>JGI2924J29684_1077423_pt1 | contig 16842 bp, 21 predicted proteins | sample BenlonsequencITS_FD_29684 | JGI IMG/M metagenome (IMG submission 29684)
AGCGGGCGACGGCGCTCGCGAGCGAGGTGCCCGACGCGTCGGGTCACGGCCTCGACGACCTCCCAACGCTCCTCGCCGACGCGACGGTCCTCGTCAACGCCACCAGCGTCGGGATGGAATCGGACGAGTCGATCGTCCCGAGCGAGGCGCTCCACGAGGACCTCGTCGTGATGGACGCGGTCTACCGGCCGCGCGAGACGCGGTTGCTTCGCGATGCGGCTGCCACCGGAGCGACCGCCGTCGACGGTACCTGGATGCTCCTCTATCAGGGGGCGGCGGCGTTCGAACGCTGGACCGGTCGCGACGCGCCGGTCGCGGCGATGGGGCGGGTACTGCGGTCCAGTTTCGAGGCAAACACCGATCAGGAACGGTGATTGGTCGAGAGGGACACCGGCCGCTGCCGTAATCGAACGATTTTAGCGGGCGAACCGTTTATCGAATCGATATGGCACTCCTGGAGAAGCTAAAATCCCTGCTGGGTGTGGGGGGAAGCGGGTCGAAGCGTCGCGACCGCGATGGTGGCGTCACGGTCGACACTGACTCGACCGACTCGACGGCACGATCCGGACGCGAGGCACCGCCACCGATGAGCAGCCGCGATCGTGACGAACCGACCGATACGGGCGCCGACGACCGTACTGTCGTCGACGCTACCGAAGACGCCGAACCCACGGGCGACGATATCGCTGATACGTCCGACGACGAAGCGGAGTCGGCTGCTGACGACCTCGATACTGCATCGGACGCCGAAGACGACGCTGCGCCCGAGGCGGATGACACGCCGTCCGCCGACGAGGCCGACACTGACGCCGAGACGGACGAGACCGAATCGATCGCCGCAACGATCGAGGAGGCAGAGCCGGACTCGGCAGACGACTCCTCGGACGAATTGAATGCGGTCGCCGCGGGAACGGACGCCAGCGGGTCGACCGGCTCGATCTCGCGCGAACCCCCTGAAGACGGGGCCGCCGAACCTGCCGAGGCCGTTGGCCCTGCCGATACCGACGCGACGCCGACGACCGAGAAGACGACCGATTCGACACCTGAACCGACCGAGGTCGAGAGCGAACCGGTCACCGAGATCAAGGGAATCGGTCCGGCCTACGGTGAGCGCCTCGCCACCGCCGGCGTCGATTCGACGCTGGCGCTCGCCGAGAGCGACGCCGACGAACTGGCCGCGGAGACCGACATCGCCGCCTCGCGCATCGAGGAGTGGATCGATCGCGCGAACGATCGCTAACCTGTCCGATCGAGCCATTTCTGTCCGATCGAGGCGCATTCTCCGCACGCTTTCACCACTTTTTCTCCTCCCCGACCACTGGGGTCGAATCGCTCGCTCCGCCGACCACGGCACCTGCCGATGTTGCGGGACGAACCAGGGGAATCGGCGCCACTGTCGTATCCGTCCACGCCAACCGCTACCGTAAGAGGATTGACCCCCGTCTGTGTCTGTCGGCGTATGACCGAGCCGCACGTGGTGACGACCCTCGACGATGTCCGGGCGGCCGCCGAACGTGCCCCGCCAGGGTCGCGAATTCCCGTCGAGGTGCGGCTCACCGTCGACGATCCGTTCGATGCCTACCGCCGTGCCCGTCGGGGGCCCGGCGGTGCATTTCTCGAGACGACCGGCGGACAGCCCGGCTGGGGCTACTTCGGCGTCGATCCCGTCGAGCGTCTGACTGTCTCCGAACCGGCCGAATCGATCGAGACGGCGGCGCCGTCACCGACGCTCGCCGCCCTCGAGGGGGTGCTCGCGACCCAGTCGATCACACGACCCCCCGACGAGGACGACACGCGGGTTCCCTACCCGTGCGGGGCGATCGGCTGGCTCTCCTACGACGTCGCCCGCGAACTCGAGACGGTGCCCGAATCGGCGGTCGACGATCGCACACTCCCCCGTCTCGAACTCGCCGTCTTCGACCGCCTCGCCGCGTGGGAGGGCCCCGTCGACGGCCCGACGACGCTGCGGATTTCGGCGTGCCCTCGTCTCGACCCAGAAAGTGGTGACGGCGTCGAAGCGGCCGACTCTTCGGCGTCGCTCTTCGAACGCGGCCGCGATCGAGCGCTCGCCCTCGCAACCGCGATTCTCGAGGGTGAACCGTCGACCGGCCCACCACCGGTGGACGCGACCGACGCGACGTTCGAGAGCGAGTGTGGCCGCGCGTCGTTCGCCGATCGTGTCCGGGGGGTCAAACAGCGCATTCGGGCCGGTGAGACGTTTCAGACGAACATCTCCCAGCGACTGGCGGCACCCGCCGCTGTCCACCCCGTCGCCGCCTACGATGCGGTTCGCCGGGTGAATCCGGCGCCGTACTCCGGCCTGCTGGAGTACCGGTCGGCCGACCTCGTCAGTGCGAGTCCGGAACTCCTGCTCGAACGCGACGGTGACCTCGTCCGGACCGAGCCGATCGCCGGTACGCGGCCGCGTGGCGAAACCGAAGCCGAAGACGAGGCGCTGGCTGCCGAACTCGGCGACGACGAGAAGGAACGCGCCGAGCACGCTATGCTGGTCGATCTCGAGCGCAACGATCTCGGCAAGGTCTGTGAATACGGCTCGGTCGAGGTCGCCGAGTACCGCCGGATCGACCGCTACGCCGAGGTGATGCACCTCGTCTCCGACGTTCGCGGCCGCCTCCGCGAGGACGCGACGCTCGCCGACGCCATCGCCGCGACGTTCCCCGGTGGGACGATCACCGGTGCGCCGAAACCCCGGACGATGGCACTCATCGACGAGTTCGAGGCCACACGCCGCGGCCCCTACACCGGGAGTATGGGCATCTTCGGCTTCGACGGCCGGGCGACAGTCAATATCGTCATCCGGACGCTCGTCCGCCAGGCCGAAACCTACCACCTCCGCGTCGGTGCCGGTATCGTCCACGACTCGGTCCCCGAACACGAGTACGACGAGACGCTCGACAAAGCACGCGCGCTCGTGACGGCGCTCGACGACGCCCTGGGGGACCGTGCCGCGCTCGCCGTCGAGACGGGTGCGACCGGTGCCGACATCGACGATGCAACATCCGATGGGGGTGATCGGGCGTGATCGACGGCGATGGCGGTGGGTCGAGCGAGGGGCCGACCATCCTCGTGATCGACAACTACGACTCGTTCGTCTACAACCTGGTCCAGTACGTCGGGAGCGTGGCGGGGTCGGTACTCGTTCGCCGGAACGACGACATAGACGTCGACGACGTGCGTCGGCTCGACCCGGACGGGATCGTGATCTCGCCCGGACCCGGAACGCCCGCCGACGCGGGAATTTCGATCCCGCTGTTCGCGGAGACCGGATACCCGATTCTGGGCGTCTGCCTGGGCCACCAGGCACTGTGTGCGGCCCACGGGGCCGACGTCCGCCAGGCACCCGACGTCGTCCACGGCAAACCGTCCGTCGTCACGCACGACGGCGAGGGCATCTTCTCGGGGCTCCCCGAACGGGTGCAGGTCGGCCGCTACCACTCGCTCGCCGTCCCGCGAACCGAGATTCCGGACTCGCTCGTCGAGACCGCCCAGACAGTCGACGACCGCGAGGTCGTGATGGCCGTTCGCCACCGACAGCGCCCGCACGTCGGCGTCCAGTTCCATCCCGAGAGTCTCTTGACCCGCACGGTCGAGGGATCGTCGAGCGTTCGCCGCGACGAATCGTCGACGGGCGAACCCGGCGACACCGCCACCGAGACTGATCGGACGACCGGCATCTCGCTCGCCATCGGCAGGCGACTCGTCGAGAACTTCTGTGAGCTTGCCGCACGCAAGCGCCGGAGGGGAGACTCGTGACTGCCCCCGACAACGCGGAGTCGTTGCTGTACCACGTCGACGGCGAGCTCGTGCCCGCCGAGGAGGCGACGGTCAGCGTCGACGATCGCGGCTTTCGCTACGGCGACGCGGCCTTCGAGACGGTGCGGGCGTATGGCGGCTCGATCTTCGAGTGGGACGCCCACGCCGATCGGTTAGCCCGAACCTGCGAGACGCTCGGGATAGCGCACGGATTCGATCGCGAGGACCTGCGAGCGCGCATCGACGAGACGCTCGCCGCGAACGAACTGGCCGATGCGTACGTCCGGCTCTCGATCACGCGGGGCGTCCAGCCCGGCACGGTGACGCCCCAGCGGCCGGTCGACCCGACCGTCGTCATCTGGGTGAAGCCACTCCCGCGTGGCGGCGTCGACGGACAGCCGGTCTGGGCGGAGCCGGCGGTCGTCCGGACGGTCGAGACCCGACGGATACCCGACGCCGCCCTCCCGTCGGCGGCGAAGACGCACAACTACGCGAACGGGATCCTCGCCCGACTAGAACTGCGCGGCACCGACGCCGACGAGGCGCTCATGCTCGATGGTCGGGGGCACGTGACCGAGGGCGCGACGAGCAACGTCTTCCTCGTCGACGACGGCGAACTCGTGACGCCGTCGACCGACGGTCCCGTCTTGCCGGGGATCACCCGCCGCGTCGTCCTCGAACTGGCCGCCGAGCTGGAGATCCCGGCGGCCACTCGTTCGGTCGAACTGCAAGACGTCGCGACGGCCGACGAGGTGTTCCTGACGAACTCGACGTGGGAACTCAGACCGGTCTGCCGGTTCGACGGGGAAGCAGTCGGTCAGAATCGAGGGGCCGGTGACGAGCGATCGGCGCTCGACGATGTGGCTGGGTCCTGGCCCGCTGGCTGGTCAGACACAGTCGAGGAACCGAGTCGCTGGCCGCTGACCGCGCGACTACAACGGGCGTTCGACGAGCGCGTCGACGCACGCTATTACTGAGTGAGCGACTGCGGTTGGCGTGCGTTCGTCCGGGAGGAGTGCGTTAGTTCGTGGGGGAATCGACCGCGTCGGTAGCGAACCTGGGGTGAACGAGATCGCGTTCCTGATCGTACGCGAGGAGGTTGGCGTCGACGAGTCGCGGGAGATGGTCGTGGTAGATCGAGATGTAGGTCTCGGTAACGGTCTCGGGTTGGATCTCGGGGAGTGGGCGGCCACACTCCCGGACGGCGACCTCGTCGGCGACGTCGGGGAGCGTCATCGTCTCGCCCTGCTCGCCGACGACCCGGAGGACGTGTCGCCGGCGTTCGTTCGTGAGGATGTCGAGCGCGCTCGTCAGCGGGGCTGCCGGTGCGTCCGCTGGGAGGGCGTCGAGGACGGAGAGCGTCAGATCGGTTGTGTCGGGTGCAGGGGTCGTCATGGATCGTCGGGGCCCCGACAGGGTCGTCACTCGGCGTCGAATCCATCGAAAGCCGCCGGTGTCGGGGGTTCGTCAGTGTGGACTCCGCGGACACTGAAAGGCGTATCGGATACGAATCCAGCGTCACTCCGTTGATCTGTCACCGGATGGTGACAGTCGGTTCCCGGATCCCCTCGTGTTTGCACGAGGGGCAGCGAGACGGGCGATTGAGGAGGTCGTCGAAGTCGTCGAAGCCGCACTCGCGACACTCGGGTGGTGCGACGAGCAACTCCTCGTCGTCGTGTTGGAGGCTGTGTGCGAGATGTTCGAGATGTGTGAGAACGGTCGACGGTGAGAGGGAGAACTCGCGACCGAGCTCCGCGGGCGTGCCGGGTTCCTCGCGCAGTCGATCGGCCAGTCGGCGACGCGTCGTCGCAGCGGTCTCGACCATACCGACCCAACGATGTGATCCCGTTTATCCGTTTCTCCGCACTCCGGTCGTTTCACTTCCCACAGCCCCAGCGAGGTGTCGTCGATCGGTCGACTGATCAACTGTCGCTGGTCTGGATTCTGGGTGCGAGTATGCCGACGAAACTATCGATGTCTCGGGTCTGGTACCAGACGCTCCCCGGACCGGTGAAGTCGAAGACGAGTCCTTCCCCGCTCAGCAGCGTCGATTTCAGCCCGCCGACGCGCCGAGTATCGAACTCGACGCTGTCGTCCCAGGCGATCAGGTGCTCGTTGTCCAGCGTGTAGGACTCGCCAGGGTCCAGATCGAGACGTTCGAGCCCGCCATAGGCGTCGATGAAGGCGGTGCCGGTTCCCTTGAGAGCTAGCGGCGTGAGGCTCGCCCCGCCGAGCATCGACTTGAGCCCGCCGAATTCCGAGTCGATGTCGATACCTGGCGACGACGCCAGAAACGCGCCGTCAGTAGTGTACAGCGTCTCGTCCTGCAATTCGTGTTCCTTGACGTCGCCCGGTGTTGGCGGTGCCAGACGCACCTCGCCGGGACCACCTTCCGCAGTGAACTCGTTGACGACCAGTGACTCCCCGCCAAGCATCGACTTCGCGGAGCTGAGCAACCCATCACGGCTGCTGGCCGTCGAAATCTCGACGTTCGGGGAGTGCCCGACCATCGCGCCGGGTTCCGCGAGGATCGTTTCGCCAGCTGCGAGTTCGACGACGAGGTGGGTGAACGACGGTTGGTGGGTGAATGTCGTTTCCATAGAGACGTATTGTTCCTCCAGCAGAGAAATTAGACACACCGACTATCAACTTGGGTGTTCTCTCGAAATCCTCGTCGGTTCCGCGTCGGTCTCACGGAGTAACACTGGTATCACCTCCCGACACCGGTGTCAGCGAGCACTTTTGGGTGATCTCACACTATCTGTGAGCGTCGACTCACGCACCATGTCACAGCAGAAATCTGATTACGTCTCCCAGACCGATATCGACGAGTCGCTCGACGAACTCCCCGCCGCGGACGCCATCGACGAGGCCGTCTCGAATCTCGAGGACCACGGCTTCGACGTCGTGGTCGTCGACTCGGCCGACGAGGCGCTCACGGCGGTCCAGTCACAGATTCCCGCCGGGGCGTCCGTGATGAACGGCCACTCGACGACGCTCGAAGAGATCGGGTTCGTCGAGTACCTGAGCGAGGGTGACCACGAGTGGGAGAGCCTTCCGGACCAGGTCTGGAGCATCGACGACGACGAGGAGCGCCAGGCGGCCCGGCGCGAGTCGCAGACGGCCGACTACTTCCTCGGTAGCGTCAACGCCATCGCCCAGACCGGCGAACTCGTCGCGGCCGACCGATCGGGGAGCCGTATCGGCGCGTACCCCTTCGCCGCCGGAAACGTCGTCATCGTCAGCGGCGTGAACAAGATCGTGCCGACGCTCTCTGACGCGCTCGACCGGCTCGAATCCGTCGCCTACCCGCTGGAGAACGAGCGGGCCAACGAGGCCTACGGCGTCGACTCGGCCATCGCCAAACAGCTCATCTTCCGTCAGGAACTAGAGGAGGGCCGCACCACGGTCGTCCTCGTCCGCGACCAGTTCGGCTACTGAGGGCCGATTCCTCCCGTCCGAACGCCGTTTCTGAGCCAGTTTTCTCGGTCGGGCCGTCCGTAGTGCCAGAATCGAATCTGCCCTGACGGCGCAGTCGCGCTGTTCGTGGACGGAAGGGTGGTAGGTGCCCTGGACGCGACTCGAGTTACTCGTCGTCGAACTCCTTCGCCAGTTCGACGATCTGAACCTCCCAGTTGTGGGTCGAACCGCGGGTTTCGAACTCCCACGCGCTGCGGACGTCTACGTTCGCTCCGATTGCCGTTTCGACGGCTGCGGCGAGAACGGTCTCGAACTCTCCGGGGCTCGTAATCGAGACGTCCGTGAGTGGATTTCGTGTCATGGAGTGGGCCGTCTGACCACGACTCGAAGAGTGGCGCTAGTCACGATCTCGTCGCCTTTGACGAGACCGATATCCGCGCAGGGCGTTCGGTCCAGTTCGTGCAAGGCGCGCCGCCCGCAAAGGGCTACCCTAACCATGGTGGACCATGCACTTGCTTGCAGGTTGGTATACCATGCAGGTCCTTTTTACACGGATCGGACCCAGACACAGGGAAGGGAATGGCCGTCATCGCTCACCTCCGGATACCCGCCGACGCGTTCGAACTGGGACGCATTCTCAGGCTGGACCCCGGTGCAACCGTCGAACTCGAAACCATGGTGCCGCTCGGGGAGAAGGCAGTACCGTTCTTCTCGGTCAGTGACGAGGCCCGCGAGTCTTTCGAAAAGAACGTCCGTGACCACTCGGCCGTGGATCGAATCGTCGAAGTGAGCCGGCACAAGAACGAACGGCTGTATTCACTCGACTGGGACGTCACCACGGACGACTTCTTTCTTGGAATCGCCGAGATCGGTGGGCAGCTACTCAGTGCGACCGGCACTACGAGCACCTGGGAGTTCGAAATTCGCTTCCAGACTCACGAACGCCTCAGCGACTTCCAGGAGTACTGCGCGGACGCGAGTATCTCCCTCGAAGTCGGTCGAATCTACAACCCCGTTCGCCCGGGAACCGGCATGTGGTATGGGCTGACGACCGCCCAGCGAGAGACGCTAATCCGGGCGGTCGAAGAGGGCTACTATTCGATTCCACGGCAGGTGTCCACACAGGATATGGGCGACGCGCTGGGTATCTCCGATCAGGCCGTTACCGAACGACTGCGTCGGGGAATCGAGACGCTCGTGACGAATTCACTCATCGCGATGGAAGCCGAGGAGTCTGAAGCGTTCCAGCGGGTTAGTTGACGTCTGTTCTTTGTGGCTCTCCAGTCTGTATCCACCGAGTGGTGGGATGGGTTAACGGCCTCGTGTGCCATGCACCGTCCGTAATTGTGTGGCTATACACTCGACACTATGGGCAACGGGACTTCTGTCGATCAGGTTATGGAGGCGCTGCAAAACGGCCACCGACGGCGAGTGCTGACCGCGATACAGGAGGATGCCCCACTCTCCGTCGCGGACGCAACGCGCAGTGTCGCCGGCGATTCGGACTGTGGTGAGGGACGGGCCGCTTCCGTGAGGGTAATGCTTCACCACGCGCATCTGCCGAAACTCGAGGCGATGGACTACATCTGCTGGGACCGGGAGGACGGGACGATCAGTGAAGGCCCCGCGTGGAACGAGATCGCTCCCTTCGTCCAGCAGGGAGACGGAATCGCGTCGGAACCTCCTGTCGATTTGCTTGGAGAGTAGCGATTCCACAGACCGAGTCGGAGCCGATTCCGCCGCACGGGTCGGAACCGTCCGATGAACGAGTCGGGACTATTTCCCCGACCGAGTCGTGTCCGTTGCGCCAACGCAGTTGGGCATGGTGATCGGCCCAAACGCGCACGGACGGGAACTCACGATCGGGCTGCATCGTCCGAAGATCGCCCCGAGCCCGACACTTTTCTCGGTCGCCGTTCAGTAGCCGCTATGCAGGGTACTGGCGTTCCCATCGTCACGCCGTTCGCCGCCGACGGCAGCGTCGATCACGACCGGCTCGCGTCGCTCGTCACCTGGCTGGAAGCAGACGGCGTCGACTTTCTCGTCCCGTGTGGCTCCACCGGCGAAGCGCCGTTACTCACGTCCGGCGAGCGCCAGACGGTCGTCGAGACCGTCGCCGACGCGGCCGACGGGCCCGTCCTCGCCGGGACTGGTCGCGAGGGGTTCGAATCCACCCTCGCGACGACGGAGGCGGCGGCCGACGCGGGGGCCGACGCCGCGCTGGTCGTCACGCCGTCGTACTACGGCCAGGGCCAGGCGGCACTCGAGACCTACTATCGCGACCTCGCCGACGAGAGTCCGATCCCGATCTACCTCTACAGCGTGCCCAAATTCACCGATTGCGTGCTCGCTCCCGAGACGGTCGCCAGACTGGCCAGCCACGAGACGATCGCCGGGATCAAGGACTCCTCGGGGAACGTCGACCGGCTCCAGCGCACCGTTGGGCTGACCGCCGATGCGGACTTCGCGGTGCTCGTGGGCAGCGGCGGCGTCTACGCCTCGGCGCTCGACGTGGGCGCCGACGGCGGTATTCTGGGGGTCGCGAATCTCGTTCCGGAACTGGTGGCGAATCTGGCAGCCGCCCACGCTCGCGGGGACGGCGACACTGCCCGATCGATCCAGGCGACGATCGCCGGACTCAACGAATGCGCCGTGAGTGAGTTCGGCGTGGCGGGCGTGAAGGCCGCGCTCGAACTCCGTGGTCGGCCTGCGGGGACGCCGCGTTCCCCGCTCCGCCCGCTCGATGCGGACGGGCGGGCAGCTATCGAAGAACAACTGGAGCGTGTCGACGCACTGTGATCGTCGGCGAACGCATTCGCTCGTCGACGCGCCACTCGTTGTGGTGAACGGAGCTAGTAATTTATTACTTCCGTTGGAAATCACTGTTGATGCGATGGATCGACGAACCTTCCTCAAGACGAGTGGGCTCTCGGCGGGCATCGGCGGCGCGTTCGGCGCCGGCTCGATGACCGCGGGAGCGTCGCACCGACAGACGAACACAGCGGACCGGTTCCTCGCTGCGGATTCGAGCAACTACTCGGCGGCGAATCGAGGCACGGCGGAGATCGACTGGATCGTCGTCCACTGCACGGTCGGCTCGTACACGAGTGCCATCGACTGGTTCCGTGACCCGAGCGCGAACGTCTCGGCACACTACGTGATCAGCAACTACGAGCACACCGCCTACGATCCAGGGCACGTCACACAGATGGTCCACCACGAGGATATGGCGTGGCACGCGAGCGGGACGAACTCCTCCTCGATCGGGATCGAACACGAGTGGCACTCGGACTACGGCGGGTACTTCACGGAGGAGTGTTACCAGGCGTCGGCGGCCGTCGTCCGCGAACTGGCAGATCAGTACGACATCCCGCTCGAGTACTACGAGTACGGCAGCGCCCGCTGTAATCAGGCCGGCGGCATCATCGGTCACCGCCACGCACCGCAGGACGCTTACTGCAACGACCTGCCGTCGAAGTCCTGTCCTGGGCCGGACTGGGACCCCGACACCTTCATGGACTACGTCCGCAACGGCGACGGCGGTGGTGGCGGAGGCGGCGGTGATGGCGCGTTCGAGATGGAAGATGGTGCGATGACGACGACGGATCTCAACGGACGATCCGGACCGGGGCTCGACTACGACGTCGTCGAGACCCTTCCGGAGGGCTCTGTCGGCCGGATCATGAACGGACCAGAGACGGCCGACGGCATCACCTGGTGGGGCCTGCACTTCTCGAAACAGGACGCCTGGGTCTGGTGTTCCGGGAACTACCTCGCCGAAGTCGCGTTCTTCATGGACGAGTCGGTCGTCACCACGGCCTCCTCGCTCAACGCACGCGACGGCCCCGGCCTCGGGTACGACGTCGTCGAGACGCTTCCACAGGGGACCACCGCGACGGTCGTCAACGGACCCACCGACGCCGACGGCATCCGCTGGTGGGGATTGCACGTTCCTGACTACGGGATCTGGGCCTGGTGTTCCGGAAACTACCTCGCTTCGAACGAGTGAGCTGCTGGCCACCACCAACCCTCGCGGCGCGACCACTACCAATCCTGGCGGCGCGACCATCTGGGCCCGACTGGCACCCCACAATCCGGACGCACACGCTTTTTTCGTCGCGGACCGAAGTCCGCCCGATGACGACCTGGGCCGACCTGTTCGAACGAGCTGCGACGGTAGCCGCCGATCGCGAGACGATCCGGGAGACGCTCGACCGACAGCGATCCGATGCGTCCGCATCGGCGGCCGACGGTACGGAGGAAACCGATGGCTGATCGACCGAATCCAGCACGCGTCGTCGCGGATGCGGACGTCCTCGCGGCCGACCTGCTCGTCGGCGCCGATGCACGCGAGGCGCTCGACTGCGTCCGGCGCCACTCCTGGGTCGAACTCGTCGCGAGCGACCACCTGCTTGATGCGACGGAGGCGCTCGTCACGATCATCGCCGACGCCGAACTCGCGGCCGATCACCGCGACCGACTCGCCGCCGAGCGCGTCAGCGTCGAGCACCCGGCCGAGGACCACCCGGCGCTGGCGTCGGCGTACGCCGGCGAGGCTGCCCATCTCCTCTCCGACGACGAACGGCTCACCTCGGCGACCGCCGGACTCACGATCAAGCCCCGCGTCGACGTGAGCATCCGACCGCCGGACGCCTTTGCGACGCTCTTCGATCCCGAGAGTCTCTACGAACACGTCGAAGGCGGCACGTATCCCGGACCCGATCGCGACCCGCGGGCGTAAGCGGGTACCGACTCAGTCGTCGTCCGCGATACCGACTCACTCGTCCTCGGCGAGCCACTCGGCAAACGTGGCGAACGCACGACCGCGATGTGAGATGGCGTTTTTCTCCGTCGCACCCATCTCGGCCATCGTCGCCCCGTTGTACGCGAAGATCGGATCGTAGCCGAAGCCGCCCTCGCCGCGCGGGGCGACGATGGTGCCCGCGACGGTGCCGGTGAACGTCTCGACGTCGGGGTCGGCTGGATCGCCGTCGACGTGGGCGATCACGGACTCGAACCGGGCGCGTCGATTTTCCTCGTCGGCGGCGAGGTTCCAGACCCGCTCGATGCCGAGCGTGTCCTCGACGTACGCGGAGTAGGGCCCCGGAAACCCGCCGAGGGCCTCGATCGCGAGTCCGGAGTCCTCGACGAAGAGCGGCTCCGTCCCGTCGAGTTCGCGGTAGGCCTCGACGGCACCCCGGCTCGCGATCGTCTCGAGGTCGTCGGCCTGAACCTCCGCGTAGTCGTAGGCGACCTGTTCGACGTCGGTGATCCCGTCGAAGTACGCCCGCGCCTCGCGGACCTTTCCCTCGTTGCCGGTGACGAATCGCAGGCTCATGGTCGAGAGCCAACGCCGAACGGAAATAGTCGCGTCGATCGATCGAGCGCTGCGTCGGCCGGGGAGCAATTTGTGAACGATTACTCGTCGTCGACGAGCACTTCGACCGGTTCGCTCTCCTCGGTTTCGTCGCTTCCATCCGTACTCTCCTTCCACAGCAGGAGGGCAGCGACACCGACGATGACCCACGAGCGCCAGTTCGCGAGGTTGAGCGTGTAGCCGACGCCGAACGGTTTCTCGACCAGCATGCTCTTGCCGGGCTGCCAGTACGACGAGAGCATTCGACCGATGCTCGGCCGCTCGAAGTTGTACGGCACTCCCAGGATCTCTCCGGACGTTGGTTTGTCTGCCATACCGACGGATACGACGCGAAGGCCCAAGAATATTGCGTGAGCGTCCGCGTGCTGTGAAACCGATGCGACAGACCTACGGGTCAGCCTGATAGGGCCATCACTCCCCGTCGCTTGAACTGATCCGTCCGTGGAGGCTGACAGCGTCCGATCGGGGCCGCCATCCCTGCGCACTCACTCGCCGACGTACCGGCCGCGCCCTTCCACGTCGGCGAGTCGATCGAGGACCCGCGTGTCGCCGACCTCGCGATAGGCGTCGATCGCCGCCTCCCGGAGGGGTTTCGGGTCCGGCGCGGTCCCGACGAGGCTCTGGTCGAAGACGTGCAGATCCATCGCGTAATCCTCGATGTGGTCGGTGTGATAGCCCAGACCGAAGTCGATGAGGTATGGTCGGTCCGCGGCCGCCTCCGGCTCGGTCCGGCCTGCGTCCGAACCGGTCGCGACGCGAACGTTCCGGACGGTCGGATCTCCGTGGACGAACCCGGCGTCGTGGATGGTCGCCAGGGATCGTCCGACGGCCCGCACGCGTTCGGTGGTGAGTGCGTCGCGCAAATCCCGGTCACCGACGTGTGCGAACGTGATCGTCGATTCGTAGGGATCGACGTCGTGGATCACCGGCGTCGGCACGCCTACCTGCCGGGCGAGACTCGTGAGTCGCGCCTCGATCGCCGTCCGCTCGCGCCGGAGTCGTTCGTCCAGTGTCGGATGTCGGTACGGCTTCGGAACCCGCCGTTTCGTGACCCGGTCCGCCTCACGATCGACGGTGACGACGGCTTCGGCACCGTCGACGGTCGTCCGATCGTCCTCGTCCGCCCCGAATCTGTTCGCTTCGACCGTCTCGTTGCCACGCCAGACCACGTCGACCTGGTCCGGACGGAAGTCGGGATCGACCGCCGATTCCTCGACCGCGATCGTCTCGCCAGCGGCGTACATTTTGGCGCCCAGGACGGCGATCATGCCCGCGTTGTCTCGGAGGAATCGCGGTTCAGGGGCGTGGAACGTCGCGCCGCGCGCTTCGCACATCTTCCGGAGCATCGCTCGGAGGCGCTCGTTCTGTCCGACCCCGCCGCCGAGGACGAGTTCGTCGCGGCCAGTCAGCGACAGCGCGCGCTCTGCCACTTCGGTCAACATGGCGAAGATGGTCTCCTGGAGGCCAGCACAGACGTCTTCGACGGGTGTGCCATCGTCGACGGCGGCCTTCGCGGCCGACATGATCCCCGAGAACGAGAAGTCCATTCCCTTCACGACGTAGGGCAGATCGACGTACTCGCCGTCCGCCGCCGCGGCCTCGACCTTCGGCCCGCCGGGGTGTGACCAGCCGACGTGGCGGGTGAACTTGTCGATCGCGTTGCCGACGCCGGTGTCCATCGTCTCGCCGAGGACGCGATAGCGCCCGTTCCGATAGGCGAGCAGGTGGGCATTGGCCCCGCTGGCGTTCAGACAGACCGGATCCTCGAAATCGGCGGTGTGGCGCCCGATCTCCAGGTGGGCGACCATGTGGTTGACCCCGACGAGGGGCACGTCCAGCGTTCCGGCGAGCGCTCGTGCGGCCGTCGCGACGATGCGCAGACACGGCCCGAGGCCGGGGCCCCGGGAGAACGCGACGGCGTCGATCGGCGGGTCAGCGGCGATTCCGGCCGGGTCGTCACCCGTCGACTCGTCGGCTTCGGCCTGCAACTCGCGGGCGTGTGAAAGCGCCGCCTCGACGACCTGCGGGATGGCCGTGTGCATGTGTTCGGCGGCCTCTCGGGGGTGAATCCCGCCGCTATCGGGCTCGTAGGCGTCGCTCTCGATGAACGTCGAATCGGTTTCGGAATCGTAGACGGCGGCGCTGGCCGCCCAGGCCGTCCCCTCGATCCCGAGAATTCGCGGTGAAGTAGTCACGGCGATCGTGCGCTCACGAGCGCGTGCGCGGTGTTCTCGTCGTCCGCTCACGGCACAATGGGCCGTTCGCGATCGTCGATACGCCTCGCTCCGCCCGGCCCATCGCTATTCCCACTCGGTGTAGCCGCACTTGCCGCAGTGCTGGCGGTCACCGTGGTCGGCGAGGAAGGAGTCGCCACAGCGAGGACACTCTTCGCGCTCGACCGTGCCGTCGTCGGCGTAGAGTTCGTGTCGGCTCATCTCAGGCTTCCTCCGCTTCGGCTTCGGTGTCGTCGGCCGCCTCGTCGGCGTCGACGCCGATCTTGTTGCGTTCGAGCATGTGGTCCTGCTCGACCTCGGTCGCGGCGTCTGCGGTCTCGTAGACCTTCGCGGCGCCGACGGTCTTTCGCATGCCGAACTTGGTATCGAGGTTGCGCACGACGACCTCGTTGGCGTCCTTGTTCAGCTTGGCGGCGAGACTGTCGCGGACCTGGAGCCGAGACGGCGTGGCGTCGTCGTGGGTCAGTTCGAACGTAACGTCCGTCCGATGCAACATGGGGTTCTCGTCTTCTTCGATGATGTCGACGTCCATGATATCACTCAGTTACTCTACTATCCCCCGGTCGGCGCTAAAAGGATTTCGAAGCCACCCCCGCCCGTCGTCCGCTCGACTGGGTGCCTGGCCGTTCTCACCGCTCGATCCGGGGGCGAGGGGGCCAGCCCGAACGTGACTGGGAGATAACAAGAGTTTATACTGGGGCGGTTCAACGCTCAGAAAATGCCCTCCAGACGCCGATTCGTCGCCGGGGCCGGTGGGCTCGCTGCCGCTGTTGTCGGCGTTCGAGCCGTTCGCTCGGACGGACTCGAACCGGCGCCGACGGACTGGCCCATGCCACGACACGACGCCGCCGGCACCGGACACAACCCCGCCGGCTCGGGACCGACCGACGACGTCGCGGTCCGCTGGGAGCGAGAAACCGACGACTCGTTCGCCGGTCCCGCCCCGCCGATCCTCGTCGACGGGACGCTCTTTGCCGTCGGTCGTCGGACGCACGCAGCGTTCGACGCAGCGACCGGTGAGCGACGCTTCGACAGGAAGGGATCGTATACCTCCGCTCCGTCGTGGGTCGGCAGCAACGTCTATCAGACCGATACGCTGGCGGTAACGGGCCGAGACGGGATCTTCGGACTGAACGCCGGCGGTGGCTACGAAGTGGCCGGCTGGTCGATCGGCGCCGAACGCTGGCACGCGCCAGGTCGGGACCCGGCCGGTCGATTGCTCGGTTCCCCGATAGCGACGGCACCGGTAGCCGTCGATAACACGGTTATCGCGGCCGTCCCCGAGACGCGTCGATTCGTCGCCCTCCACGGCGATAGCGGGCGCATCGAGTGGGAACACACCGTCGGTGACACGTTCGGTGACCCGCTCCACCGCCCGGCCGTCCGGGACGGCGTCGCGTATCTCGCGAGCTGGCCGAACTTTCTCCACGCGGTCGACGTCGACTCCGGTGATTCCCTGTGGGAGGTGGAACTCGACGCCGACGAGATTCTCCCGCCGACGGCGACCAGCGAGGGGGTCGTCGTCCCCGATTGGAACGCGGTCGTACTGGTCGATCCGACGGACGGCCAGACGCGGTGGACCTACGAATACGATGGCAACGCGACCGACGGGAGCGCCGCGGTCGCGAACGACACCGTCTTTTTGACCGACGGCGACGGATTCCTGCACGCGATCGACCTCGCGAGCGGGGACGAGGTCTGGTCCGTCGAGTACACCCGCCAGGTCGACCCGATCGTCGCCGACGGGGTCGTCTACGTGGCGTACAATTGGACGAACGAGGTGACCGCCTTCGATGCGGCGACGGGTGACAGGTTGTGGACGTGGGAGAGTCCCTACGGGCTCTCTCAGCCGATCGTTGGCGACGGCGTCCTGTACGCCGCTGGACACGAACGAATCGTCGCCCTGGAGGAAGCGTGATGTCCGGGTATTCGACCGACCCTGGCGACGACGAGTCCGGTGATATCGGAACGCACAGGGACCGGTCGGGACTGGCGGTCGGCTCTCTCGGACGCGCCGCCGGTCGACTGGTTCGCGAG
>JGI2924J29684_1077422_pt1 | contig 16833 bp, 11 predicted proteins | sample BenlonsequencITS_FD_29684 | JGI IMG/M metagenome (IMG submission 29684)
AAGCCGCAAAAGGGGGGAGAGTACATGCTCTGACTATTACGGATAATCCGGGGGGCAATCCAGCTATCCTTGCCGATAATTTAGGAATGGAGATCTTAAATCTAGGTATAGAACCTCTTGTACACTTTACCTGTAAGGACAAGAATCGCAACCAAATGGAAAGTCAACTATATGCTTTAGACAGAGCCAACGTCCGTAATCTTCTGGTGATGACGGGCGACTATCCGGTTTCTGGCTTTCAAGGACGACCCAAGCCTGTTTTTGATCTTGATCCGATAAATACACTACAATTAATTTCGGAAATGAATAAGGGTTTAGAAATTCAAGGTATGAAAGGTCCAATTTTTCAAAAGCCGAGTGATTTTTTTGCGGGCGCGGCGGTTTCTCCCTTTAAAGCTGCAGAAGCTGAACAAATGGTGCAATATTATAAAATGAAAAAGAAAATTGCCGGAGGAGCCCAGTTCTTAGTTTGCCAGCTTGGTTATGATGCTCGCAAGTTCCACGAAGTATTACAATTCTTGAAAGTAAATAATTATGATATTCCTGTTGTGGGTAATATTTATATATTACCTTTTGGTGCGGCTCGAATTATGAATCAAAACCAATTGCCGGGATGTGTAGTTACCGATAAATTATTGGCGGAACTGGATGCAGAGAAAGGTGCCCCAGATAAAGGTGTTGGAGCACGTATGCTGAGAGCCGCTAAAATGTATGCCATTATGAAAGGTATGGGCTTTGCGGGAGTGCATATCGGCGGCCATAATATTAAATACGAACAAGTTGAATATATCATTGATCAAGGGGAGGACCTCAGTAAAAATTGGCAGGATTATATTCGCGAATTTGATTACCCGCAGCCAAATGGTTTCTATTACTTCGAAAAAGATGAAAAAACGGGTTTAAATACTGATCGTCCAGCAAATCGTGCTAACTTGCCTCTGGATGCACCCGTTAATTTGGGGTATTCCATGATGCGCAATATGCATGCGCTGATGTTTACGCCGAATAAGAAATTGTTCCCTGTAATGCGAAGTTTTTATCATGCTGCCGAGGGCAAGAAGAAGAGAGAGAAACGTTTACATGCTCTGGAGCATATTGCCAAAGTTGTCATGTTGGACTGCAAAGACTGCGGGGACTGCGCCATGTTGGATATAGCCTATTTATGTCCTATGTCCCAGTGTCCCAAAAATCAGCGCAATGGCGCCTGCGGAGGAAGTTTCAACGGCTGGTGTGAAGTCTATCCTAATGAGAAAAAATGCATTTGGGTAAGAGCTTATGCCCGACTTAAGAAGTATGGAGAAGAAGCTAATATTGATGTTCCCCCAGTTCCGCCCGCAAACTGGGATCTATATCAGACATCATCTTGGTCGAATTTCTATCTGGGTAAAGATCACTCGGCTCCTATTTTAGGTATAAAGCGCCCGGAAAGCAAGGTTCCTCAGACGAAGAAATAGGAATAGCACTGCTTAGGGAGGACATTTTATGGCAACAGGAATCATAAAAAGTGGTATTTGTGGATTTACCATAACAGTTAAAGCGCTGAGCGAGGATCGTCAAAATGTAATGTTAGAGATATCCAGTGATTGCCCTAACTATCAAAAAATTGCTCAAGAACTGACTGAAGTTGATGCATTTAAAGAAATGTTTAATAAGCTTCACACTGGGAGAGTCTATGAAGTGTTTGCCAAATATAGCCCTCATCCCAGTTGTCCAGGGTTATCAGGGATACTTAAAACGATAGAGGTAGCCGCTGGTTTGGCCCTGGAGCAAAATGCCAGTATCAGTATCACTAAAGAATAAGAACTAAGTACCCCGTGTTGTTTATTATGCACGGGGTATTTTTACCACTCTACAATTCATTGCGCATAAAACGCCTACAGTATCAATTGGGAGTGTCCCTGAAGCCGCTGATGAGATCAGAGGATTTTTACTGAAATTAATCGCTTAAGTATTTACCCAAAAATAAGAAGTAAGGATTATACCGCAGATGAAGCGTATAATCCTTACTTCTTGCTTATAAACTGGTTAGTTAATTCATGGATAAGTCTAAAAACAGATCTCAGTTAGTTTAGAGCATGAATAACATTTGAGAATAGGTCGGCATCGGCCAGACTTCAGCATCAATCATTGTTTCAAGAAGATCTCCGTCTTGACGCAATGCATTCATAGCTTTGAAAACAACGTCGCGGTAGAAAGAAGCTTGTTCATAAGCGTCTTCAGTCTTGTCTGCGGCTTCTTGAGTGAATTTCTCAAGTTCACTCAATTTTGCCTGGAAGGATGCCAGTGTTGAGGAAATATTATTAAGCAGAGATTCCTGAACCGAAACATTGGCAGCTGCGGAAGCTGATTTAATGGCATTGATAGAGTTTGCCAATTGTGTGGTGTACTTGATTCCGGCAGGCATAATCTGATGCTTAGCCATGTCAATCATGGTGAGTGCTTCGATATTGATCTGTTTGATATATTGTTCCATATTAATTTCGAAGCGCGATTCGATTTCGGTTTTATTGAGGACTTTGTGTTTTTCATACAAGTCAATCGTCTCTTGACGCTTGAGGACGAGTGAGGCATCAACGGTGGAAGTAATGTTGGGCAATCCACGGCGCGTTGCTTCTTCAACCCACTCGTCGGAATAACCGTTGCCGTCAAATAGAATTCGCTTATGGTTAGTAGCTGTCTCGCGGAGAATTTTATTGAGTTCGTCATTAAAGTCAGCAGCTTTTTCAAGACGATCAGCAAATTGAGAGAGAACTTCAGCCACGATCAAATTAAGAACAACATTTGGACCGGATACTGATTGTGAAGAGGCCACCATACGGAACTCAAATTTGTTTCCGGTAAAGGCGAAAGGTGAAGTCCGATTGCGATCGGTTGAATCTTTACGGAAAGAAGGAAGTGTCTCGACACCGCTTAACAATTTATCTCCTTGAAGAGAACGTTTGAGACCGCCATTTTGAAGTTGAGTAAAGATATCGGTGAGTTGATCCCCTAAGAAGATTGAAATAATAGCAGGGGGAGCTTCGTTGGCGCCCAAACGATGGTCATTGCCTGGAGTCGCTGCAGACAATCTCAGAAGTTCGGCATAATCATCAACGGCTTTAATGACTGCTGAAACGAAGGTAAGAAACTGGTAATTTTCATGAGGATTTGTGCCAGGATCCAGTAGATTGAGTCCTTCATTGGTAGACATAGACCAGTTGTTATGTTTTCCTGAACCATTCACTCCGGCAAAGGGTTTCTCATGAAGTAAGCAGACTAAGTCTTGTTTAAGAGCAATTTTTTTCATAGTATCCATAATGAGTTGATTATGGTCGGTGGCAATGTTCGTGGTGGTGAAAAGCGGGGCAATTTCAAATTGTCCGGGGGCAACTTCGTTATGTTGGGTTTTAGCAAGAACACCCAATTTCCAAAGTTCCACATTGACTTCACGCATGAAGGCGGCGACTCGTGTTTTGAGACTTCCAAAGTAATGATCTTCAAGCTCTTGTCCTTTTGGAGGCATGGCTCCGAATAAAGTACGACCGGTTAAGAGGAGATCAAGTCGTTTATCAAAAAACTTTTTATCCACAAGGAAATACTCCTGCTCCGCACCAACCGTACTGGTGACTGAGGTAGAAGAGGTATTGCCGAAAAGTTTTAACATACGTACCGCTTGTTTAGAAAGTGCTTGCATGGAGCGCAACAGAGGTGTTTTTTTGTCAAGAGCTTCACCGGTATAAGAGCAAAAGGCAGTAGGAATGCATAGAGTAGGTGCTCCGCCGTCTTCTTTAAGAAAGGCCGGTGAGGTGCAATCCCAAGCTGTATATCCTCTGGCCTCAAAGGTTGCCCGAATTCCGCCGCTCGGAAAGGAGGAAGCGTCAGGTTCGCCCTGTATAAGTTCTTTTCCGGAAAACTCCATAACGACACGTCCGTCATTCGTTGGAGAAATGAACGAATCATGCTTTTCAGCAGTAATGCCGGTCAAAGGCTGAAACCAATGGGTAAAATGGGTAGCGCCTTTCTCAATGGCCCAATCTTTCATTGCATTAGCAACAACATCAGCGATACCAGGATCCAGAGGAAGTCCTTCTTGAATGGTTTTGCGCAAGGATTTATAAACGGGCTTCGGTAAACGTGCTTTCATAACCGCATCATTAAAAACGTTTTCCCCAAAAATATCCATAGTTGTCTCTTTCCCCTTCCTAAACTATCAAAATTTCCTCAGATAAACAAAAAGACTCCCCCCTAAAGATTATTTTTCGAATCTTTAAGAAGAGCGTCATTGCTCCATCCAATATATACTTAATTTATCACGTTACTAAGCATCTGACAAGAGAGAAATAGAAATAATACAGTATTCGCAAAACCGTCCAAAAATATTCACAACCCAAAAATGACTATTTAAATTTAAAGAAAGGAAATTTCTAAAAGTTACTATTTTAAGTAGGAATTTGGATTCTGACATAGAATATTCCTAATAATTAAAAAATACTTTATATTCTTTCAGGATGGTGAAATCATGGGGCATAAGGTTAGAGTGGGTATTGTTGGTATGGGGCAGGGAGGAACTACCATTTACAAAACTCTGCGTGGTATTGAACAAATTGAAATTATAACCGTATGTGATTTGCGAAACACGCCAGGAATGGAAATGGCGAAAAGTGATGGTATCCTGACCTGTCTTACCTTGGATGAGGTGTTAACTATTGAGGCTTTGGATGTTATCATTGAAACAACCGGGGTACCTAATGTCCAAGCGCAGTTACAACTCGTTCCTAAAACCGCAGCAACAATCATCGATTCTCAAGCAGCTAACCTTATGATGCTAATTATTGAGGATAAAGAGAAATTAGCGGATATCCGCCGTTATAGGGGAGAACTGGACGCAATCTTAAATTCTGTCCAGGAAGCCATAGAAGTGGCAAGCATTGACGGCAGGATTAAATATGTGAATCCTTCATTCAGTCGCGTTACTTCAATACCTGCAGGTCAAAGAATAGGAAAGAATATATTTGAAGAGTCGCCTAATGGAGCATTAGCCCGTTCGTTACGAACCCATGAACCTGTGTTTGCTCATCGCGCCTTAGTTGGGGGTACGGACGTCGAGGTGATATCTAACTCAGCACCCATCGTGGTTGATGGGAAAATGGAAGGTGCAGTTGTCGTCTTCCAGCCACTGACAGATATCTACAAATTAATGGAACAAGTGAGAACTTCAAATCAAGTAATTAATGATTTACAAACGCGAATTAACCAGATTTCTACGAGTTCTTATACCTTCGATGACTTGATCGGCAGCCATCCGGAATTTGAAAATGCCTTGAATTTTGCGCGCCAAGCAGCTAAAAGCAACTCAACAATTTTAATCACCGGTGAATCCGGAACTGGGAAAGAGTTATTTGCTCATGCTATTCATGGTGCTAGTTTACGCTGGGATAAACCATTTATAAAGGTAAATTGTGCTGCTATACCGGAAACGCTTTTGGAAAGTGAATTTTTCGGACATGAAAAGGGAGCTTTCACCGGGGCATTGAAAACAAAACTGGGAAAGATGGAGCTTGCCAATGGCGGAACTATTTTTTTAGATGAAATCGGTGATATGAACCCATACCTGCAGGCGAAACTTTTGCGTGTTTTGCAGGAAATGGAGTTTGAACGAGTTGGGGGAACTCAAACCATTAAAGTTGATGTTCGAGTGATTGCTGCTACGAATCGAAACTTGTTGGAAATGGTTAAGTACGGAGAGTTTCGCGAAGATTTGTATTATAGGCTTAATGTTTTAGAACTGCGTCTTCCCCCCCTGCGAAAACATAAAGAGGATATTCCGGCTTATGTGCAATCTCTCATCGTTAAATTTAACCGGAAGTTTGGAAAACATGTGACGGGATTAACTTCCCAAGCGGAAGAAATGCTCATGAACTATCATTGGCCGGGTAATATCAGAGAAATCCAAAATGTTCTCGAACGGGCGATGGTCTCAGTAGAAGATGAAATTATCACTCATAAACATATCCTTAATCTCATTAATCCTCAAAGTATTTTGGAAAAAGAAACAAGAGATGAAGACATTATTCCGATCGAAGAACTGGAAAAACAAATGATTTCGAAAGCATTAAAACGATATGGGAATACTGTTGAGGGGAAAAAGGAAGCAGCAAACGCGCTGAGAATATCCTTAGCAACGCTCTATAATAAACTTAAAGTAATGTCATAGATTGTTATGCGTGTAATCTTGATACTGTAATACAGCTCTAATAACTAGAAACATTATTTGTAAATTATAGAAAGTTTAATTACACTCATTACAAAAGGAGAAGTTTTTTATCGAGATGGCGGGAAGATACCACATTCGCCAAAGGCTCAGCGCCAGTCAAGTTTTCTTTACACCGTACTTCACTGTTAGTTATAATAGGTGAGGTACGGTGTTATTTTGCGCGTTAATACTTCTGACTTTGCGAGAGGGGCTGGGTGAATGGCTGCAACCTTTGCTGTGGTAGATGATGATCTGGCATCTCAACGTATGCTGGCGGATATTTTAAACACAAGAGGGGATGTGATCGCTGAATTCTCGTCGGGGCAAGAGGCCTTGAAATATTTTGAGAGTGGTCATCGAGTCGATGTGTGTTTTATTGATCTGCTGATGCCTGATATCTCGGGGATTGAAGTTGTCGAAAACGTCCTATCTTTGTACCCTGGGACATTGTTTGTCATGATATCCCAAGTCGAGGCTAAGACATTATTGGCAAAAGCCTATACGGTGGGCGTCGAATTTTTTATTCATAAGCCGATCAATCGTAAAGAAATATTAGCCATTGCGGATCGAGTATTAGAAAAGCAGCGCTTAAAATCTGCGCTTAATTTAATTGAAAAATCTTTAGCAGAAATTCATAATCCCAAACCTTTAAAGGTTAAGAAGACTGATGAGGCAATGATTAAAAAGAGGTTCCAACTTGTATTTGCCGATTTAGGGATTCTCGGTGAAACCGGCAGTCGGGAGTTACAAGCGATTGTCCTGCGCTTTAGGGATAGTGAAGAGGAGTTGCTTAATTTGCCTTTGCGATCCGTCTATCAAGCTATTGCCGGCAGCGAAGAAGAAATACAAAGTATCGAACAAAGGATTCGACGGGTCATAAAACAAGCTCTGGGTAATATTGCCTTGCGTGGCTCAGAAGATTTTTATGACGAGTGTTTTGAACGATACGCCTCAAAATACTTTGATTATGCCGAAGTTCGGGATCGTGTCTTGGAATTACGACAAAAGCGAACAAGCTCGGCAAGAATAAATATTCGTAAATTTATTATAGCTTTATATATGGATGTGCTTCATGATATCTAAGTTCTTTGCTTTCTCTAGAAGTTGTTTTGTCAGTTTCTGTAGGATTCTGTAGTCCTTATTGTATATTGTTATCAGAAACTTTCGCCAAATTATTAATTATTAAAGGAGGATTCTGATGACGGAACGCAAGAAAATTGGCTTGGCAACTAAGATCATTATCGGTTTGGCCCTGGGTATTCTTTATGGTTATTTCTTCCGCAATTATTCCGGATGGCTCAAACCAGTGGGAGACATGTTTATCCGCTCGATTAAAATGATCGTCGTACCTATTGTCTTTTCCACGATTGTCATTGGCATTGCCGGGGTCGGCGACCTGAAAAAGGTGGGAAAACTAGGGGGAAAAACTCTCATTTATTTTGAAATTATTACGACTATTGCTATTTTACTTGGAGTTACCGTAGCAAATCTCACAAAACCGGGAATTGGCATTAATTTGAGCAGAATAACGAAGGTTGATATCAGTGCTTATACCGGTACAGCGACTCATCACACGGCAACGGACTTATTTGTAAACCTCATTCCGACAAATATAGTCGATTCATTAGCTCGTGCTGATTTACTGCAAGTTATCTTCTTTGCTGTGCTTTTCGGTGTAGCGTTAGCAGGGATTGGGGAAGTTGGCAAACCAGTTCTTCATTTCTTCCAAGGTGTTGCCGAAACCATGTTTAAGCTGACGAATATCATTATGTCTGCCGCTCCTTACGGGGTTTTCGCTTTAATGGGCTTCACAGTGTCTCAGTTCGGATTGGCTGTTCTTCTTCCTTTAGGAAAATTGGTGGGAATTCTCTATCTAACGATGATCTTTTTTGTAGTTGTTGTTTTTGGGCTTGTGGCTAAGCTGGCAGGTATTAATTTATTTACCTTGCTAAAAAACCTCAGTGCAGAAATGTTGATTGCTTTCTCTACCGACAGCTCCGAATCAGTCTTTCCAAGAATTCTGAAAAAGATGGAGCAATTTGGGGTTCCTAAATCAATTGTTTCCTTCGTTGTTCCGACAGGCTATACGTTTAATTTAGATGGCAGTGCACTTTATCAGGGATTAGCCGTACCTTTTATCGCCCAAATGTATGGAATTCATTTGACCTTCGTGCATACATTAACCATAATCGCTGTCCTTATGATAACTTCCAAGGGGATGGCCGGCGTTCCCGGTGTATCCTTTGTCGTTCTAGCATCCACATTAGCGTCTACCGGGCTCCCTGTTGAAGGTTTAGCTTTAATTGCGGGTGTTGACAGAATTATGGACATGGGTCGTACAGTCGTCAATGTTATAGGTGTTTCCCTTGCTTCGGTAGTCATGGCAAAACTCGAAGGAGTTTTTGATAAATCAAGAGCTACGTATCCCTTGCAGCCTCTGCCGGAGGATTTGGAAAGTAATCTCGGAGATCTTGATCACCTTAGCCAAGAATCTGGGATGGCTGAATCCTTTGCCAAGTAATGTTTGATTATGTTACATTATAGATAGAAATAATGCTCATGATAAATTATTGATTTTCTTTGAGGATGTAGACTGGATTTCCGGCTGCATCCTCTTGCTTCTGGAGGGTGTAAACATTGAATTTGGAGAAATGGGTGGACTGGTTAACCGGCTTGCAGAAGAAAATGCCTTTTGATACGCTGCGGGTTGCTCTCATTGCAGGAACATATATCTTAGGTGAAATAGGCTTCTTTCCCTTCGGATCTTCATTTCGCCTTGGCTTAGGCAGTGTTTTTTATGTTCTTTGCCTTTATTCGTTTCCTAGACTCGCCACTCTTGCTAACGGTTGCTTGACTGGTTTTGTTGTTGTACTCGTGAGAGTCATCGTTGATCGACTTATTTCTCCTCATCCAATACCTTGGCAAAATCTGCTTTTAGATTATGCTCCGGCTTTACTCTACTATCTGGCTCTGACAGCAGGAATCCTGCTTTCTAAAGTAAAGTATCAGAAAAATAATACCATCCGGACAAGTCTTTATTACATGGTGTTTGATTTTATCGCCAATCTCTTAGAACTTACCTTTATGGCTAATATTCACACGACTTGGCATAGTGTTTATGTTTTACTCTTGGGTGCAGGAGTGAAAGGACTATTTTTCCTGGCCTTTATAGCAACTACAGAGTTATTTAGGCAGAGAATTTTGCGGGAGAAAGAAAGGGAAAAGTTCCAAGGGCAGCTTTTGATGGGTGCAACTCTTTATTCAGAAGGTTTTTTTCTGAAGAAAATTATGAAAGAAATAGAAGAGGCAACGGAAAAAAGTTTTCATCTTTATCAAGACTTTCTACCGGAGACTGTTGGGTCAGGACAGAAGAATGAGCTCTTAAAATTAGCGGAGAAAATCCATGAAATTAAGAAGGATACTCAGCGAGTTTTCAGCAGTCTGGCAGCATTAATTGAACCCAATGATTACACTAAAATTGATCTGGAAGAGGCCATGGCCCTGGTCATCGAAAGTCAGCAGCGATACGCTCTCGCTCATCATAAGGAGGTGCAATGGTTATATCCTTCAAGTTCAAGCCATTATTTTGTAGAAAATTTCTTACCAATATTAGTGGTGGTCAATAATATTTTGGCAAATGCTATAGATGCCATTGGCCTAGAAGGGAAAATTGCTGTGATTTGGCATGTTCGTAGCCAAACACTATACTTGCATCTCGGTAATACTGGGAGTCCGATTTCTCCGGACGATCGGAATTTAATCTTTTTGCCGGGATTTACGACGAAGTATTCGGATACAGGTACCGCTTCGACGGGGATAGGCCTTACTCATGTCCATCATGTTTTAACAGAAGCCATGGGAAATGTCCATATAAGTCAAACCAGGGGCAGAGTAATTTGGACTTGGTTTCATGTTCAGCTTCCATTGCGTTATGCACATAAATAGTAATGATATTTGTTAACTGCATCACTTATGTATATAATATGTTAAATAGATTGACAAGGTCGTTTATTATAACGACCTTTGTTAGTATGTAAAGGAGTCCAAGATGTGATTGAAATTGGAAAATACTGCAGGTTGAAAATTAACAATTTTACTTCGTTTGGTGCATATCTGGATGCCGAAACAGGGATAAGGCATGATAACATCCTTCTTCCGCTTAAACAGGTTCCTGAAGGCGCTAAAGAGGGCGATGTCCTGGAAGTTTTTATTTATAGGGATTCTGAAGATCGCTTAATTGCCACGCGTCGAAAACCCTTGGCCCAATTAGAAGACCTAGCTTATCTCAAAGTCAGTGCCAAAACTAAGATTGGCGCTTTTCTCGATATAGGTCTTGAACGAGGGTTGTTTTTACCGTTTCAAGAGCAGAAATATCCTATCCAAATAGATAAACATTATTTAGTCAAGGTGTACTTAGATAAAAGTAACAGAATGTGTGCAACATCTGATATCTATGAATTTTTATCCTCGGATTCTCCATATCAGAAAAATGAAAAAGTAATAGGGACTGTTTATAAAGTTAACTTTCCAACCGGTATTTTTGTTGCCGTAGATAATAAATATTATGGCTTGATACCAAGCTCTGAGTGTTATACAGAAGTACACGAGGGCGATCAGGTTGAAGCTCGCGTGATTAGAGTTCGTGAGGATGGAAAATTGGATCTGTCTCTGCGAGAACCTTCTTATCTTCAAATGGATAAGGATGGAATGAAAATTTTAGAAGGAATTCGTCAAGGAAATGGTTTCTTACATTTGAATGATAAAAGCAGCCCTCTGGAAATAGAGAGCCGGCTGCAAATGAGTAAAGCGGCATTTAAGAGGGCAGTCGGCAGATTGCTTAAAGAGAATAAGATTTTGAAATTTGAGGATGGTTTAGGCGAGAATCCACGTGCGTCCCAGCCAGTGAACACCAACAATACTGACACCTAAACTTACTAAGTAACTGTCGTCAGCTCCAGCGAGACAATCACGGGCATAAAACATTCTGACTTCTCAAAGAAGGGAACGTTATGAAAATAATAGTCGATGCAGACGCTTGTCCTAAGGCCGTCTTGGATATTTGCCATAAACTTGCCCGAGGATATTCACTGTTGGTTTGGACTGTTGCAAGCTTTAATCATAATATTAAATCAGACTTTCACGTAGTGGTAGGCAATGCTTCGCAAGAAGCAGATATACGTCTGATGAATCTTGCCCAGGTTGGTGATGTCGCTGTAACTCAAGATTGGGGTTTAGCAGCCATGCTATTGGGTAAAGGGGTTCGCTGTTTAAATCCTGCAGGTAAAGAATTCAGTAATGACACGATCGATTTTATGCTGGAAGAGCGTGAAGTTAAGGCAAAGTTTCGCAGGAGCGGGGGGAGAACAAAAGGACCTAAAAAACGCAAGCCGGAAGATGATCAGTCCTTTGAGCATAGTTTAGAGAGAATAATTCAAGAACAACAAACTTAAGCTGGTTATTATATACAGCATAAAAACTTAATAATCATTGAAATATTATTATGAAGATATTGGCGATAAGAATGAGATTGGATAACCCAATGCAAATTAAATACTCTTAATTGACTTTGCACTTTTGTCAAATTTTAATTAAACTATGTGAAGGGAGGCTAAATATTAAGTCTTCCTTGATTACTTAATTATTTTAATTGGAGGTTCAAGAAGTGAGCACGGCAGTAGAAACAAAAGAATTTCAAACTGAAATTCGGCAGTTATTAGACATTGTTATTCATTCTCTTTATACAGAGCGTGAGATCTTTTTACGGGAATTGATTTCTAATTCTTCTGATGCTATGGAAAAACTTCGTTATACCCAATTAACCGGGCAAGAGGTCTACGATAGGGACTTGCCATTAGAAATTCATATTGACACCTCTGAGGAAGACCACACGGTTACAATCACTGATGCCGGTGTGGGTTTAACCCGCGCTGAACTCGTTGAAAACTTAGGGACGATTGCTCATTCCGGTTCGAAAGAGTTTATACAGCACTTAAGCGCAAAAGGGGATCAAAAAGATCTTAATCTTATTGGCCAATTTGGCGTCGGATTTTATTCAGCGTTTATGGTTGCAGAGCGGGTTACTATCTATACGCGAACCTATTTGCCCGAAGGTGAAAGTCTAATTTGGGAATCTGACGGAACAGGCAGTTATACCATAAAGCCGGGGGATCAAAACCAGCGTGGTACAAAGATGGTGCTTCATTTGAAAGAGGATGCCTATGATTTTGCCAAGGCTGAAACGATACAACGTATCATCAAGCAATATTCTAGTTTTGTCCCTTATCCGGTGACTGTCAATGGACAAAAAGTAAATACAGTAGATGCACTATGGACAAAAAATAAGAATGAAATTACGGATGAGCAGTACAATGAGTTTTATAAGTTCATTGCGAATGCTCATGATGAGCCGCTCTATCGGCTGCATTTTTCTTCGGATGCTCCATTGAATATTAATACGCTGCTTTTCGTGCCGAAAGAAAACTTTGAACAATTCGGATTCGGCCGAATGGACCCGGGAGTTAATTTGTATTGCAAAAAAGTCTTAATTCAAGAAAAATCGACCTCCATTTTACCGGATTGGCTGCGTTTCCTAAGAGGTGTTATCGACAGTGAAGAACTTCCCTTGAATATTTCCAGGGAAACTATGCAAGACAGCGCTTTGGTTGGAAAACTCAACAAAGTAGTAACGAGTCGCTTCCTTAAATTCCTGGAAGGGCAAATTACCTCCGATCCGGAAAGCTATAAAACATTTTGGGATAAATTTAACCTGTTTCTCAAGGAAGGTGCTGCGAATGACTTCACTCACCGCAATGACCTTCTTAAGCTTCTGCAATTTGAATCATCTAATACTCAGGCAGGTGAATTAATTACTCTCAGTCAGTATGTATCTCGGATGAAGGACGATCAAACGGCTATTTATTATGTCAACGGACCTTCTCGGGAGACCATTGAAACTGGACCCTATCTGGAAATCTTCAGAGACAAAGGCTTAGAAGTCATCTATACCTATGCCGCTATTGATGATTATATCTTTGGTTCGATAGGGGAGTTTGAAGGTAAACGTTTAGTTTCAGCAGATGAAGCAAATCTGGACCTTATAGACAAAGAACCAAAAGCTCGTAGTGAAGAGGCATTATCCGAAGAGCAGGTAGCTTCGCTCACCGGATGGCTTAAAGAAGTATTAGGCTCAAAAGTTACAGATGTGCGGGAATCTAAACGTCTTGTTGACAGCCCTGCAGTGGTAATAAGCCCTTATGGGACTAATAGCATGCAAAGAATGATGCAGCTTATGAATAAAGATTTTGATAGTGTCGGTCCCAGTGTATTAGAAATTAATGCAGCACATCCAATGATCAAACAATTGGATGCGGCTCGAATAAGTGATGATCCATTTGGCAAAATCGCGGCAGAACAGATTTTTGAAAATGCTCAGATCGCTGCGGGTTTAATTTTAGATCCTCGGGGCATGGTCAACAGACTCAATGAAATACTTGCACGGGCATTAGGAAAGTGAACTTGTTCAGATAAAGTTCACCCTTGAGGTTTCGCTTCGGTGGGGTAGTTATAAACTCCACCGAAGAAATTATAACAGCCCTCGTAATTGATACAAGGACGGGAAAACAACGACCTTTCACATCCTTGATATAAAATATATTTATCAATGAGCGCTTTGTTAACTTGAATTATTATAGGGATAAAGAAATAATTCCTTGTGTTATGCCTTGGTTAGACTAATATTGCTATGTAATTATCAAATAGTGCAATTAGGAATAAGAATTTTACAAGCTAGTTAAAAATCCTTAAACTTAAAAGTGATAATAAGAACAAACACAATCCGAATAGTTGAAACTCTCCAAATATTTAATGGTGTAATCGCCATTCACCCCTCGAAATTACTTGGAGAATCAATCTAATCTTAAAAATAGTCAACGGGGGAAGGTCGGTGTTGGATGGAGAACATGACGCCATTCGGCATCGACTGAATTGTCTTGACTAAATAACTGACAAGGAGTGATCATCATGGACTCAACGTTTAAAGAACTTCTCGAGAAAAAAAGATCCGAACTTGTCTCAAAATGGTTTGATGAAATATTGAGTACCTATCCCCAAGACCCATCAGGTATGCTGAAAAACAAAAAGGACAGATTTGAAAATCCGGTAGGATACGCGCTATCTAATGGGATCAAAGAACTTTATCAGGCTCTGTTGGAAGATGAAAGTCTAGAAAAGTGCAAGACTGTTTTAGACAACATGATACGAGTAAGAGCTGTACAGGAATTTTCCCCTTCAAAAGCAGTAAGCTTTATTTTTATGCTTAAAAAGGTAATCAGAGAAGAACTTGAAAAGGTAATCAGGCAGGAGCAGATCTATCCGGAATTTTTAAAATTCGAATCTAAAGTTGATGATCTGGCTCTCTTAGCCTTTGATATATATTCAGGTTGCAGGGAACAACTCAACCAGATCAAAACGGATGAACTCAAGCGTATGACATTTACACTACTCAAAAAGGCGAATTTGATGCACGAGATCCCGATCGAAGAATTTGAGCACAAAGAACTAAAATTTAATTTGTAAAGGAAGGAGGTCGTAGAGTGAAAGCCTTGTATTCTTTCCTCGCAGTCATCGTTCTTATCCTAGTTGCCATTATCGGTGGCAGTATCACAAATTTACATTTCGTTTTTGGTATCATTATACCCTATTTGGCTTTTGTTTTGTTTGTAGGCGGATTCATCTATCGCGTCGTTAAATGGGGGCGTTCACCAGTACCATTCCGCATTCCAACAACTTGTGGTCAACAAAAGTCCTTACCTTGGATCAAACAGGCTAAGATCGAAAATCCAACATCAACCCTTGGCGTAGTCGTAAGAATGGCTTCAGAAGTACTCTTGTTTCGTTCGTTATTCCGAAACACAAAGACCGAATTGAGGGAAGGGGAGAATGGGCCGGAACTGGCTTATGGCTCAGCAAAGTGGCTTTGGTTAGGGAGTTTGGTGTTCCACTGGTCATTCCTGATTATTATCATAAGGCATCTTAGATTCTTTTTAGCACCTATTCCTGTTGCTCTGCAGATGGTTGACAGCGTTGATGGTATGCTGCAAATCGGTTTACCGCAAATTTATATTACCGATTTATTATTTATCCTTGCAATAACGTTCCTTTTCTTAAGAAGAGTTTGCATTCCCAAAGTTAAATACATTTCCTTACCTGCAGATTATTTTCCGCTTTTTTTAATTTTCAGTATTGCCGTTTCAGGTATTCTCATGCGCTATTTCTATAAAGTTGATATTATTTCGGTGAAGGAATTAGCTTTGAGTATCGCAACACTACATCCAGTACTGCCTGCAGGAATAGGTGCTATCTTCTATGTGCATTTATTCTTAATATGTTGTCTCTTTATTTATTTCCCAACCAGCAAATTAATGCACATGGGCGGTATTTTCATGAGTCCGACTCGAAATATGATCAGTAATAACCGTATGGTACGACATATCAATCCTTGGAATCCCACCGTAGAGGTTCATAGCTATGCTGAGTACGAAGATGAATTCAGAGAGAAAATGAAAAAAGTCGGTATACCGGTGGAAAAGGAGTGATAGAGGATGGCGAAATATAAACTTCCTAAACCTGGAGACTTATCATCAAGCATCAATTATAATCCCCCGGCGAAGGATTGGATGGATATTCCTGTTGAGTTCAAACCAGCTACCTACCCTGCGGCTGGTAAAGAAAAAGATCTGCTAACTGTAGGTTTTCCTAATGCTCATCAATGGACGCCGGAAGACGAGGATTGGAACTTGCCGGAGGGTTGGGAAGATACCATTATCAAAGGGATAGAAGAAAGATTAAGCAAATACCGTTCTTTTAAGTTATTTATGGATGTTTGCGTCAGATGCGGTGCTTGTGCCGATAAATGTCATTTCTATATCGGTACCGGAGACCCCAAAAACATGCCGGTGGTAAGAGCCGAATTATTAAGATCAGTGTACAAGAGATATTTTACAAAAGCCGGAAAAGTTTTAGGACGATTAGCCGGAGCTCGTGATCTTAATGCTGATGTATTAAAAGAATGGTGGTACTATTTCTTTCAATGTACTGAGTGCAGACGCTGTTCCGTCTTTTGTCCTTATGGCATTGACACGGCTGAGCTAACCATCATGGGTAGAGAACTTCTTAACTTGTTAGGCTTGAATATTAACTGGATTTCCGGACCGGTAGCAGCTTGTTACATGAAGGGAAACCACTTGGGTCTCGAGCCTCACGCTTTAAAAAGTAATATTGAACTCATGATTGATGATATCGAGGATATTACGGGAATCAGAGTGAACCCAACATTTAACAGAAAAGGCGCGGAAATTCTCTTCGTTACTCCCTCCGGCGACTTCATGGGTGAGCCTGGAATATACACGTGTATGGGCTATCTCATGCTTTTCCATGAACTTGGTTTGGATTATACCTGGAGCACATATGCTTCTGAGGGTGGAAACTTCGGATTCTTTACTTCTAACGATATGGCTAAGAGACTTAACTCAAAGATCTACGCTGAAGCTAAGCGATTAGGAGTTAAATGGATTCTTGGTGGAGAATGTGGTCACATGTGGCGT
>JGI2924J29684_1077421_pt1 | contig 16829 bp, 14 predicted proteins | sample BenlonsequencITS_FD_29684 | JGI IMG/M metagenome (IMG submission 29684)
TACGGATTACTGTAACGATTTACCGGCGCAACCGCCGCCCGGGTCGCGGTTGTGCCGGAAATGACTGACAGTAAACCGTATGTTCGTTACTCAGCGCAACGAGAGGTTGATCGTCTTCGTCTGCTGGTAGTGATCCAGCGTCTCGCCACTCAGCTCGCGGCCGATGCCGGACTGCTTGTAGCCGCCAAACGGCAACCCGGGAACGAGGTCGTGGTAACTGTTGATCCAGATGTATCCCGCGTCGATGTCTCGAGCCGTCGTGTGCGCCGTCGTGATGTCGTCGGTGACGACGCCACCGGCGAGACCATACGCCACGTCGTTTGCGAGTTCGATCATCTCGTCGTAGTCGTCCCAGCGGAACACGTCGAGGACCGGACCGAAAATTTCCTCCTGGGCTGGTTCGCTGTCGTGATCGAGCCCCTCGATCAGCGTCGGCTCGACGTAACAGCCGTCCTCGAGTACGTCGTCGGGCCGACCACCGCCGGCGAGGAACTCTCCACCGTCTTCGCGAGCGGACTCTAGAAACTCGAGCGTCCGGTCGACTTGTTTCTGGGAAACTTTCGGGCCGAGGTCGGTCTCTTTGTCGAGCGGATCACCGATGGTCATCTCGCCGATCGCGGCGACCAGTCCGTCCAGCACCTCGTCAGCGATGTCCTCGTGGACGAACAGCCGTGATCCGGCCTCACAGCACTCCCCAGTGTTGTAGAAGATCGCCGACTGCACGAGCGCGACGGCTTTCTTCGGGTTCACGTCTGGGAAGACGACGACGGGGCTCTTGCCACCGAGTTCGAGTGTCACGTCGGTGACGGTGTCGGCTGCACGTTTCATTACTTGCTTGCCAACTGCTGTCGACCCGGTGAACGCCACTTTCCTGACGTCCGGGTGGCCCGACACGGCCACACCCGCCTCCTCGCCGTACCCGGGAACGACGTTGACGACGCCGTCGGGGACGACATCGTCGATCAGTTCCGCGAGTCGAAGCGCAGACAGCGGGGTCTGTTCGGCCGGTTTCAGCACGGAGCAGTTGCCGGCTGCGAGTGCGGGTGCGAGTTTCCACGACGCCATCAACAGCGGGAAGTTCCACGGAATGATCTGCCCGACGACGCCGTAGGGCTCTTTGATGACCTGGCCGTGCCGGGAGTCGGCAGTCATCGTCTCGCCGGAGTTCTCTCGGACGATCCCCGCGAAGAAGCGGAACTGTTCGGCCGCCCCGCGGACGTCGACTTTGGCCTCCGAAATCGGCTTCCCATTATCGAGACTCTCCAGTGTCGCGAGTTCCGCTGTGTGGTCCTCGATGGTATCGCCGATAGCCGTCAACACGCGCTGGCGTCGTCCCGCCGAAAACTCCGACCACGTCTCATCGAACGCCGTCCACGCCGCGTCGACGGCCGCGTCTACGTCTGGCGCTGTCCCGCGAGCGACCGACTCGAGTACTTCACCAGTCGTGGGATCGACGGTATCGAACGTCTCTCTCTCGTCTGCAACGACGAACTCGCCGCCGACGTAGAGGTCGGTGTGTTCAGGAAGGGCTGTTTCGGCCGCTTCACGATGGCGGGTTCGGATAGCGGTTCGCCGTTCGTCGACGGTGTCAGTGTCACTAGACATCGTACGGCGAGACCACCTCTACAGTGTAAAATCTATTCCCGTGACCTCATCTGAAGAAACCTTGAGTGGTTACATTTGGAGCGATAGTGGTGGGAGCGGGCCTGGAAAAAGTTACGTCCGTGGCCGGCGTCACAGCCGTTGGCGACCTGCACACAGAGTGTCGTCCCGTCGCCGCTATCCGCCGAACCGATCCAGTCCCGACTGCCGTCGTCGCTTACCGGCCGGCTTCGATCGCCACGACGTGTGTCGGTCGCGTTCGGCCTCGAGGTCGACGTCCAGAGCCGGACCGGACTCGTAGCCCGGACACGATGGGCCACACTCCGCGTTCGCGTCGACGATCCGGTCGTGCCACTCGCAGTGAGGCAGGGTCGCGTTCTGGGTTTTCTGCGCGTTGCAGGCAGTACAGTCCGGGAACCCGTACGTCCGCCACCCCTTGCCGTACGCTCGCTCGGCGATGCGACGGCGAGTGCCCGCTTTCTCCTCGGGAGAGACGACTTCGACGTCGGTTCGACCGGGGTGGAACTCGAGCGGTTCGATCCCCGGCTTATCGACCGCGAGCGAGGTCGGCTCGCGGACCACCTCGAGATCGATTCCGTCGTCGGTCCGGTGGACGCGCCAGACACCGACTTCGTCGGGAATGCGGTTCAGGTGCGCCCGCGTGACGTAGCTCTCGGTCGCGAGGACGACCTCGTCGACGACCGCGAGGCTGACGTCGGTCCGAAGCTGTGATTCGAGGTCGCCTGGCCGCTCGAGGTCGGGTTTGTTCTCGATGCCGACGATGCGGCCGTACCAGTCCGGGTAGCGCGTGACCTGACGGACGTACTCGCGTCCCTTGTGGCGCTCGCGCTCGAAAAAGCCGATCTCGCAGGCTTGTTCTATCGCACGGCGGGCGTGGTCGGGATGGTAGCCATCGAAGGCGTCTTTCCAGTATCGCGCTCGACCGGGACCGACGTCGGCCGCGATTGCCCCATCGGGGATCGTCTCGGCCGTGATCGTCGTCCGCTCGGCGAACTCGGGGCCGGGTTCGACACACACAGCGTCGAGTATCCGCCCGCCCGAAGCGGCGACGCTCGCGCCGAGCTGGCGGGCGAGTACGTCCTCGCGGCGGCGCTCGAGGTGGGCACACAACTCGAGTTCGAACGCGAACTCGCTCACGACCGACTCGTGGCGACGCGCGGACAAAAACGCCCCGCCACGCCGCTCGAGCAGTCGGTGTTCGGAACGGTGGTACACCGGCTCATCGGCCCCCATCGTGGCCGGCTGCAGAACAGTAGGTTTATCAAGCGCACGAGGGAAGCTATGCTCAAGATTACTCATCGTCTTATGGCAGGAAATCAACAACCGGAGGTGAACATCGGGCTCGTCGGTCACGTCGACCACGGCAAGACCACGCTGGTTCAGGCCCTGAGTGGGTCGTGGACCGACCAGCACAGCGAGGAGATGAAACGCGGCATCTCCATCAGGCTCGGCTACGCGGACGCGACGTTCCGTCACTGCGAGGGACTCGAGGAACCCGAGTGTTACACCGTCGCCGAGGAGTGTCCGGGCGGCTCGGCGAGCGAGCCACTGCGAACGGTTTCGTTCGTCGACGCCCCCGGACACGAGACCCTGATGGCAACCATGCTGTCGGGGGCCTCGCTGATGGACGGTGCCGTGCTGGTCATCAGCGCTAACGAGCCCGTGCCACAGCCCCAGACCGAAGAGCACCTGATGGCACTCGATATCATCGGGATCGACAACATCGTCATCGCCCAGAACAAGGTCGACCTCGTCAGCGGCGACCAGGCTCGACAGAACTACGAGGAGATCCAAGAGTTCGTCGAGGGAACCGTCGCCGAAGACGCTCCCGTCGTCCCCGTCTCCGCGGGCCAGGAAGTCAACCTCGACTTGCTGATGCAGGCGATCGAGGAGGAGATTCCCACGCCAGAGCGGAATCCCGACGCCGATCCACTGATGCACGTCGCACGGAGCTTCGACATCAACAAACCCGGCACGACCGCCGACGACCTCGCCGGCGGCGTCCTCGGCGGCAGTCTCGTCCAGGGCGAACTCGAGGTCGGCCAGGAGATCGAGATCCGGCCCGGCCGCGAGGTCGAGGAAGGTGGTCAAAGCGAGTACGTCCCGATCGAGACGACGATCCGGTCGCTGCAGGCCGGCGGCGAGGACGTCGATGCCGCGACCCCCGGTGGTCTGCTGGGCGTCGGTACCGGCCTCGATCCGTCGCTGACCAAAGGTGACGCGCTTGCAGGTCGGATGGCCGGTCCCGCAGGCTCGCTGCCGCCGACCTGGGACGGCTTTACGATGGACGTCGACCTGCTCGATCGCGTCGTCGGCACCGACGGCGAGGAAGGCGAGATCGAGGATATCAGCACGGGCGAACCGCTGATGATGACCGTCGGGACGGCGACGACCGTCGGCGCGGTCACCAGCGCTCGAGAAGGCGAGTGTGAGGTCAATCTCAAGCGGCCAGTCGCGGCCGAACCCGGCGCGAAGATCGCGATAAACCGCCGGATCGGCGCACGCTGGCGACTGATCGGCCTCGGGACACTCAAGGAGTAAGCCTACGGTAGGAGACGACGAATGGATTCCCAAGGCCGGACACGAGTCGCACTCGATACGAGCGCTCTCATGATGCCGGTCGAACTCGACGTGCGACTGTTCGACGAACTCGAGCGGTTGGTCGATTCGTTCGACCCGACGATTCCACAGGCCGTCCTCGAAGAGTTGCGACGGCTCTCCGAAAAGGGGGGCACCGAGGGAACGGCAGCGAACGTCGGTCATGATCTGGCGACCGAGCGCTGTCTGGTCGTCGACACGGAGGCATCGTACGCAGACGACGCCTTGGTCGAACTCGCCCGCGAGGGCGCAGTCGACTACGTCGTCACGAACGACCGCCCGCTGTGCGACCGGGTGCTCGAAGCGAGCATACCGGTAATTGCATTACGCGGGAGAAACAAGTTAGCGATCACTCAACCATAGATGTACAAACGGGTTAGATTGAAAGACACGGTGGAAGTACCGCCGGAGGAGCTCGGCGACGTCTCGCCGGACCTCGTGAAGCGACTGCTGCAGGACAAACTCGAGGGACAGATGGACGAGGAGGTGGGAAGCGTCGTCTCCATCACCAACGTCCACGACATCGGTGAAGGGACGGTGTTGCCCAACGAACCCGGCGTCTACTACGAAGCCGACTTCGACGCCGTCACGTTCGACCCACAGATGCAGGAGGTCGTCGACGGGACGGTCGTCGAGGTCGTCGAGTTCGGTGCCTTCGTCGGGATCGGGCCGGTCGACGGTCTGCTTCACGTTTCCCAGATCAGCGACGAGTATCTCGCGTTCGACGGCGAGAACCAGCAACTCGCTTCCAACGAGTCCAGTCGGACGCTCACGGTCGACGACGCGGTCCGTGCTCGCATCGTCACCAAGAGCATCGACGAACGCAATCCGCGCGACTCGAAGATCGGTCTCACTGCGAAACAGCCAGGACTCGGCAAACACGAGTGGCTCGAGGACGAACACGAAAAACGCGAAGCAACCGCAACCGAAGGTGAATAACGATGGCATCCGATCGTCTCGTCTGTCGCGAGTGTCACCGCGTCAACGATCCGGACAACGAGACCTGTGACGCCTGTAACTCCTCGTCGCTGACCGAGGATTGGGCGGGCTACGTCGTCATCGCTCACCCCGAAGAAAGCCAGATCGCCTCGGAGATGCAGATAACCGAGCCCGGCGCGTACGCGCTGAAAGTCCGCTAAACAGCCGTGACGGGCGACGAATACGATTCCGATCCGACCGACGGTGCGGTCTCCGACCCGGCCGATCAGCTACTCGTTCTCCCAGAAGAACTTCGAAGCGAACTCAAAGAACCGATGGGGCCGATCGAGACCGACGTCGAATCGCTGCTCGAGGCCGCCGGCGAGCCACTGATCGCGGTCGGCGATGTCGTCACCTACCACCTCCTGGAAGCCGGCCACGAACCCGACCTCGCGCTCGTCGACGAGCGAACCGAGCGAGAGGCCGTCGACGAGGAGATTCGCGAGACCGTCACCGCCCGGACGAACCTCGAGGCGGTCAACCCGCCCGCCGAGATCACCGAAGACGTCGTCTGGGCGCTCTGTGAGGGACTCGAGCGGCTCGAACCGACGACGATCGTGGTCGACGGCGAGGAGGACCTCGTCGCCCTCCCAGCGATCGTCGCCGCACCCGACGGGGCGAGCGTCGTCTACGGCCAGCCCGGCGAAGGGATGGTCCACGTCCGCGTCACCGAGGAAACCAGAACGCGAGGCCGAGAGCTACTCGAGCGCTTCGAGGGTGACATCGAGCGGTTCTTCCAGTTACTCGAGTGATCCTCCGCCCGTTCGACAGGATATTTATCGGCCGACGTGAACGTGACTGACATGTACGATTTTGTCGTCGTGGGCGTCGGCCCCGCCGGTGCGCGGTTCTCTCGGCGAGCCGCCCGACGCGGGCACGACGTGCTCGCACTCGAGCAGGGAACCGTCGGGACGCCACTGGCCTGTTCCGGTCACGTCAGCACCGACGTCTGGGCGTTTACGGGTGACGGCGCACGCGACGAACTTCTCCAGAACGAGATCTACGGTGCCCGGTTTCACGTCGGCGGGCCGAACAGCGAGGCGTACCCCTTCTACAAGGACGAGGTCGCCTCGAACGTCGTCGACCGGGTCGGACTGGATCGGCATCTCGCCGCCCTCGCACGCGAGGCCGGTGTCGACGTCCGCGAGGCCCACACCGTCACCGATGTCCGCGAGCACCACGACCGCGTGGAAGTCGTCGCTAGTGGCCCCGACGAAACTCACACGTTCGAGGCGAAACTGGTCGCAGGCTGTGACGGCCCACGCTCGAAGGTGCGGGCGGAACTCGGCCTCCCCGAACCCGGCGAACTGCTTCACGGCGTGCTCGCTTTCTCCGAGGAGGAAGACCACCAGGACTTCGTCGACGTCCACCTCACCGCACCGACGTTCTTCGCGTGGCGTATCCCCCGTGGCGACGCCGGCGTCGAGTACGGCCTCGCAGCCCCGCCGGGCGTCCAGGTGAACAAACACTTCGAGGAGTTGATCGACGGCTACGAGATCGACGTCGCCCGTCGCTGTTCGGGTGCGATCCCGATCGGCCCGCCCAATCGAGTGACGAGTCGCCGAGGCTTCCTGATCGGCGACGCGGCTGGCCAGACAAAGCCGTTCACCGGCGGCGGCATCCTCTATGGCATGACCAGCGCCGACCACGCCGCCCGCAAGATCGACCCCGACTGGCCGTCGACGCTCGAGGCCTACGAGCGTGCCTGGCGCGACGATCTCGAGCGCGACCAGTTCCTGGGTCAGTGGATTCGTCGAGCGTACTCGCTGCCCGAACCGGTCCAGCGGATCGGCCTCCGAGTGTTGTCCGGCGAGATCGGCGTCCACATGGATCGGCCGACGTCGCTCGTCTCGCCGCGACACCTTCGGGCGATGGCGTCGCGGCTGTGGCGGTGAGCCCGTCGGAGCGAACCAACGAGCCGACGGGCCGACGGAGCCACTCCGGAAACGACCGCCCGTGGTACATCGGGACGAATCCGCGTCGTCCAGCGTCGTTTCTGGACGCTCTTTTCTCTCGTCCTCGATTCGTTCCAAATCGTTTCGTACTGGACAGCGAGGCGGGTTCTCCAGTAAGCAGAGACCGAGGAACTGATTAGGTTTCCCCCGCTGTTAGAGGCCGTACAGTTTGCCGTACTTCTCCTCGACGTACTCGAGGAAGTAGTCGGCGGTGAACGGCTCGCCGGTCGCCTGCTCGATCAATTCGGGCGTGGTGTACCGGCAGCCGTGCTGGTGGACGTTCTCGCGGAGCCAGCCGTTGAGCGCGTCGAACTCGCCGGCGCGGATGTCGTCGGTGAGGTCGCCGAGATCGTCTTCCGCGGCGGCATAGAGCTGTGCTGCGAGGACCGAGCCCAGCGAGTAGGTCGGGAAGTAGCCAAAGGAGCCGTGCGACCAGTGGATATCCTGCAGGCAGCCTTCCGCGTCGGTCTCGGGGCGGACGCCAAGGTACTCCTCGTACTTGTCGTTCCAGACCTCGGGCACGTCAGCGACCTCGAGATCGCCCGAGATGAGTTCACGCTCGATCTCGAACCGGATGACGATGTGGAGGTGGTAGGTGAGTTCGTCCGCTTCGACTCGGATGAGGTTGTCGTCGTAGACCTGGTTCGCGGCCTCGTAGGCCTCTTCGGGCGTGACATCCTCGAGTTCGGGGAACCGCTCGCGAGCGATCGGCAGGAACTGCTCCCAGAACGGCCGGGAGCGGCCGACGTGGTTCTCCCAGAGCCGCGACTGGGACTCGTGGACGGAGAGGTCACGAGATTCCCCAAGCGGCGTGCCGTAGCCGTCGTCGGGCAAGCCGAGCGTGTAGTTGGCGTGACCGAACTCGTGGATCGTCGACGTGATCGAGCCGAGCAGGTCGTCCTCCTCGAACCGGGTCGTCACCCGGGCGTCGAACTGCGTCCCCGAGGAGAACGGGTGCGGTGCGGTGTCGAGACGGCCGCGATCCCAGTCGTAGCCAAGCGAGTCGAGGACATCGCGGGCCAGCGTCTCCTGATCGTCGTCGTCGAACTCGCCCGAGAAGGCGTCGGTCTCGAGATCCGACTCGCTCGCGTCGATCTCTTCGATCAGCGCGACGAGTTCGTCTCGGAGCCGCTCGAGAACGCGCTCTGCGGTCTCGAGGTCGAGATACGGTTCGTACTCCGAAAAGAGGACGGCGTAGGGATCGGCGTCGGGATCGACGTGTTCGGCGTACTCGCGTTTGAGTTCGACGAGTTTCTCGAGGGTCGGCGCGAACGTCTCGAAGTCGTCGTTCTCTTTCGCTTCTTTCCACGTTGGATGGGCGTTGGCCGTCGTCTCCGAGATTTCCTCGACGAGTTCCTGCGGGACGCTGGTCTCGCGGTCGTATCGTCGGCGGACCTCGCGGACGACCGCAACCTGTTTGTCTGTGAGATCTGCGTCCTCGAGTTCCTCGAGCAGCTTTCCAGTCTCGTCGGCGGTCAGCAGTTCGTGGCTGATCGAGGACAGCGTCGAGAGTTGCTGTGCCCGGGCGGGCGTCCCCTCCTCGGGCATCACGACTTCCTGGTCCCAGCGCAGGATGCCGGCGGCGTTGCCGACGTTCGAAATGCGTTCGACTCGCGACTCGAACTCGTCGTAGGTGTCGTCAGCCCGTTCGCTCTGGGCCGGATCGGTTGCCATACTCGGTTGGTATGGGAGGGGGTGTCATCAACGTCTTGGTTTCGGAACTTGTCGGGGATACCTTCGGCGCTGCCTGGACAATCGTCGTGCAGTCCGGACGGAACATGCAAGCCGAGAACTGTTTGCGTCGGCGACCCCTCGTCCGGTATGGTCCTCGCCTCACTCGCCGTCTTCGTTGCCAGCCTGCTGGTCGGCGCACTCGGAATATACGTCGGCGCTCGCGTCATCGTCGGCGCGAGCGACTACGACCACGCCATCGTCACGGCGTTGATCGGCGCGATCGTCTGGGCGGTCGTCGGGTTCTTCGTCGGCTGGATACCGCTTCTGGGTCCGTTACTCGCCCTGCTGGCTTACATCGCCGTGATCAACGTCCGGTATCCTGGCGGCTGGACCGCCGCGGCGATGGTCGGCCTGATCGCGTGGGTGACCGTCCTGATCGTCCTGTACGCCCTCGCTGCGGTCGGGATCACGGGGTTCAACGCGGCTGGCGTCCCGGGGCTCTAGTCGTCGTGGTCACGCGAGCCACGACTCCGCGACCTGCCGGTAGATCGCCCGACACCGCTCGAGGACGTCGATCGAGACGCTCTCCGTTTCGGTGTGGGCCTCGCCGGGTTCTGCCGGGCCACAGACGACACACGCCGTGCCAGCGGCAGCGAGCCAACCAGCGTCGGTCGCGTGGGGCTTCGTGACGAGTTCAGGGGCGACCGGTTGCGCGGCGTCGACCGCCTCGAACACCGTCTCGGCAAACGCCTCGTCGGTACACTCCATCGGCGGCAGGTCCTGGTCGACCGTCCACTCGACTCCCTCGAGTTCTTCGACGCGCTCGAGTGGGGCTCGTTCGCCGGGCACCGTCCGTTCGTCGACCGTGACCTCACAGCAATCGGGGACGACGTTCATCGCCGTGCCACCGTCGATTTCGGTGACGACGACGCTGCCCTCGAGCGTCTCGTCTGCCACCTCGACCGCGGGTGGCTCGAGGTCCCGGACCAGCGAGACGGCCTCGGTCGCCCAGTAGATTGCGTTCTCTCCCGCTTCGGCTTCGCTGGCGTGGGCAGCCACGCCACGGGCAGTGATCGTGCTCCCGCGTCGGCCCTTGTGGGCGACCGCGACGTCGGTGACGCCCGGACTCGAGTAGCCCGTCGAGCCCTCCCCGACGACGGCGTACTCGGGGGCAAAACCCTCGTCGATGGCGTGTCGTGCGCCGACACCGCCGACCTCTTCGCCGACGAAACTCGCGACGGCCAATTCACCCGCGGGCTCGGCATCTCGGAAGGCAAGCATGGCCGCCGCGACCGCGCCTTTCATGTCTGCGGTCCCGCGGCCGTAGAGACGGCCGTCACGCTCCTCGACGACGTACTCGCCGTCGTCCTCCTGTCGGACCTGCGGCGTGGCTGGCTCCACGACATCGTGGTGGCCGACGAGTGCGAGCGTCTCCGCAGCCGGGTCTCCCTTCCGAGCGATCACGTTACCAGCCTCGTCGCGGATGATCGTCGCGTCGCCGCCGACTTCCCGTTCCAGCCACTCCTCGATGAAATCGCCCGCTTCGGTCTCGTCCTCGTAACTCGGGATCGAAACCAACTCGCGGGTGAGCTCGGTGACGGTCACGACCGCCCGTTCGACTGCCAACGTGTTGATTGCACCGGCGGCCCACAATCGACGGGTCGTGACAGCCCGCCTCGAGACGTCACTGGGTCTCCGTGGCCTCCGGTTCGAGGTGTGGGTCGGATTCGGACGCAACGCGTTCGTACACTGGCGTGCTCTCGAGCGGTTCGACGTCGGTCAGCCTGCCGACGGCCGCGCTCACCTCGCCGAGACTCGCTGTCTGCTCCTGGCTCGCAGCCGCGACCGACTCCGCCGCCTCTGCAACCTGTTCTGCGCTCCGTGAGAGGTCGTCGACCGACTCCGCGGTCGCCTCGATACTGTGGGCCTGCTGGTCGGTCGCAGCCGCGACGTCTGCCAAGCCCGCTGCCGTCGATCTGGCGGCGTCGTGGATCTCCTCGAGCGATTCGATCGTATCACGGACCCGCTCGCCGCCCTGGTCGACCCGATCGCTTGTCTCCGCGACCGCGTCGACCGTCTCCGCGGTCGCCTCGGAGATGTCCTCGAGTGCGGTTTCGATCGCGTCCAGATCGCGTTTCGTCTGTTTGGCAAAGGAGTTGACTTCGTCGGCGATGACCGCCATCGTCTCGTCACCTGCATCCCCTCGCGTCGACTCGATCTTCGCGTTCGAGGCCAGGATAGTCGTTCGCTGGGCCATCTCGTCGAGTCGCTCGATCGCCTCGTCGATTTCGTCCGTACTGGACTCGAGTTCGGCGGCCGCCGTCTCGACCCGCTCGGTCGCGTCCTCGATCGCCCCGAGTTCTCGACGTGCTTCGGCGGCGGCCTCGACGCCGTCCGCCGCCAGCTGTTCGGTCCGCTCGCTCTCCCTGCGAGCTTCGGCCGCAACGCTTGCGACCTCTTCGGCAGCCGCGCTGATCTCGCCGATCTCGGTTGCGGCTTCCTCGGCGCTTGCAGCCTGGCTCTCGGTGTGTTGGCTGATCCCCTCTGCGCGACGGGCGACGACTTCGCCGGCCTCGTGGAGTTCGTCCAGTGGCGTCTCTACGTCCGACTCGACGTCCGCAGCGAGTTGCTCGCGCTGTTCGATCGCCGCTTCGAGATCCTGTGCATAAGAGTCGACGTAGGTCTCGGTTGCAATCTGCACGTCGAGGTTGATAATCCGCAACAGTGAGAGCACGTCCGCCATCCCGTCGTCGATCGCGTCGCGGACCGTCTCCTCGAGACTCGCCTCGAGTCCGTCAGTCGCTTCTGCCCCGCCCCTGCCGCCGAACCCGAGCGCCTCGGAGAGCCGTCCGAGTCCGCCGTCGGCGTCGGCCTCACGCTCGGCGAGCCACTCTTCGATGGCCGTGACGACCTGCTCTTGGACCCGCTCGTTTACCCGGCGCATGATGAGGTCGTAGTAGACACCGTACTGCCCGACGTACTGTTTCAACGGCATGTCCAGCAGCTCGTGGAGTTTCCCGATCCTGGCGCGGTTCTCGAAGTACTCCAGGTCGTAGTCGCCGGTCGCAAGCGACACGAGATAGGCCCGCTGGGTCTGCTTGAGTTGCTCGACTCCCTTCGGCGACCGCCCGACGACGTCGCGGGCTTTTTCGTACTCCAGCAGGTTGTCGTAGAACTCGTCGGCGATCTCGTCCTGGTTGTCACGAAGCATGGGCTCGAGGTCGGTCAGCCGCTGTTCGTCGGCCTCGTCGAACCCGATAAACTCCTTTCGCCAGGCGACGTCGGCTTCGTCCAGGCCGATACCTTCCAGCAGTCCATCGACGTCGAGAAAGCCGTTCAGGCCACCCCGTCCGAACGTGCGTTCCGGATTCATGACAGTACGTTTTCAGCAACTACCTTAAATTTTGATCAGTCCATATCGCAACCTTGGGGGTGTCTCGTTGCAGGAGTCGGTTCGTTTCACATCGTCGGATCGCGTCCACAACCACGTCCGACGCATCCGTCCAGCGACGTGGACACCCTTATGGGCGTACGAGCCCGAGTGAGCGTATGAACGTCGTGCCGGATACGAGCGTGGTCATCGACGGCCGCGTCTCGTCGACGATCGAAGACGGGCAGTTCGAGGGAGCGACGATATCGGTTCCCGAAGCCGTCGTCGCAGAACTCGAAGCGCAGGCAAACGACGGCATCGAGACCGGCTGGGACGGACTCGAGGAGCTCCAGCGACTCGCCGACCTCGCCGACGACGGCGCGGTCGACCTCGAGTACGTCGGCGAGCGGCCGAGCGCGATCGAGCGCGGACACGCCTCCGAGGGCGAGATCGACGCGCTCATTCGTGACCTCGCGGAGGAACTCGAGGCGACCTTCCTCACCAGTGACGTCGTCCAGGCGGAGGTCGCCGAGGCAAAGGGACTCGAAGTCGAGCACGTCTCTCCGGAAGTACGGAGAGTCGAGACACTCACCGTCGAGAGCTACTTCGACGACGTGACGATGAGCGTCCACCTCAAGACAGGCACCGTCCCGATGGCAAAACGGGGCGAACTCGGCGACATGCACTACCAGGAGATCGCCGACGAGCCACTCGACGAGGAGACGATGGACGAGTACGCACGCGAGGTCGTCGACGCAGCCAAAGAATCGCCCGACGGCTTCCTCGAACTCTCAGAGCCGGGGATGAAGATCGTCCAGTTCCGAGACTACCGGATCGCCATCGGTCGACCGCCGTTTGCCGACGGCATCGAGATCACGGCCGTCCGACCGATCGCCCAGACAGACATCGAAGACTACGAGAACGCCGCGGAGCTGAAAGAGCGACTGCTCGAGCGCCAGCGCGGCGTCCTCATCTCGGGTGCGCCCGGTGCCGGGAAGTCGACGTTCGCACAGGCAGTCGCCCGGTTCATCTCGAATCACGATTACGCGGTCAAGACGATGGAGAAACCGCGGGACCTGCAGGTCGGCCCGGACATCACCCAGTACACTGAACTCGGCGGCGAGATGGCGAAGACTGCAGACGCCTTGCTGATGGTGCGGCCGGACTACACGATCTACGACGAGGTTCGCAAGACCGACGACTTCGAGGTCTTCGCGGACATGCGACTGGCTGGCGTCGGCATGATCGGCGTCGTCCACGCGACCCGTCCGATCGACGCGCTCCAGCGACTCGTCGGCCGCGTCGAACTCGGGATGATCCCGCAGGTCGTCGACACCGTCGTCTACATCGAAGCCGGCGAAGTCGAGACCGTCTACGACGTCCGCACCGAGGTCAAAGTTCCCGCCGGACTCACCGAGGAGGACCTCGCACGCCCGGTCATCCAGGTCACCAACTTCGAGACAGGCGAACCCGAGTACGAGATCTACACGTTCAACCGCCAGGTCGTCACCGTCCCCCTCAAAGACGAGGCGGATGGTCCCGGCAGCGAGAGCGGCGTCGATCGCATCGCCAAACAGGAGATCGAACGCGAGATCCGATCGGTCGCACACGGCTACGTCGACGTCGACTTGAAAGGCCAGGATCGGGCCGTCGTCTACGTCGAAGAGAACGACATCTCGAGCGTCATCGGCAAGGGTGGCGGTCGAATCACCGACATCGAAAACCGGCTGGGCATCGACATCGACGTCCGCACGCACGACGAGAACCCAGACTACGGGTCAGCTGCCGGCGGCGGTGGTGCCACCAGCAACGGCGGCGCGAGCGGACAGGGCGGTCAGATGGTCACGCCCGAAGTCACCTCGAGACACATCGTCATTCCCGTCGACGGCAACCACGGCGAAACTGTCGAAATCCAGGCCGGCGGCGACTACCTCTTCACCGCGACGGTGAGTCGTGGCGGTGAGATTCAGGTTTCTCGCGGCAGTGCGATCGCAGAAGAACTCGAGCAGGCGATCGATCGCAAAGACCCGGTCACGGTCGTCCCGTCGTCGTAGGGTCGAGCACCCCGTGGGGACGCGAACAACTCTTTAGTGCAGATTTTCGAGGAGCAGTGAGCGAATGTGCGGCGCTACGCGCCGTGAAAGCGCGAACCCGACGAGAAAACGGTGTGTGCGTGAGATTCAGGTTTCTCGTGGCAGTGCAATCGCAGACGAACTCGAGAAGCGGTCGACAGGAAAGATCCGATCACGGTCGTCCCATCGTCGTAGAACCGCGAGCGGCGCGGTTCGGAACGGCCGGCTAGAGTGAGAACCGCGAGAACGAGCGACTTCTCTGACTGCTACTGTCGCGTCGCAACCCAGCCCGAGACCTCGCCGGCGTGGAGAACGTACGCGACCAGATACAGGAAGCAAGCGAGTAGTCCACCGACGGCAACGTCCCCGACGAGCGCACTCGAGAGACGCGCTTCGGGATGGGAGTTACGCCACCGTGGAGATGGAACGGCTCGCTGCGCCGTTTTTTAATAACGGTATCGAGGACGACCGGCTGTGGTCGGTGTATCGCATCGAGCGAGAGGCACTGGGACGTCTCGATCCGCCGCGAATCACGTCTCGAATGGGGACGACGGAACTCTTCTTCGATGGGGTACCGATCCCCGGATACGCGTCGAACCCCGGGTTTCAACGGTTCACCGAACGGGTGGAATCGCTGTCGGCCGCGGACCGGCGACGCCAGGTGCGTTTCATACGGGAGGCGTTCGAGTCCCGCGACAGTCCCACGACCCGAGCGCAGCCGGCCGAAAGCGACGACGACCCCGACCGCGAGGCGACGGCTGACGGCTTCGAGGGTCGTGCCGCGGCTCTCGTCGACCGGGTGTACGACGCCGCGTCGACCACATTCGGCGACCCCTACGGCTGGATGGCCACCCGGACTTCCGACGACACGGCGGGTGTCCACCTAGTGCCTGCCAGGGAGTCGCTTCTCGCAGGACGGTCGGGGATCGCCCTGGCCGCGGCGGCCGTCTACCGCGCCACCGGCACGGAGACTTACCGGGAACGGGCGCTCGAGACCGTTCGATTCGAGGACGACCTCGCGTCGATTGAAACGAACCTGCACGGCGCGGCGGGCGCTGTCTCGGCCGCCTACGCACTTTGCGTGCTATCGGACCTCCTCGAGGCGGACCACCTCCAGTCGCGGGCCGTCGACCTCGCGACGTCGGTTCCGTCGCTGGACGGACGCGACGGCACGGTTGGAATCGAAACCGGGGTGTGTGGCACCACGCTCGCGCTCCTTTCGTGTTACCGGCGAACAGGCGACACGGAGATTCGGGAACTCGCACTCGAGTACGGCGAATGCGTCCACACCGCGTTTGATGCCGACGATGCACGGTCGGACAACGGTTGCAACACGCAACTCGGCTTTCGCGTCACCGACGGCGTCGGGTACACGCTCGTCGCAACGGGTGAGACTCTCGACAAACCGTGGTACGTGGAGGAGGGGACGGAGTTGTTGGCCGGCACCTGGACGACGCGCCACTCAGCGAGTCGGTCTCCATCGCGACCGACGCTTGCCCGCTGTGTCGCCGGGCAGTACAACGAGGAACTGGCGGTCGATCCGTCAACAGTCGTCGGCGGGTCTGCGGACCTCTGGGAGTACGACCACCTCAGGCGCGGCAACTTCGGCCGGGTGGAACGCCTCGTCGAGGCGGCTAGGGCGGGCGACCGGTCGCCCGCGCCAGCGTCGACCATCGCCCGTCGGTCGCTCGAGCGCGCGTCCGACGGTAACGGACTCGTTCTCCCAGGACACGACCCAGAATTCCCTAACGTCACGCTCCACGACGGGCTTTCCGGCATCGTGTACACCATCCTCCGCGTCGCCCGTCCAGAAGAACTCCCCTGCGTCCTCGCCTTCGAGTGAGAGTGGTCCGCGCCGGGACGGCGACATCGTACTCGTCCCCTGGGCGTGAAAGGTGACGGCGAACTCGCGTCCCTCGTTCGCCCGACTCCCTCGCTCTGTTTCCCATCGCGTTTCGCGACGGACGAGTAAGATTTTACCTCCACGTCCTGGAATGTAACCGTATGACCGAGTCGAGACTGGGCGCAGGGATCGCACTCTTCATCGGGCTCGTGCTTTCGGGTGCGTTTCTGACGGCCGGGATGATCGAGAGCGCAGCGTTCAGCTTCGTCCTCGCCGTCTCAATGGCCGCGTTCTTCGTCGTCCTGGGCAAAGGAGCGAGCGAGCAGGACGCGACGTACTCGACCTCGCGGTCTCGATCGGACTCGTCCCGACAGGAGGGCGAACTGTCAGACATCCGAGAGCAGTACGCACGCGGTCAGCTGACCGACCAGGAGTTCGAACACCGAGTCGAGGCGATACTGGCGGACGACGGACTGTCTCGCCGTCAAGCCGGGGACACATCTCGGGTCACGACGAATCGAGAGCCGTCGCGGGAAGTCGACGAGGACCGCGAGACGCGATAAACCGCCGTCGAGCGCCCGGCCGAGTGAGAGGTCAGTTCGCGTAGCGGCGGAGATGCTCAGCGGACTCGACCACAACGTTTCACGGCTGGTTCAAACCGGGATTCGTTGCACTCCTTCGAGAGATTCTCGATGACGCCATCGAGAATCTCGATA
>JGI2924J29684_1077420_pt1 | contig 16824 bp, 21 predicted proteins | sample BenlonsequencITS_FD_29684 | JGI IMG/M metagenome (IMG submission 29684)
ACTCGGTCTGAGCGTCTATACGATCGAGACGCACCGCGGAAACTTATTGCAAAAGCTGAATCTCCACAGTGTCCCGGAACTAATCCTCTACGCGGTGCGAAAAGGAGTCATCTGCTGAAGTTGGTGTAAAGAGCGTTGCTCTTGCCTGTCACCGCGCCAAGACCATCGATTTCCATCGCTACTTTTGGCGTGATTGGTGGTTCACTCATCGCTTAGTCATGTCGGGCAGACGGAAGACTCGGGAACTACCGTCGCCGAAGATCTCAGAGAAGGTAGGGACATGGCAAACGAGATCAAACACGCGGACGTACTTTCCGAAGAGCTCTTGCTCACTGTAGACGATGGGAGTGTTGCCATCGTCAAACATCAAGACGTGATCGAGTGCGCACAGAAGACCGCTGGCTTCGAAAGGGCTGAAGAGGTAAGGCGTCAAGCCGACAAAGAGGACCAGTCTACCGATGAATTATCGTACAACCACGACGGAACACTAAAGACAGAGCCAAACTGCTCATGCTGCTAGCATTACCGCTGACAGCACTCTGAGGAGTATTCATGTCAGGGAGAGCGCTGGCGCACGGACCGCGTTGATAGGAACTTAGAGTCTTGGCCTGCGGGAACCAGGAGCGATGCATTGCTCAAAGCACCGAGGATCAGACTGCAGCGAAGGGTCAACACGTCCAATCAACCTCAACGACGTGCATGGCAAGTCGACTATGCGGCAGAGTCCCAGGCAACAGGGGAGTGTGACGGTGGCATGACAACCCGTTGCCCGATAGGTTCTGCGTTGCAAGCCAATTGGTTCAACGAGCCGATGGAGCCTGGTATCGTCTTTCAGGTTTCAAAGGAATGGCCCGCATTTTCTGGCCATGTGATAGCCTGCCTAGCCTGCAATCACGGAATGATTGGTACGTGACGCAGTAGGTATACCGCGACGCTCAGCAGATCTCAGCTCTCATTGCGGCGAGCAAAAGCTCAGGGGAACGGGTTCTGGAGAATCTCGTAGCGTTTGTCGTTATCGTCATAGTCCCTGAAGAGCTCTAGCATGTGTGCCAGCCCTGAAAGCAAGTCACCGGGCAGTCTGCACAAAGTATTTTCAGCTGGTGTGCAACTCGAATCCGGTTATGCCAAGCAACATGAAATGACCAGAATAGAGCAGCTAACGAGGCGCTTGCCAAGCGCTATAAGTGGATCGGAGACGCTACTGTATTGAAGCCGTGAATCTTGATCATGGCAACCATGGTATTAGCGACGAGTTGGTCGTCGACGACGAAGACTCTTTACTCCGTGACACTTATAGGGTCCCCATTCCGTGATGGTTGGACTATCATGAGCGGCAAGTCCCGATTTTGACGCCAAAGGCCAATGATTGCGGTCGATTTCGACCGATGAGGCTGACGGCTATCGCTGGCGTGGACTTCGCCTCCACCAAGTGTTTGGTACTAAACGCCTAAAGGCCCGTCACCTCTTTGTCAGTCGAGCGTTACACGTCGCACAAAAGGCCAGATGCGCAGAGAACGCTGGCCACTCCTTCGAAATCTGAAACACAGAACCGTCTGCAAGTTCTTCCTCCAGCCAGTTCCTTTCCAAAGCTACTCCAATCTCGCACAGCGATTTCATTGCGAATCCTTTCCCGCTATTCGAGCGAGCATCCGAGGTTGAACTATGTTGTTAGAACCTACGCCTAGGCGCCCTCTTCCGCGTTGAGAACAGAGTGGCATCGTTTTCTTCGGCCTGCGCGTCGCCATCGAACAGTTTCAGATGTCAGGCTGCTTGCAAGACTATTTAAAACAGAACACGAGGAAGTTTTCGAAGGCGAAACCTGCACACTTCGGCGGAGTGACGGCAGAGGATTGTCTATTTCATGAAACGAATGATCGCCCAGAGCAGAGCGGCCAGACCCATGGCTATGGCGCCAGCGTACAGCAAGCGCATATCACTGCCGGATGGAGCATGACCGGACATGAGGCAACCTTGCAGCTGTATCAGTGCCAGTGTCATAGGCAGCGAGTAGGAGATACGACGAAGGTTGCGATTAGCCTTGATCAACGATTCACCTAAGAGTAAGAGCGTGATTCGTTTCCAGAGGGTGTATTGAGTTGGATCTCGTCTTTTGAAGTTCCTTGCGTTGGCGCTTGGGTAAACCGGCGTATCTGAAGCGCTGGAGTCGGCCTGAGGAGCTGCTAGTTTCCCTGTGTGTCAGGTGCCGGACAGACCGCGTATGCCATCCCCAGTAGAGTTAGTGCAAGCAATTTACCCCGCATCGATGCGGCCCTCCCTTGCGATCTATTTAGGGAGAATCATGCCTGCTCCGCTCGTCAATCGCCTCCTCAGCTCCCTTTCGCCCGAAGTCCGCCAATCTCTTGAGCGGAAACTTGTAAGCGTGCCACTGCCAATACGTACGCCCATCTACGAGCCTGGGAGGGAGCCGAAATACAGCTACTTCATCACCTCTGGCATCGCTTCGGTCGTCACCGAAATGGACGAGGGAAGCGTTGTGGAAGTCGGTCTACTGGGGCGTGAAGCGGTCCCTGGTAGCTTATTGATGCTTGGAGCGCAACAGGGGGGAAACCGCTGTTTCATGCAGGTTGGGGGCACAGGACTGCGCATCGGCTTTAGCGACCTCGTTCAAGAGTTCCGTAGAAGTCCTGAGGTTCATGCTCGCATCCTGCAGCAGGTTCAGTACGAGGCTTTTACCCTCACACAGCTTTCGGCATGCAACCGGCTTCACGAAGTTGAGGAGCGGCTCGCGCGCTGGATACTGATGGTTTCAGATCGCATTTCGGATGACGTTTTGCCTATCACGCATGAGTTTCTCGGTCAGATGCTGGGAACTCGAAGGTCTACCGTGTCGATGAGCGCAGCAGTCCTGCAAAGAGCTGGCTTCATCGAATATCAGTATGGGCAGATCCGCATCCTGGATCGTCCACTTCTGGAAAGTGCGGCCTGTCAGTGCTATCCGATGATGAAGCGGTTACACAGCGACCTCTACGCCGACGCTGTTTCCCTCGTTTAAGGGACGGGCGAAGGTGTTTTAGCAAGCGCTGAATTTTGTGCTACTTTCAGGAGTTCTTCTTAAGCAGGTCGCAGCCGCTTCTATTCTTGCTACCCTCGGAGATAAGCCGAAGTGCTCCTAAGAGCGCTCTTGGGCCTCGAAGCTCGATAGAGATACGCCGAGCTGGCGGCAAAGATGATGTGGACTGCTATTCAGCGATCGAATGAATCAATCTGTTCTTCGGGTCACGATCTGTCGGGGCACGTGGTCACTTTCTAAAGTGCTGGGGATGGTGCGATCGTTGCACACAGCGCATGTCCAAATGTGCTCTTGATAGTCCGTCCACGCGACGGACGCACGAGAGCTTGTCTTCGATGGCAGCGGTCCCTGCGACCAGACCTGCCTCAGCGATAACCCAACCGCACAGCGATGTTTCATGGATAAGCAATAGTTGAGTCAGAAACGGCTTACCGTCTTCCAAGAGACAGAATGCGCGAAATCGTCGAATCTATTGATTTTTGATGGAAAACCACTTTAAAACGTGTTTGTTTCGTGATGTCGCAAACAGCAGTGCACACACCAATAGTCCACTGAGAATCTTGAGTTCTGGCTCTATGCTGCAAGAACAGTGCCCTGATGGTCAGATAGCACAAAGCCTAGCATGGAGTCGAACTAGCAGTATCAGGGCTCCATCAGTCCAAATTTCGACGTGCGGTGGGCGCAGCTCCATCGAGGGTTGAGCAAGGACTACAAGCTCCCGCACACAAATTGGTCACCAGCGTGGTGTCCGATTCAGTAGCGAATATTTGCCAGTGTCTCAACCGCACTGCTGGTTTGCACGAGGAATTCTTACGATGAAGAGCATCGTTATTTGTGGCAAAGACCCTACCTTGCTTCAAGTTCGGGCCGAAGTCCTCCGCCGGGCGTCCTTTGTACCGATACTTCTCTTAGGTATTGATGCATTTCTCGACGCAACACTTGAAGAAGACCCTGCCCTTTTGGTTCTTTGCAACAGTCTTCCGCTTGCCGAAAGAGTGAGGGCGAACGCCCTCGCTAAGACCCGGTTCCCCTCCGTGCCCGTGATCACACTTCTGCGCGGACTAGAGTCTGACAATCACTTGTTGGGCGAGACACTGACGCTCACCGAGGGGCCTGCAGCTCTCGTCAGTACTGCACATCGCTTGACCAGGTTCGCGCAGGCAGCGTGTAGCGCTCAGATTGTTGGCTCTGCGAGAGCGCACTGGGTGGCAGATGGAGTCTGACACCGTTCGAACCACGACTTCCTTGCTGGCTGCTAGGTTTCGACGCTTTGACATCAGCATCGTCTTGCCTCGCACCGTTAGGAATCTCCCGCCTCCTCGAAAGCGTCCTTTCTCCTTGAAGCGCAGGCCAATTGGAATGCAAGAGAGGCCAGCTCCGGTATCTTCCCCGCACATAAGCAGTTCCTCGATGGGGTCATGAGACAACTCCCCAGGCTCGCGGGTATGCTGCGGTGGTCGGTAGAGTTTTAGGATCGAGCGCGCTTTGCCGTTGCCCAAGGTGTGGACATGCCCATTGCGGGGCAAGACCGGCGAAACGGCCTCAATACTCCGGCTCATTCAGCTAAAGACGGTCCTGAGCGTTGAATATCAGCTTTTCTCAAAGGACTGAGCCCTACATTTGCTAATCCCGGCATCGCACATAGGTAGACCTGGTTTGTGGAGGCTTGAACTCCTAAACGACACGCCATATATGGCGTTCTCTCCAGAGCTTTAGAGCTGGAGACACCTTCTTGAACGACGACTCATCTTTATCGCAGCAGGATCTCGTGAGCAGAAACGGCGCCCAGGATAAGGCTCACATCGGATCGCTATTGCGATCTTTTCCCTTCCGGTCGGATCCCTGGCACCTTGAAAGTCCTTCCGCTCAAGAGACAGAGGAGCGGTTTGCCGTGGCGACCGTCGCGGCGGATATTGGAATCTGGGACGTGGATGTGCAATCCGGTTCCCTACATTGGTGTCCGCGTTGCGCGAAGATCTTCGGAGAGCCGCTCGGCCCCGGTGGATGGCAGGAGCGTCTCTTAGAGCGTGTTCACCCCGGGGACCGCGGGGGCCTCGAGACTTCCATCGCGAACGCGCTCCGCCCAACAGGTACCGGAATCTTCGACGCGGAGTACCGCATCCTCAAATCGCACGATGAGCAGCGGTGGTTATCAATCAACGGGAAAGTCTTCTTTGAGAACGTCTCAGGACGTCGTACAGCGATACGTTTCCTTGGCACGATGCTGGACAGGACGACCCAGAAATTGGCTGAGCAGGCGCTCGTTGAAGCAGAGAAGCTTGCCATCACGGGCCGGCTTGCGGTATCGATTGCGCACGAAATCAAAAACCCAATCGAGTCGGTATCGAATCTGCTCTACCTTGTCCGCCATGAACCCGCGGCCGAGCAGAGAGCCGAGTATTTGTCGTTGGCCGGAGCGGAGTTGACGCGGCTGGATGACATCGTAACGAATACCCTGCGCTTCTACCGCAACCCTGTGGAGGCCGTCACGGTCGATATCGGCGATCTCATCGCCATGGTGACGGCCTTGTTCCGAGGCCGGATCGACGCGCAGCAAGTGCGAGTGCAGACCGAGATTGCACCAGGGATTGTGGCTTCTGCTCCGCAGGGAGAATTACGACAGGTGCTCGCTAATCTAGTGGGCAATGCCCTCGATGCAATGCCCGCAGGAGGCCGCTTGCTGATCCGAGCGCGTGCCTTGAACAGTAAACACCCTAAGCGCATCCGCCTCACGGTAGCCGATACCGGGATGGGCATGACGCGTGAAGTTCAAACGAAGGTGTTTGACCTGTTCTACACGACGAAGAAGGTCAATGGCACCGGCGTCGGCCTCTGGCTGAGCCATGAGATTGTCAAGAAATTAGGCTCGCAACTAAGAGTGAAGAGCGCTATCGGACGGGGAACAGTCTTCCGGTTCTGCCTATCGGGAGCAAAAGACTCTTCCCCAGCACGCGTTGGGTCTGCAAATGCTGCTTAGTTCTATCGCACTAATGCCCGTCACATTTCCCAAGCGGCTCATTTGGGAATTAGATTCTTGCCGCCGCTTCATAATGCATTAGGGTGCAAAAGGTTGTATGAGTTACGAAAGAACTCCACTCTTTCGAGTTGGCAAACGGACTGGAGTTGTTCGGAATGGACCGGAACCAAGCCCGGCGGAGCAGGTCACTCGGCGGGCAAAGGATGTTGATTTGAGCTCTGCCCAGGAGCGAGGTTTACCAGAGATCCATCGAGCGTCAGGAATCTCGGTTGGGCGTACCTCAACCCTGATAGCCTCCGGAAATGACACCGGGGTAAGCCGCATGAAGCAGAGCACGTTTCCCATGACGGCAGCGTATCACTCACGCCCGAGCGTGAACCTATTAAATTGCGCTTCTGTCAGTTCTATGCCCAAGCCGCCGGCGCAATTGCGAATGCCAGCTTCCAGATCCTGTTTGGCGGCCAGATCTTTGGGCGCCCCTGCGCGCAGTGCAATAGCCTGTTCTTATCCGAAAGTCGCACTCAGGCTTGATTCTCGAGCAAGCTTGTGTCCTAAGCCGTCGGACCGAACCGAGGCCAGACGACCGCATCGTCGTGTCCGACGGATCTGCAATTGCAATCTGCACCGCTAGCGAACCTTTTGTTTGTGTAACCCGATAGTGAATCACCATTGCGCCAACGAACGCGATCCACAAAAAGAGTATGCTGGACCCGTCAGGGCATGGCCCCAAGGCAAAGAATCGGGGGACAGTCGAACGCAGACTGCGGCAGACCGCCACGGACCCGCCCGCTCCAGACGAAGAGCCCTCCCATATACAAACCAGCCCCAACAGAGCAGAGTGTAGTTGCGGTGCCAAAGGCTGACTCAACGCATAGGTGGGCCATGTGATCTACGCACCTGCTTGTTCCGAAGGATGACGCAGTGTCAACAATTTCGTCAGCTGATAACTTTGCTGCGGCTGGCGCCTCTCATGTGCAACACAATGCTGCAAGGCAGTCAATCTGAATTGACCGCTGGCAGCAGTACCATCAACCGACGAAGCGCAGAGTTCCCACTCCCTAAGTCCTTCTTTACGTTCGGATAAGCGTCGAGTCTCGTGCAGACGCTCACAATTGCGCCAACTGGTAGATAAGTCCCGAGATTTGTACCTCGTCGCAGGTCTACAAACCTTCTTAGCCTAAACGGCAAATGAGTGGTATCTTGCACCTCCGAGAAGTTGGACTGACTCAGGTTTCAACCGGTCGAGGTTAGATTTGTACGAGGTGTCCATCTTATGCGTGAACAGCCCTTCTCGCCGCACCTCCCTAAGGTTCTTATCGCAGCGCTGGAAGAACGAGCACTCGGGGAGGGCCTATCGATCGAAGACTTCATAGTCTTCGCGATCGCTGAGAAAATTGCACGATCCGAACATCAAACCTGGCAGACTCAAAAGTCTGAACTGAGCAGAACCGTCGTCGCTCAGGAGGAACAAGCAGAGAAGAATAACCAGTCTATGCTGGCGGATCTTTTCGAACAAGCGCCTATTTTCATCGCTGTCTTAGCAGGTCCAGAGCACGTCTTTGAGATGGTCAACCAGTCGTGTCGAGACTTCCTGGGCGGTCGGGAGTTGCTTGGGAGGCGGGCTGCAGAGTGTTTCCCCGAATCAGCCAAGACAGCTTGGCTGGAGCTGCTCGATGACGTCTACCAACGTGGCGATGTGCGTCTTGAACAGGACGTCCAGGTGTCGCTTACCTCCAGTGACGGGAGGACTCCTGAAATCAAGTACGTAGACATCATGTACAAGCCACGGCTCGATTCGGCAGGACTTGTGAACGGCATCATCACACTTGGGGTGGATCGTAGCCTGCTTTATGAAGTGTTACACAGCACGAGCGATGGCATCTTCTTACTTGATCGAGACTGGCGCTTCGTCTATCTAAACCCATGCGCCATTGAGCTCTTGAGCGGTGGAAAAGCTTTAGTAGGCCGCAATGTATGGGAAGCGTTCGAGGCGGCTTCCTCCCTTGAGTTCTGGGACAAGTACCACACGACAATGGAACAGCGGGTCCCAACGGAGTTTGAAGCTTACTATCCGGCACCGCTCGATCGCTGGTTTCAGGTACACGCTCACCCAATCAGCCAAGGTATCAGTGTCTTCTTCCGTGACATAACAGAAAGGAGGGGCGAGACCGTTAGGCTGCGATTGTTGGAACAAACGGTCGATGCTGCCCCCATCGGCATCGCTCTATCCGAATACAAAAGCGCAGACGATTGTCCCTTGATCTACGTCAATCCCGCCTTCGAACGCTTAACCGGCTATTCCGCCGAAGAGGTACTTGGTACCGACTGTCGCTTTCTTCAAGGTTCCGACCTTGGACAGCCAGGCGGCTCTACACTTCAAAGCGCAATTGCGAATGGGTGCTCCGGAAAGGCTGTTCTTCGCAACTACAAGAAGGACGGTACTCGCTTTCTGAACGAGGTCCACATTTCGCACGTTCGCGGTTCGGACAGCAAGGTGAGTCACATCATAGGACTCCAATACGACGTGACGGAGCAGCTCGAAACAAGGGAGCAGCTTGCCAAGCAGGCACGACATGATGCTTTGACTGGCCTCAGCAATCGGCACGCGCTGTTGGAACACCTAGAGACGACTTTAGCCCATGCAAAAGCATCGGGTAGGCCTGTCGCCGTTGTCGTCCTAGACCTTGATAACTTCAAGCACATGAATGACCGGTTCGGCCACATCGAAACCGATAGAATCCTTGTACACGTCAGCCGCCGGATTGCATCGTTCGCAGGCGTCCAGACTGCAGCGAGGCTCGGAGGGGATGAATTTGCACTAATCCTTTCGCAGTGGAACGATCATACCGATCTCGGAAAACTGGTTGAACAGCTCCTCCACGAAATCAGCAAACCTCTACCACTGGGCAGTAAGGAGATTTTGATTACCGGAAGTGCCGGCATTGCCCTCTTTCCGCAGGACACCGTTGAACCAGAAGAGCTCCTGCAGATGGCGGACGTTTCGATGTACGCGGTCAAGCGACGCGGTAAGAACTCGTTTCGGTTTTATACCGCCGATCTGCGTTTCAATCAGAACGAACCGCTGGACGTGGCCGTTGGATTTCGACGGGCACTTGCAAACAGTGAGTTTGAGCTCTATTACCAACCACGCGTGAACGCATCGTCGAAGCGGATCATTGGCTGTGAAGCGCTCATTCGCTGGAATCATCCGGATCGTGGCACCCTTCTTCCGGCTCAGTTCATTCGTATCGCCGAAGATACCGGGCTCATCAACGAGATCGGACGTTGGGTGCTTGAAGAAGCTCTGCAGCAAAACGCGTCATGGCGTCGATCTGGCTTCCAGTCCGCCCTCATTTCAATAAATGTGTCCCCTTCACAGATCCGTGATCCAAACTTCCCAGCCATAGTTCAAGATGCACTTGCCAGGTATCGCTTGCCCGGGACATCTCTCGAACTTGAACTCACGGAGTCTCTACTCATCGACAATGGCGAACTCGCCGAATCTTCGCTGCGTCTTTTGAAGAAGCTCGGGGTTCGCATCGCTATCGACGATTTCGGGACCGGGTACTCGGGCCTTCAATACCTTGCTCGTTTCCCTATCGACACAATCAAGATTGATCAAGGCTTCACCCGAAACATAACTTCCGACCATCTGTCCGCCACCATCTGCAAATCAATTCTCACATTGGGGCGCGACCTTGGCCTGACGACGGTCGCAGAAGGCGTTGAATCGGTCGAGCAGGCCGAACTACTCCGATCTTGGAGCTGTAAGGAATTGCAAGGACATCTGTTTGGTAAGCCGTGGCCCCGCAACATGGCTGAACGGGCGTTTCAAAAAACGCGCCCTCAAAAGTCCCCGTAGATTTGCGCGTTAAGATCTGCCTCACGATTCCGCTCTGCTTTCGCAACGTAGGAGCTTTTTCAATAGATCAAACATGTCGCGCAGGCGAACTATGCCGTTGCGTCAACTATCATCGCCTCTGAGCCAGCAGTGCCCCCAGATGGGATCGGCAGGCTACGGTCCAAAGAAGATATCCTTGAGGCATTGGCGAAGACATTCGTTGCCATTCGCATCGCAATCCTGACAAGCACAACAACGAACGCAAACGATGTGGTTGATGATCCTGGTGTCGGACCGAATCAAACCCGTGCCAGCGAAGCAGCTTGGGCTGCAGTTCATGGGTACGATCATTATGGCCAGGTGATCGGATATCTGCGCTGGAACGGCATCATCCCTAAGCCGTAGCGAACTGATCGCATCTCGCACGGAAGTCTACGGAGGCACGTTTATGAGTCACCCAGATCTGGAACATAGGGGTCTGCCCATCCGTCCCATCATGGGGATCGCAGCCGTGGTCACCATTGCGGGTGCGGCGTTCGCCTACACTGCCGGCTGGCTGTCGCCGCATCGTCTCACTCCGCAGAAGTTTGTTGCAGCGCTCGCGCCACCTAAGGGCCCTGCTCTCGGTCATCGTCGAAATCACGTCATCGGCATCTGCTACACCGGGACATTCACCGCGAACGGCGCAGGCAGCGCTCTTTCTACCGCACAAGTATTCAGGTCGGGCCAGTATCCCGTTGTCGGCCGCTTCAACCTCCCCGGTGGTGATCCGCACATGCCTGACGCTCTGGCGCAGGCTCGCGGCTTTAGCTTCCGCATCACCACCCCCGATGGGGGCGACTGGCGATCGGCGATGCTGGATGCTCCCTTTTTCGCCGCCTCTTCACCCGAGAACTTCTACAAGTTCATCACCGCAGCAGCCAGCAAGAATCCCAACGACATCAAGACCTACCTCGGCGCGCACCCTGAAACGCTGTCCTTCATTGGGTGGGCAAAGGGTCATCCGCGCACCGAAAGCTGGGCCGAAGACCGGTTCAACAGCCTAAACTCCTTCGTATTTACTGACGGGTCTGGTACAAAGCGGACCGGCCGATGGTCGCTCGTACCCTCTGCACCCGCGGTCACTCTCACGCCCGACGAACTCAAAGCACGTGACCCCAATTTTCTCTTGCAGGACATCACCCAGCGCGTAGCCGCCGCACCACAGCATTGGGACCTTATTTTAACCATCGCCAATCCCGGAGATTCTACATCCGACCCGACGAAAGCCTGGCCGGTTGATCGACAAACTATCAAAGCTGGCATGCTTACTGTGAGCCAGATCGAAGATGAGGCCAATGGTCCCTGCCGCGATGTCAATTTTGATCCGGCGGTTCTACCAGCCGGCATTGCTACTTCGGACGATGGGTTCCCCGCTGCCCGTTCAGCCGCGTACCGCGTTTCTTTCGACAAGCGGATAGCGGAAGCAAAGAGCTACCCGCACACCACAGCAGGAGGACAGCAATGAGTGACGCAAAACGTTTCGCTACACCGCAGCGCGTTATGCACTGGCTGATGGCCGCCTGCATCATCGCGATCCTTTTTATTGGGGTTGGGATGGTGGCAACCGTCGCGCCCAAGTACCTTACGCTCTACCAGGTTCACAAGCCGCTTGGGATAGTCATCTTCATTCTGGCGCTCATTCGCCTGGCCATGCGTGTTGGCTATGGCGCACCTGCGCTTCCCAAAGACATGCCCTTCATGATGCGCCTTGCCGCAGAGTCCTCACAGTACGTGTTCTACGCTCTTATGCTCGCTATGCCGCTCCTCGGCTGGGGCATGCTCTCCGCCGCGTCGCACCCCGTCCTCTTATTCGGTGGCGTGCACATTTTTCCGATCCTGCCAGTCAACGAGACGCTCTATTCCCTTCTCCGTCAGGCACATGTCTATCTCGCTTTTGCCTTCTACGCACTCATCCTCATGCACGTCGGCGCACTCCTCTTTCACAAGTTCGTCCGAAAAGATGGCGTCTTTGAAGCTATGGCTCCGGTGCTCACTCCAAATCAGGTGGAAGAGCTAAACGCAAAGAACTCCTAAGCTGCATATGCAGGCTACCGGGGTTCCTTTGGGCTCGTGTTGTGCAGGTTCTGTCACCCATCGAGTGTCCAAGTTTCACCGAGATCTTTCTGGCAGAATACCCCTCGGCTGTCGAATCACGCCTGCTTTCCCTGCATGTGATGTTGCGCCGTGGCTGTCTTTATTCACAGTTTGATGTCTGAGTTTGATCGCGTTCTTCGCCGCACTTTCTGAAGGCCGCCAGCGCCCACACCCTGAGCACACATGGCATCCTGTAGTTCACAGGACTTGGGCGGCCTCTGATGTGGATGATTATTGATCTGAGAGTCGAAACCCTTTGGCCTGCATAGTCCTAGCGTCGGGAACAGGTACCAGCTTGGACCAACGCTGCACGCCCTCATCAAGGACCGTTTGCACATCTTCTCCGCAAAGGAACTTACACTCGGCGGCGGCGAAACTGACTGCCTCCGCGACACTCTGAAACGTCTTGGAATAGAAGGCTCTTTGGGTAACAAGATGCAGTTCGATCTGTCGTGCGCCTGAGTAAAAACTGACCAAAGCTTGGTCTTTCGGGATGTAGTGCGTTGGCATGACAGCAGCGTAACACTAGCCCAAGCGCAAGAAACATCGCTCGCACTCGCCCTTGTCTTTTGCAACATGATTGTCCTTGGACGTCTTCCAGAAGCCGTCGAAGGGCCGGTCCACCTCCGCGTTATTCAACTTGACATGCGCATTTCTCTGGCTGACCCAGACCTTCAGGAAAGAGTCGGCCGGGTTTCGCCTCCGATGCGCTGAAACCTCAACAAGTTGACCGCCGGTGAGTTGCTGTCGCTGCCAAGGAGCCCTTTGCACGCAAAGCGGAGCGCTGGTAACAGTGCAACGAAAGCGTGAAGCCTGTCTGGAGTCATCACAAGTCGCTTAGCCATGAGGTAAACAGGTCATCACTCAGACCATGGCATCAACCTGACTCTTCGAGATGAAGCTAATCTATCCAGAACTACAGAGCGCCGAGAGGGATAACTCTCGGCGCCGTCGCCACAACCAGAGAGCGCTCCCCCTTGGATTGTCTCCGTCAGGCATCGTTAACTTCTCACAGGCGGCGAACTAGGTCTAGTGACGGGAGCGTCGCACTGCAAGTTGATTGCGATTTAATGAACAAATCTTACGCGAACCTTAATTCCTGTCGCCGGGTGTGTAGCCGCCGATGACGAACTCCTGCGCCATGTTCATGCGCTGCTTCACCCATAGGCCGGAGCATATGCCGGGTTCGTACAGTCCGTTCAGACGCTTGGCCACGATGCCCTCGAGCGAGTGAGCGCGAACCGTGTCGAGCATCTGTTGTAGCGGCACCTGGACGCTTATGCCAAGTTGCGCATCACCGGAGACAGCTTCTCCAGCAACCCTCGACGCTCAGGAGAGGCTTGGACAACATGCTCTTCCCGCGGAGGTGCAAGAGGTCGAACGCGTAGAAGACCAGATGTGAATAGCGGCTCTTCCGGTTTTGCAAGAGCTGGAAGCTCGGGCGACCGACCGCGTCGAGCGCGCACAGTTCACCGTCGACGGCGGTACCAGGCGGCAGCAGATGTGCCAGAGCTGCGCATGGGCCGGATGCCTGTTCGGTGAGCGGCTTGCCGTTGCGAGACAACATCTGTACGGCGCCGCTGCCTCGCATGGCCTGCGCACGGTAGCCGTCGAGCTTAATCTCGTACGTCCACGCGCTCCTTCCGGCAGCTTCTTCACCGCAAGGCATTCCATGGGCGCGGTGAAAGGTGTTTCGGGCATAGAGGTTATGGGGTCCAGGAGTTCGAATGCGCGCGGGGGCGGGTGGTATGAATTGGTACCGAGCTAGAGCCGATCAGCGGTCTTGTGATTGGGTAAATATCTTAACCGCGCAGTGGAAGCGGGATCGTCAGATTTTCGCCGTCTATGTCATCCGAGAGATAAATTTTACAGATGGTTCACCGTTGTGCCACTGCGTTGGCCTTGCACAGTCTCTGGCTCAACCAAGCGCCCCGACTGCGTCCCACCCTCAAAGCTTCTCAGGAGTGGGAGGCTTTGCATGATCACATCATCTCGTGCCCGAAGTGCACAGCCTTGCTACCCGGGCCACCATTTAGCCCTTTCGATGGCATCGAGCGCCGCCGGACCCGACTCATTCAGCGTCGGTGACGGACCGCGCGGTCAGTTCTTCCTGCAGTTGAAATAGCGCCGCATCTAGCAAAGCCTCTTCGAGGCGAAGCTCGCCCGCAAACCTCGATTCCTCGAGTTGTTCTGCAGTAAATAGCGCAGCACCGTGGTCCGCGAAGGTGACGAGTAGGCCATTTGGGAGTACATCGGCGGCCACGATCTTGGGTGACTCGGATTGCATAGATCTGTTCTATCGAAGCATAACGGGGGACGTCTTCCGCTTACCCGGAGAACGCTCAAAATCGGGACTTCACGGCTGAATCGCTTCACGTAGCATTCATGCGAGCTCTGTAGGTAGCCCCGCGCGCGGCGGGACGCTCTGCAGTCTCAGCGAGGCCGGCCGGACCAGCTGTTAACCCGTCCTTTACCAGTCAGACATTATCGACTCCAGTCCTTCCAGCAAGGTAACGACGGCCTTTGTTCCTAGACGCAAGGCCCTCATCACCTTCGGGCCATTCGGAGGCGCGAAAGTGCTATGAGGAGAGCAGAGCCTGCGCTGCTAGCCTCAGCCACATGAGCCTGAGATCGCCGTCAGAAAACGAACCGGAATGGATCGAACTGTTCACCGGCGACAGCGACGTCGCCGTGATCTACTGGCTGACCGCCGCGCGAAAACTCACCTGCCGAAATGACGCCTTGCAAAAGGGTTGGAGCCGCTTCGCATACGCGGCGGAGATCGAGTGCATGCGCCGCGGCCTGCCCATGCCGGGGATACCGGAAGCATAACGGCATCCATAACCTGACGCGGCTCTTCATTGCAGGCTCCTAGACACCGGGTCCTTAGAACTCGGCAGAGGCTAAGCACCTTCGCTGCATTGGCGAGCTCGCTGCCGCCGGACGAATGCTTCCCGCAGAGGCCCCAACGCTGCGAGAAATCGCTGGGAAGTGGAGCCGACCGATCGGAGCATCTGGCGCGAACCCAGATCGCGCGCCGACTCGGACATCTGTTGTTCAGCTGAATCGCTAGTAACATCATCTCGTCTGATAGGCATCATGCACCCCGACGTTGACAGTACATGCACGCAGAAAAAGCTGCTGCCACGGTACAAGTTGGGTGGTGAAATTGACCAGGCGTAAATGCCTCTGGGAGTCCTATGCAAAGCAGGCGCCATTCCAAGGACGATCTGAACTCGGGACAAGGGCTGGCCTTGAGTAGTAGTGCTGCTATGTGGCTGAGCACCAATCTGACTGTCGCTAAATATCCACTTATGGTCCTGAGCATGATCGGCATCGGGATGATGGCGCGCGCAGCTTATCGAGATCTCTTCCGACCCGAGCGTGGGTCGCAGCAAGATGCTGGTAGTCAACAGAGTTCGTGACTTCAAGTTTGAGAAGCGTAAAAAGTGGGAGCCGCGTGCACGACTCCCAAACGCGTTCTTAGTACCTGGGCAAAACTTTAGCAGCGGATCGGTTCCGGCGCATAGCAAAAAGGCATCAGGAAGGCAGATCTAGATCTCGTCGCCTTAAGCGGAAAGGTAGCCCGAAACGTAAAAGCCTTGGCGAACCGTTTGCTCACAGAACTTTGACCGCTTTACTGCGAAGTGGCAGCTCGGGCAATCGCTAGCCGGAACTCTCCGAGGTCGGTCTCGTTGGTGTTGCTCAGCAGATGATCGTGAGGCCATCCTCCGAGAAGATCGTCAAGAGTGCATTCGCTCCCATGTTGGTCCCATAGCGTTCAAAGGTCAGCCGTCCCTTCCCCGCGATCTCGTAGTGCTGCACCTAAACGCCATCGCCGTTGTTGTCGAGGCCCGGCGTCATCATCTCGTCTAACGACTTCGGGCTAAGGAGCTGCCCATAGAACAACGCCCCCGCGAACAGGCTGAGGTCATCTACAGTGCTGTACATTGCGCCACCAGCAGACATGTTCTCGGGATACATGGCGTCTGCAAACTTCAGAGCTCACGAAACGGCGTTAGCAGAAGCTCCACGTCACTGTTACCGCGAACCCGACTTTCGAGCTAGTACGGGTGTAATCTCGCTATCTATGCGCAGATGGCGACACGTCTCCAACGCAGTCATCAACCTTCTGTGGACCAGCCTTTTCCTTACCCCGGTTTTTGTCTATTGTGCGCACCATGTACCTTCGAAATGGCTTCTTGTGTTCGGAATCGCTGCCATTCTTCCGCTTGGACTTCCGAGAGCGATTTTGCAGAGGTTTCGGCTTGGTTCAGAGGTCGAAGTGTACCGCCGCCTTGGGGTGCCATTTCTGATGTGGTTCACCCAAGATGCTCCGTGGCTTATGCGGTGGGGCGGTGACCAGAGCAGGCGTGTTTCGCTTGATCGCAAACTCATCGCACAGGTGATACGAGAAACGTGGATGCGAGAGCGTTTCCATCTCGGGCTGCTTTTGTTCTGCGGGTTCTGCTCCGGCCAAGCGCTTTGTCAGATGCAGCTCAGGTGGTGCCTCGCTCTCATCTTCATCAACACTTTGTACAACTTGTACCCGGTTTGGCTGCAGCAATATGTTCGACTTCGTCTTAGCCGAGCTCTGGTGCGTGCCGTCATGTCACAGTCTGATAGCTTGTGACTTCAGCTCTAGAGCTCACGACAACATGCAGGCGATACCTCGGAAAAACGATGATCTCGGCAAGTCCGAGAATACTGTTTCCGAAAACTCGACTTTCGAGGATGGAGCGCCGCCTATAGTAGTTTCAGTGCATGAACCTGCTATTCGTCTGCAGCCGCAACAGGTTACGTAGCCCTACTGCCGAAGCCGTCTTCTCGATGCTGGAT
>JGI2924J29684_1077419_pt1 | contig 16816 bp, 16 predicted proteins | sample BenlonsequencITS_FD_29684 | JGI IMG/M metagenome (IMG submission 29684)
CCTTGCATTCCTCCCATACCTTGCATTCCTCCCATACCTTGCATTCCTCCCATACCTTGCATTCCTCCCATACCTTGCATCTCTCCCATGCCTTGCATCTCTCCCATACCTTGCATTCCCGGTGTAAGAGTTGGGTTATAAGCAACGGAACGTAATTCCATATTATTTTCCTCCTTTATCGTTAACCAATTTGCTTCTCAACAATTGATTCTTGCCTTTAACTAATAACAATATATGTCATTTATTCCATAATGTGTTTGTACCTTACTAAAGTATTTGTTTTTTTGATATCATATAATTTTAAACCCAAGCCTTAATAGTGCCCGAATCAAATTCTAACTTTACGACTATTTTAGATCAAAAACTTGTACTTAAAATACAAGTTAATAGTAGCTTGAAGAATAAACTACCTCAAACGATGTTCTTGAACTCAAAGTTTTGTATTTTAATGGGTTAAATACCTTTATCAATCTTCTACTCTATTTATAAAGGGGCTGATGCTTACGAACCTTTAGTTCGTTTTGCACAGCCCCAACATAACTAACAATATAAGTATAAAATTTTATTTTCTATACCTCAGTAATCGCCTTATTAAGCTTATCAATTAAATCATCTGGATTTTTCCCATGAGTTAATGCCGCACCTTCGATGCTCTCCATTGTTGAAGAAGGACATCCTAAACAGTGCATCCCAAGTTCTAAAAATACTTGAACGGTTTGAGGATATTGGCGAAGAACTTGGCCTACTGTCATCTCTTTAGTTAACAATTAAATTCCTCCTTTGTATTTCTTATGGAAATACTCGGTTTTATTATACAGTATTTTTGTCGGATATACAATAAGTAAAAATACAAAGCACACAACTCCTATTTTTACCATGTCTACTTTCTATACCGAGTCGTGATTACCAAGTATTTACACCGTCCCCCTCATAGCACTTCCAACTTCCGACAAAAGCTGATAAATGTGTTCCGAAAGATCTTTCTCAAGAGTACCAGTCCCACAACTTGGCGTTAGCATACTTTGCTGGCGCAAGAGGTTTTCATCAACGCCACGTTCTACAAGTGCTGCAATATTATTTTCCAAACGATGTATTAGGCTATGAGCAGTTTCTTCCCACGCCTCTTGATTTGTAGGGACAATTCCCCAAGAAAGGATGCCGCCACGTAATAAAAATTGGTTAAGATGCTCAGCTAAAACCATCATACTCTGTAAATATGCATAGGCATCAAAATTCACAATTTGGGCCTTAGAGTCAAAAAGAAGTGTCCAATCCATACCTGCACAAACATGTACGCCGGGGATCCCTTTTTGCCGTATAATTCCCTCAAAAATTGAGTTTAACTCTGTTATCAATTCCTCTCTGTTTAGGGTTATATAGGAGGAGGCACCAACACCATAGAGCCCGGGATCATCGACCATCATAATTACTGGTAATTCGAACTTGCTCAGTCGCTTTGTCTGCCACTCGGCATGTAAAGTAAGAGTCTTAACCAATATATCTCGAAGAGTTTCATCATAATAGCTGGATCTTCTATTTCTATCCGTAATTTGCATACCTAACGTAAGCGGCCCACTTAGTTGTCCTTTTAAAAATATAGCTTCCCTTGTTCCATGATTTTTGAGATTAAGGCAGAAAGCTTCAAACCCTTCTCCTCCTTGGAGACTAAAGCCAAAGCGACTTAAAGCCTTATCGGATCCCTCAATTCCCTCTAAATACAGCGAGTAAAACTCGGTCATTCGCTCTACCCAGTCCGTTTCTTCAACTAAAAACTTTGGATTTTTAATATCACCAATAATTCCTGATTCAATTAAAACATTGAGGTATTGCCCAATAAATGAGCTTTCTGCTCCGGAATTAGGAAGTTGAGGCCAATGAGGAGCCAGAGGGACTTTTCTCCATATCAAATCTAAGGCTTCTTCACTATTTGTTTGAGGAACACTTCCAACTCCTGTGGTTAAAAAATGAGGTTTGAAATTATTTCTGTTCATATCTTAACCTCCCCATCTAGCTTGATTTAATACAACCTCGAATTTTAAAGTTTATATGGCATTTAAGAATATTGTCATTTTATCAGCTCATGTAATTGTTGAACTATAGTATGAGTAAGCGGTTGGAACATGTTCCAAATAAAAACCCAATCTGATATGTAAAACGATCCCCACACGAAAACTGCTCCAACAATAATTCCGGGAACCCATAAAAAGGGTAAATACCTCCCCCCAATCCGGTGAATATCATGTGCCCGAATAGGAAAAAACAGAAATCCCAACAGAATATAACCAACTATAGGTACATAAAATGGAACTCCCCAAGGGATCAAAGCCCAAGCAATGGCAATAAATACTGCCCAGCGATAACGCCTTTCTAACCAAAAAATAAGGCCCGCTTCATTGGGTTTCTCCGGTAAATGAGGAACAACAACTCCAATTTGGAGCAGTCGAATGAGGATTAACAGCCCTACAAGTACTGCCCATATTAACCAAGGGGATTGAGCCTGCAACAACTGAATACTAGGCCATAAGTGAGAAAACCAGGGGTTTAAATTAAGAGGAATCCGAAATAATCCAGAAGTAAACAACCCTGCGACCATAGAAAGACGAGCGAAAACGAAGAGCCCATTCCAGAACCAAGCATTGCGTAAACGACGCTTGGGCTTACTATTTCCTATCTCTTTATAGCGCCAGGTTACAGATCGAATATTCATCCACCCCAAAAAAACCATCAGCAAGGCCCAGCATCCGGCAAAGATTTGTTCCTTTTCCCATTGCACACCTGCAGTCAAAGGAGTTTCAATATCTACAGATCCCCACATTCCTTGAATGGAAGCACCTTGGATAGAAATCATTTGCTCCGCTGACAGTCCTGGAGGAAGGTTGGGTAATAATGTAAACGCAAATGCCAAACTAGGCTGTACTTCTTGCTCAGCTTGCTGCAAGTACATTTTAGCCGAGTCACTAGAGTCTAAACCCTTCCCTACTGTCCATGCCCAAAGTGAAGGATGAAGCCTCTTCTCTGAGATTAGACTTCGGAAATCATCTGCTTGAGGAAGTCTCTTAGAGGGAACCAATTCAACGGGTAATTCAGCCCATATCCCGATACCTACTTTGTCTGCAGTTTGCAGCCAAAGTTCATCTGGAATTTGTCCAATAAAGTAAACAAGGTTTTTTCCTTCTAGACGTTTAGAAATTAACCATGACTCTATCTCTCCAGAATTCCGAAGACGGCTTTCCTCCTGAGGAGTTAATGCTTCTCCCGAAATTATGAGTTCTTGACCATTTAACTTCCAATACCCAGATTCAAAGGTAACCGCGTTCAGACCTAAGAATAAGGACAAATCGTCAACGTCACCTTTACTGTTCGTAACCTTTAGATGAAGTTGGTAGAGAAAAGGGTCTTCCAGCGTCCAGCGTCGGGCATCAGGCAGCTGAAATGTTAAGGTCACCGGTTGACGATCCGGACTTTCTTGAGATTCCACAACAAGTGTTTGCTCTGCTAACCCGGCTGATCCATCAGAAATAACCCCATAGACTGTCCATGGTCCTTCTTGAGAAAAACCTCGGTGCAATAAATCTGTTGCCACTGTTATTTGAGCAGTAGACTCTAGCCATCCGACCCTTACTTGCGGCGACATTATGGTGGTTTCCACAACGGCATCCAAACGAATATCGCCTTTGATATACCCTGATTTCGGCCAAGAGGAACCTAATAAACTGGCACGCTGCCCGGCACTTCCTGTTAGCTCAACTAGGAGAACATTGTCTTCCCCATAACGAAAGGCTTTAGGTAAAATCTCTAACTCATTACTACCTCCACTGCCTTCAAATTCACCAATTTTTTCACTACTAGAAATTCCATTTAAGTAAACATTGGCATGCCCCTGTACTCCATTAAAGGTAAGCACCATTGTCCGCGAACTCCACTCTCCTGGGATTTGCAGTCGTTTAGTTACAACGGAAAATCTCGCACTCGACGGAAGAACTAAGGGACGCCCTTTCGTTAGAAAGAATTTACTGTATTTACCCTCAGAAGGCTCTGATTCTGTAGTCCAAGCCTGACGTAAAGAGGAAAACTGATTCCAACTCCCATTTAAATTCTGAGTATAACGTGAAGCACTAATCCCACTCTGGCTAGAATAAAGAGTCATCCCAAGTGAGCTCTGCCAATTCCACCATAGAGCTCCTAAGGTTAATACCCATAAAATCACAAAAACTATGAAGCGACGATTAAACATAAAACTAGCCCCTTCTTGCAGCACTTCAATCCGATGATAATTGACTTATTCGTGAAAGATCACATAAAACCCTTGCGAACAATAAAAAAAACTCATTTAGTAAACCAGTCCAACCAAAGGACTAATTTCCATAAATGAGTTTCCCAAAATTAAAATGACTTTAATTCATCTGCTCATTATTCCGGCATTCCGGGCAGACACCATAAAACTCCATGCGGTGTCCTAATATTAAAAATCCGGATTTTTCCATTACTTCTTGTTCCATATTAATGAGTGGCCCATGAAAATCAGCTACCTTACCACATTTTGAACACACAATGTGATAATGATTATTGGGGTTGCCATCGAAACGACTGGCCATATCCCCATAAGATAACTCCAGTAGGTGTCCATGCTCTTTTAACATGTTTAAAGTATTATAAATTGTGCCTAAGCTTACTCCAGGAAATTTAGCCTTGACATGATGGTAAATTTCATCGGCCGTGGGATGGGACCGAGTTTCAAGCAAGAACTCCAAAATTGCCTGTCTCTGCGGTGTAAAACGGACACCTTTATCTTTTAATTGTTTAAGAATTCCGATTGCATTCATGTCCCTATCCTCTTTCCTCAGTATTTGAAATCATTTCTAATTAGATTTTAAGTTAATATAATAAATTTGTCAACTATCAAGTTGCTTAATAAATTTTCCGTTTCAAAAATGCTTTCTCTCAAGTTTTCGTATAATGCTAATTCGATTAAGAGAATACTTAGTCTTTAAAAATGCGTGTCAGGTTTTCGGCAGTACTCGAATCTCCCATACTTGCTCAGCCTTTTTTACGTTAAAAAAAGAGAGTTAACTAACTCTCTTTTTTTATACCACTAAACTATTAAATTTTTAAGCAGGATTTGGTGCTTCAACTGGACAGACAGTGGCGCAAGAACCGCAATCGATGCAAAGCTCTGCATTGATAACGTATTGACCGTCACCTTCGCTGATAGCAGATACTGTACATTCTCCTTCACAAGCACCGCAACTTATGCATTCCGAGCTAATAACGTATGCCATACCCAACATCCCCTCTTCTCCGAACTTCAGAATCAATATACCAAAGCCATGGAGAAAAGGCAAGCTAAAAACTATTAGGTTATCTCATAAAAAGTAAAATTATTCATCGTTAGTTATAGATCACGCCCCGGTCTGTATGGTACTTGATAAAGTCTCCTTAGACAATGGGAACAATAAGGGAGAACCCTGTTACTTACATGATTTCTTCGAAAAAGAATATGTCCCAGATCTTCATGTTCAAATCCACAAGCACGACACTTTTCCAACATAAAATTTTTTACCTCCTCACACACGATTGTGCGTTTCTGTACAAGTAATTTAGTTATAGTATGCTCCGTTTTTTAAAAAAATAAACAAGCAAATTAGAATTGCTTGTTTAAGATTTGAGTCAGATGCCCCAGAGTGTAACACTCGTACATTTGGCAGAAAGGAAGAAATGCTTTTACAAAAGGAGTTTCTGACCAACGCCGCTCCGGAAGAGTATTTAACCATAGAACTTTACGAACCTGTCTATTAGCCCTACTCAATAACTGTGCTGCCTTTTCCCCTTCAAGCGTCTGAGCATCACTCACAATCAGAAGCAGGGTTTGTTTTGAAAACACATCCGAATTATGCCTGTGCAGAGCTTCTAAAGCATTAGCCAAATTAGTCCCTCCTCCCCATTCCTTCCCGGACATGGAGAGAGCTTCTTTCACCATTGTTTCAAATGTTTGGCCCTTTTTAAACTTTTGGTTTAAGGGTACTAACATTTCCCCAAAGGCAAATGTTTTAATTCCGTTAACAACAGTCGAAAGACCATAAACAAATTGCCAGATAAACTCACTATATTTCAACATAGACCCAGAAATGTCACAGAGTAACACAATTTTCAGGCGTCCCTTACGGCGACTCCGATAACTACGGTCAATTAATACCCCGCCATACCTTAAATTCTTGCGCAGAGTCAAGCGCATATCCAGGCCTCCCCGGCGACGGGCGGCCCGATAGCGACGAGTCACTTGATCGGCAAGTCGTTGGCTAAGACGCCTAATTAAGCGAACAACCTCCGGCCATTCTTCAGGAGAGATCTTCTTTAAATCCCGACTTATGACCTCAACCTCGCGATCACGTAGTGCTCTTTCCACCTCAGAGAGAATTCCATTAGTGGACCCCGGAGAAAGTATTGGCTCATCTTCATTTAATTTCCTGCGCCAATATTCTAAAGATCCGCGGAGAACCCGTTCTACCATAGGCTGATAAGAATGATCCAAAGGCATTCCACCACGAGTTCCATTCGAGGATTTTTCCAAGAAATCTCTCAAGCGTTGTTTATCATCTTCAGACATACTTGCATACACTGCTCGCTGCTCTTCAGTAATATCTAATTCATTGTCTTGAAAACGCAGATCTTGGTAAGTACTTTCGATCTGTTCGTTCCATTGGTCAGCCTTTTGAGCAGCCGCTTTATTCCAAGCCTCTTTTTGTTCTAAAGTAGCAAAATAAGCCCGAAAGGTTTCTCTGAACGCGGAGATATGCTTAACATCCTTAACCATAGTCGCTTGTAAAACGCTCTCAACTCTATCTCGGTCTACCAAACCGATAAGGGATAACCCTTCTGCCGCATCAAATATTTCAGAAGGGCTTATTTTAATCCCTACCGTTCTTAATAACTGTGCAAACTCCACTAGGTGCTTATCTAGTTCACTGACCTTTCTATCGCTGTTGATGTCCATGTGCATTCCGTTCTCCTTGTGCCATTTTACCTGACTCAAAAAGGAGGCCTTCCGCTCCCATCTCTCGATAGAATAGCTCTACATCATCCTGACTCTTAAGCAGCAAGGTTAATGTAGCTTCAACCCAGGCCGGATCCAGTCCCGTCTTACCCATTACGAGCAAAGCTTTTGCCCAGTCCATTGTTTCTGATACCGAAGGGGTCTTATTGAAAGAAAGTCGTTCCCGCAGCACATTAACAGCTCGTGCTACTTCTAGTGCTAATCGTTCCGGCAAATCCGGGACTTTTGCCCTAAGAATTCGAACCTCTTTGTTAACTGAAGGCGGCTCTATATGAAGGAAAATGCATCGTCGCTTCAAGCCATCAGAAAGCTCTCTTTCTCCATTTGAAGTTAATACCACCATAGGACGTTCCTTGGCTTTAATAGTTCCCATTTCAGGTATTGTCACTTGGAACTCTCCTAGGAGCTCGAAGAGAAAGGCCTCAAATTCAGAATCGGTCTTATCAATTTCATCAATAAGGAGTACACATCGTTTTTCACTTAAAAGTGCCTGCAGTAACGGGCGAGGAAGCAGATAATCTGCAGAGAAGAGGTCGGCTTCTTGAAGATGTTCCCGACCCAGCTGTATCTTTAAAAGCTGTCGCTGATAATTCCATTCGTAAAGTGCTTTTGTCTCATCTAGACCTTCATAACATTGAAGTCGAATCAAAGGAGCTTCTAATACTTGGCTTAACACTTTAGCAATTTCCGTTTTTCCTACTCCAGCAGGTCCGGAAATTAAAAGTGGTTTTCCAAGCTCAGTCGCTAAAAAGGCAGTAAGCGCGATTCTATCATCCCGTTCGGTAATATAGCCGATAGCATCTAACTCTTTCTCAAATAGATCTAAAGTCCTTCGCTCCGTCATTTTACCCCACCCCCATATAGTATTTCGATATTCGTTGTTCGTAGTTCGAAACTCTAGCTGGAATTACTTTCAAGTGAACTTGCTTCATTTGTACTAAAAATCCAACCCTAAACTCAAAGGGATCCGCAGATTAAATAAGTGGTTTAGTAATAACCTTGAACAACACTTTCATAAACTGACTCATACCTTCTCACTGCTCGGTCAATGGGAAAGGCTTCTCTTGCCCAATTTGCTGCTTGCTCAGAAAAAATCTTATATCTTGAGCAATCAGTTAATAGTTTAAGAACGGCCTCACTCATTCCATAAATATCTCCTACATCAGCGAGATAACCGGTTTCACCATCTTTTATGACTTCAGGTAAGCCTCCTACCCTGCTAGCAACCACCGGAACACCACAGGCCATCGCCTCTAAGGCTACCAGTCCAAAACTCTCCTGTTCTGAGGGGAGAATGAATACATCGGTCATCTGCAAAATATCCTGAACAGTTTCTTGTTTGCCGAGGAACTGTACTTTTTTCTCAAGTCCCCGTTTAGTGACTTCCCGTTCTACCTTAACCATTTCAGGCCCATCTCCAACAAGTAAGAGCCGACAAGGAACAGCCTTTTCAACCAGATCAAATATTTTAACCACATCTACAACCCTTTTAACTTCTCTAAAATTTGAGATATGGGTTAAAATCTTTTCTCCAAAGGGAGCAAAGTGCTCTTTGCATTTTGACATTAATCCCCCTTTGGGTAGGTACATCGATGGATCGATAAAATTTGGAATAAACTCTATTTCCTGATCCAGCGACTCAAAGGCAGCTGCGGTTTCTCTTGCCAACGAATTTGATACTGCTGTAATACGGTCACTAACCTTAAGCGCTAAGCAGGTTAACAGCTTAAACTCTTCATAGGCACCTACTAAGGTAACATCTGTTCCATGTAGTGTTGTAACTAACGGAATAGGCTTAGTCATCATTTGTTTAGCCAAATATGCGCTAATACTATGAGGAATAGCATAATGAGCATGGATTAAATCCAACCCGACATAATTAGCTACTTCTACGATTTTATTAGCAAGTAACAAAGTATAGGGCGGATATTTGAACACAGGGTAGCTTACATCTGTCACCTCATGATAAAAGAGCTTCTCATGAAAACGACGCAAACGAAAGGGGCGAGCTGAAGAAATAAAATGAACTTCATGCCCTCGTTCGCCCAGTGCATACCCGAGTTCAGTTGCAACAACACCGCTTCCCCCATAGCTTGGGTAACATACCATTCCGATTTTCACCAATTGCACCTCTTTTAATTAACCTATATAAAAGACCTGTAATGCCGAAGAGTGCTCTGAAATTCCCAAAATTCAGGAATTCATTTCCTCAAAACCTATCGGCAGTGCATCTTGAATGGCCTCCCCTATAATTTTCTGAATATCATTCACCATACAAGACACTTCAAACTCAGCTTCTAAATACTCTCTTGCGGTTGGGCTTATGCTTACCAAACTGTATAAGCGCTCTAGTTCTTGCTGTTTTTCCTCGCTGATTTCTTGCTCTAACATTTGGGCTTCACGGATCTCCCATTGTTTCAATTGAAATTCTCGAACCATCTTATGGTTATTTGCATCACTCATAACCTTTTCCTTTGATTTAAGAAAGTGCTTGAATTGATCCGACTCTTTTAGAGTACGAGCTAATTCGTGTGCCAAATCAGTAGTAGCCATATCCCTTCCCACTCCTCTGTAACAAGCTTCTATGTAGTAATATGATTAGTTTGTCAAAACCGCTTAGCCCAAACTTTAATATCTCATTATATATAATTTTTCCACAACAGACAAATATAGTCTTGCCAGACACTGACTGGAGTCCGTCCAGAATGAATAATTACTTGTACTATAGATTGTTACATAAGTTGTACTTATTGATTCTTATTCACAGTCCCCTCCAATATTTCAAACGCCTGCAAGCGACTGAATGACAATAAGTCTGTCCATTGTACTTTGGAAATAATCCATGGACAATGGGCCGCCATTCGGCTGGCAAATCCTATTGGACTCCCTCCATACATTTTTTCCAATCTACGTTGGGCAAGACTTACTATGCCGGGGGAATGTGCATTACAGGCTATCGGTTCCAAGCAAAGTATTGGTTCATCTTCATAGGTGACTAACAAGCCGAACTTATAAAGCTGTTTAACACCTACTTTTTCACGACAAATTGATCCCACTAAGGGGACAGGATCCGGTCGGATAACCCCACCAAGCTTACGCCAATAACTTTTTTCGGATAAATCCGAATTGGCGACACAGATCCCTAACGCTCCCATTTGTAAAGCAAACCGAACAACAAACCGTGCAAAGTCAGATTCTACATTTCCATTCAATGATAGTCCCCTTATAATGACAAGCCGCTCAGTACTGCTAATAGTCAGATCTTCAATTCCTGTCACTCCCAATCGAACGACATTATAGCCTGGCAACATACGAATTTGTGGATCTGGCTCAGTCCCTCTCTCATTAAGGAAGGCCCCAAGGGCTAATGCCCAATCCTTAAGACCGTCTTCATTCCATTCTGAGTGGGGAGAAAGGGCAATTTCTATCCAAGGCATTTTTCTCGACTCCTTCACAAACCGGCTTAACCCTATACTTAGTGTTGCACCGGAATGTGAAGTCTATCCAGTTATCAGCGCAATTGTTTTAGCAAAGTCCATCGTCTCTCTACAAAGTCATAGAACAGTAGCCAAATGTACTGAAAATCTGAAGGAGGCACAATAATTTCGGGCCGATATACCTTGAAATTACACATGTGAAAAAGTGGCGAAACCACCCTAATTAAGAGTGCTAAAGGATAATCATGATTGTATCCTTTAGCCTTCTCGCTCTTTTGTTGTAACAAAGCATTTAGCCTTCGCACATACCCTTCAAGGTATTCGGGAGCCGGAGGATTATGCCGTTCGTTAGATCGTCCGAAAACATAACGAGCTTCATCTGAATCATAGAACAAGTGGGTAACCTCTACTCCAAGACGTGTCCCATCTATTTGATTTTCGATGATAATATCCGGCCGATCCGTATGATCAAAGATTTTATAGTCCTTGCCATACTTATTATTTAATATTTCCACTAAAGCTTGGGCAGCAGTCTCCTCAATAAACCATTTCTCATCTAGCATATTTACCAATTCCCCCCTAATCCAGGGAGTAGCTTACTTTATCTAGTCTGGAAAACCCAACAAGGGATTTCACGCCGACCTCATGTAGTAGCTGACTTGCTTCAGATAGATCTCGCCCTACATTTCCAGCACAATGCGCATCTGAACCTAAAGTAAACTCAATCCCCCGCCGGTGAATATCCTCGATGAGGCGTCTTTCCGGGTAAAACTCCTGAACTGGTTTATACCTTCCATTTGTATTAACTTCCAATACTAACCCCTGCTCAGCGACCACTGTTAAGGTTTCATCAGCCAGTGCCAAAATATCCTTGGAGGGCCTTGCTCCAAATATTTTTATGAGGTCAAAGTGTCCAATCGTTGTAAATAATCCACTCTTAGCGGCAAGTGTCACAATCTCAAAATATCTGCTATAAAACTGATCAATATCTTTCTTCCAATGCATGGGTTCTTCTTCAGGAATATCAAAAACCCAGCCATCAAATTCATGCACAGACCCGATAATAAAATCAAAAGGAAACTGCTCTATTAAGTTCTTAATCCTTCCTTCTTCATGGGGACGATATTCAGCTTCCAATCCAATTCTGACCGCCAAATGAGGGTAGTCCTCAGCAACCTCACGGATCATGGGGAAGTTCATTTGATCCCAATAATAATCATGATCCGCAAACCCAATCTCCTTCAATCCTCGCCGTGTGGCTTCATCTAAAAAAGCCGCAATGGTTTCCCGGCTAGCCTCTCGGTCATTATGCCCGAGAAGATGCACATGCAAATCTAACATTGCTAACTCCCCTCTATCTCTTACAGATTCTGTACTCCGGTTCTGATCATTAAATACGGATAATTATCAAGTTCCGACAATGCCGTCTTTGTGGTTGCAGCAGCCAAATCAGCCAAAAAGTTACCTGATAGTTTAACATCTGTTTTTCCTACGATTCGACCCTTTAAAATTCTTAAGCTATGCGGTGCACTTAAGGAATATGAACCAGAAACTGAATCCTGCGTATGTAAGCCAAGAACTGATAGAATGAGAACTCCATCCTCAATCCCTTGTAACAATTCCAGCCAAGGAGCCTCGCTCTTATGCTTAATATAGAGGCCAGCCGTCCCCTGTGGAAGGCCAGTGGGTTTCGCACCCCAGCGAACAGCATCTTTCACTCTCAGGTAAGGAGTCTTTAATTGCCCATCCTGAACCAAGACTGTTCGAGATGCCGGAATCCCTTCAGGAGTAACTAAATAAGATCCCAATTCTAAAGGCCGGAATGGATCAATCATCAAGGAAAGCTGTTCGTGAAAAACTGGCTTGTTATCCAGAAAACTCTCCTTCGAAAAGGCCCCCTGCCCTTCAATCACTCGATCTCCCGAAAAATTAGGTAGTATAAATTGCCTCACCATGTCTTCAGTCATGCCGGGTGCAAGGATTACCTGAGTATTGGCACCAACCGGAGATGCCTCCTTTTGCATCCATTGATACTGATTTACTGTTTGGAGCCATAATTTCTCCTGTTCTTCAGGTCGAATTAGTCTACGTTTAGCAAATCCGGCTCCAATTAAACTGTCAAAAGAAAATCCTGAGACAAATTGAGATTGTTGATAAGTCACTGCAAGCCCTGTTGAGGTTCGAACATGCCTATAACCCCAAGCAGCTTGAATACTCCCCTGCATCTTTACATTTTTGGGTATGTCCTTTAACCAACGATCGGCCTGCTCAAATAGAATTTTGTCATCCCCAGTAATAATTGATTTAATCGACCGATCTTCAACCGCTACAAGGGGTAAAGATTCAGGAGCAGGTATATGTACGGCATCCGGGTCTTCATAGGATGCTTGCTTCCATTGTTCTAATGCTCTTGGCCAATAATCCGGGTCGCTGGAAAACGGAAGCTGAACCATAGTCTGACTGCATGTCCCATCCGACCAGACTAAAAAAACGTCTCCACTCTCCCCTTGACGATAACTTGGCGGAGTATAGACACTGCCTGGGGAATTATCTTTTATTCCCAAGGCAACCACCTCTGACTCATGAACCACAATTCTCCAAGCTGAGAGTCTAAGCTCTTCACTCTTTGGAGCCCGCTGAGCCTTGTAGAGCAGATCCTCTAATTGAGCTACAAGTTTCATGCCTGTTCTCCTCCTAAGCTTACTTGTTGATCGACATCCATCAGCAAATAGCGATGACTTCCACCGCTTGAGGCCACGGATTGACCACCCTTTCCACATGTACCAATTGCATCATAACAGCCTTCACCAAGGCCGCCACGAATAGCCTCTAAAGCTGAAAGGATTTTTCCACTAAAAATAGAAGGCTGATAAATCGGGAGATCAGGATCAGCAACATCTATGATACCATCACATTGAAAAACAAAATCCCCTGTTTTAGGATTAACTTGGCCGCCTCTATACCCTAACAAAAGCAGATTCTTCTCCCCAGCAAGCATTTCTCCATGTTTCAAGAGGGTCTCGCGTACAGCTTTAACCTCATCCATCAAATGCTCTTCCGGGATTAAAGGCAGCATAGGCTCAACCAGCAACCGAATATTACTCATTCGGGGCAGCGGAACATGTGCATAACTCTCTGCACGACCTGCCCCGGTGACAGGCATCCCTGCTTCCTCTGCTGAAAAAACATCTCCCAATCCTGCCTCTAAAACCCCATCTCTCACAATAGTTACAGTCTGCCTAGGCAGACCATTAGCTGAAAATGGCTGATTCGCCCAGTCCCCGATTAAGGGGCCATCGATAATACTTACACCAGGCCTGGCAACCCGAAGACCTTTGCGCAATTTCCCATTTTCGCCAAGTACGGATTCATTCATATGATCAGATTCTACTGCATGCCCAAAGGCCTCGTGGGCCAGTCCTTTGGCTAAACCGTAATCAATAATTAAGGGATAATGACCACTGGGCAATTGGGGGGCAGCACACACTGCTAAGGCAAATTCAGCTCTGTCGATTGCCTTCTTTTCCAGAATACTGTCTGCCAGCTCTTCTATTAGCAGAGTTGCATCCATTCCGCTGCGGTGAATCAATGTACTTTGAGCCTTGTCGTTATTACGTACCGTCCCTTGATGCATCAGTACCGCTCTTGGAATCACAAAAGACACTAGTGTACCATCACTTCGTCCAATACACCATACTTCTTCGACTTGACGATAGCTGGATTGCCAAACCCCTTTAGGGAAAGAACTACTCAGACGAGAATGAAGGGTCATCACCATCTTTTCGAGCTCCACTAAAGGAATCTCTGCAAATCCTTTTTGAGCAGTATTAGCTACTTCTTCCTGAACAGGAGGTACCATCCAGATTTGGCGATTCGCCTTTGAGCCGATACCTTCGTTTCTCCGTGCCAATTGAATAGCCTTTTCGACAAGTTTGCGCCCAGTCTCTTTCTCTAAGACATCTGAATTAGCAAAGCCTGAGGCCCCCTTCTCAGTGAAAGCTTGGACTCCGATTCCACTATCTTCGCCGGTGGCTACTCTTTCAAAACGTCCGTTACTTAACCGCATACTCCATTCTCTACGAGACTGAGCACGTACTACAAAATATCCTTCTATCCCCTTAGTTTCTTCCAAAACGGATTGAACCAATGCCTTTATTTCTAATTGCTCCAAAAAATAACCCCCTATATAACCATCTGATACAATTATGCTTAAAAACCAGCCTAGCTACTCATTATGGTTATTATACCACGTAAGATATTTGGAAACTCTTTAAAGAGAGTTCTAAGATGTCAAATTCTACAAACAGTTTATCTCAATCTCACTATCATTTAGTTATTCTAAAGGCTAATTTTTGATCTTAATCTTATAATTGAACTTCGAACCACGAACCTCGAACTTCTCATAGCCCCTATGGATTCCTCGGAAAAAAATATCCCGAGGCAAGTATAAATACTAATGCCACAGGACATGATTTTAACAGTCTCACTTTTTATTTTTTATCCCCACTCCTCTCTTTACTTCACTTGCGACAGTTAATCCGTCGCAAGCTTTTTTTGTTTTAATTTAATTGCTTAACTAACAACTTTCGTTCCTCCGCAAAACCGTAACTCTCGTATAACCTGAGAGCTTTGACATTATGACTGCTAACCGCAAGACCCAGGTAAGAAATTCCCTGTTCGCGACAATGATCTTCTGCTGCCTTGAGCAAAACTTTCCCCGCACCCTTGCCCCTCCACTCCGGTAGAACCACAATATCCATAATCCACCCTTGAGTAAGTCCCGTCAGCTCTTCTCTGGCTGAGTCATGCAGAACCAAATAACCTAGCGGATGTACACTTTGAGCCTCCTCCGCTTCCTGTTTTAGCTCTTCCACGATAAAAACTTTAGCTTCAGATTGCTGAATCCAGGTCCAAAATCCTCTAAGAAATTCCTCTCGGTATTTAAGCGTCACCTCCATTGGCTGCTTGCGCCATGGAGAAATACTCTCAGGAATACCAATTTTCCCAAGAGCATACATGAAAGGCCAATCACGAACATTTCCTTGACGAACTTGCATATAATCACCCCTTAAGTAATTTATGCAATCATCGTTGCTGTCGCTTTAACCTCATAAAGATAATTAATGAGGGCAATCCCTTCCATAAGGCTCCATTATTAAGTCATTGCCAAAAGAAACTTTATGTTTGGGAAAAAAAGTTCTTGATACTTTTATTAGTCAATATATTTAAATTAGCTTAAGAATTAAATATCTGCGACTTTCAACCGTCAAGTCTAAAAACCAAGCTTAACTAAAGAGGTGAGATATCTGTACTTAGCAATCCTGGTGCTGGGCCTTTGTCTTTTACTCTGGGGGATGAAAATTCTTCGGCAAGGACTCCAATCATTTGCCGGTCATCGTCTGCACGTTGCCCTTCTTTGGATGACAGCGACTCCCTGGCGTGGATTCTGGAGCGGCTCAGTTTCTACGGCAATTCTCCAATCAAGCACCGCCTTAACCGTTATGGCTGTATCCTTCGTTGATGCCGGTCTTCTCCCTTTTGCCAACGCTTTTGCTCTGATCCTCGGCAGTAACATAGGAACTACTTTAACCCCCCAACTGCTTGCTTTTCCTCTCGATCAGATAACTCCTTACGTTATGGTTTTTGGTTCCCTAGGTTTTCTTTTCATCCCATCTCACTGGCGTTATCTATCCCAGTCAGTTTTCGGTTTAGGTGTACTCTTCTTCGCTTTAGGATTGCTTGAAGTCGGGATGGCACCACTTGTCAATTTGCCTCAGATTCAAGATTTCCTTCGCCAACTTGGCGACAATCATATTCAAGGAGTCATCGCAGGTACGGTAATATCCGCTTTACTTCATTCCTCTAATGCAACCACCGGTATCATTATGCTCCTCACGGCAGACGGATGGATTACCCTCCCTACAGCCCTAGCCTTTATCTTCGGAGCAAATATCGGCACGTGCTTCACAGCCGTAATTGCTGCGCTTGCTTCATCGCGAGCAGCACAACGTGTGGCACTATTCCATGTTTTACTTAATGTATTTGGAGTACTGGTCTTTTTCCCCTTTGTCGAGCCCTTGGCTTATGGCCTGACCCTCATGGGGGGCAGCCTCTCTAGACAAGTTGCTAATGCTCATACTATTTTTAATATGCTCTCGTCACTATTTGCCTATCCTTTGCTGCCTCTGGCAGCCAAATATTTAAAGAAAATATTGCCCTGACTTTATATCTCACTCATTCCAGTAAAAGGTTATAAACATCAAAGGTCGTCTCATAATGAATGTCTGAGGACACTCATTATAAGACGGCCCTTCTTTTTTGCACTTCT
>JGI2924J29684_1077418_pt1 | contig 16797 bp, 17 predicted proteins | sample BenlonsequencITS_FD_29684 | JGI IMG/M metagenome (IMG submission 29684)
TCTGCCTTACAAACTCGATACAGGAAGATTCGTCAGGAAACCGATTGATGAAGTTGATGATATTCATGGTCAAAACCGTTTATCTTGACACAATTTATTGAGAGTAAGAACTCAATTGAAGCAATTGACACTAACTGTCACTATTAATTTATTTGGCTACTGGTGCAATTGCGGATATACATATATCGTTTTATTCAATTTCATATGTGTTCTTTAATGTGCTACAACGGTTGGGCTATGAGTAGTTGCGTGGGTTAGCACTTAACTTTGCAAGTACACACCAAGTTGAAAATCCTCAAGGAATTTTAGAAGTAGGCGAGAACGAGCAATTACTTGTAGGCATTTTTGGCAATAGTATTTATTCAGAACAGTTTTTATTCAATATATTTTCGACTGTTGGATTGTAAGCATTATGCCTTGCTCCAAATAAATCAGGGTCTGGATGTTGTTGAAAAAAACTAGTCAAAGCACAAAAGTCATGTAGTAAGTCATTTGAGTCAAATTGAAATCGTGTAGTGGTAACAATATTTTCAAGTCCCGTCAACGCTATCAGGTTGATATTATTTAACACTAAAAACCTTGAAACATTCTGTAAGCTTTCTATACCATTGAAATTTTCTAATATGTCATTATGTGAAATGAAAAAATCACCACCTACTTCTGCAAGTTGATTGAGGCCATCTAAGTTTTTTAAACTTGCATTATGCTCGATGATAATGCTTGATATTATTTTCGTTAAATTATCAAGGCCTTTTAACGATTTAAGATTTAAATTATAGGAAAGCGTAAAAAACTCAATTTCAGATAGGCCTTCAAGGCCTTCAAGTGTTCTTAACTCATCGTTGTATCTTATGAGAATACCATTGACTTTTTCTAATGTTTCTAACCCTTTAAGGTCTTCTATATCTTCGGTGTAGTTAATAACCAGGTTGCCGTTAATTTCTGTATATCCTGATTTGGCGAAAGAAATTAAATCGGCTTCTGAACGGATTTCATAATTGCCCTCATAAATAGTAGAAGGCTCGGTATTAGTAGTATCATCACTACAAGATAGCATGATTAAAGTCAATAGAATTAAGCCGATTTTTTTCATTTATTATTGATTTTTCTGTTTCTATATTCTTGCCAACGGTCTGGGGATGGTGTGTGTCCCACAGGTCATGCGCTATACCTGTTATTGAACGAATCCTGCTTAGGTAGCAAGCCGGCATGATTGTCCGGAACTTCCTAAGTTAGCCTTATCGTAAATTTTAACAGGTTAAGCTATAAAAAAACAGACAATCATTGAAGAAAATCACAAAAAACAAAAAAGCCTTCCCCATAATTATCCCTTTCCCATCACCACTCGTTCAACACTGCATTCAGACTAGGCTGCTCCAGCCGTCAGAATGCTTGGTTATTGTACACAGTTTTTTATTCGGTTTATTCATCAGTGTTTTCTGCGTAATCTTTGTCCGTATCCAGTTTTTAAAAATTCCGATGCTTTTTCGAGATAGCTTTGTTCGATATCTTGATTTTCTTTTAGCACGTGATGAATCATTTCTTCCGCTCCAGTATTTAAATCCGTCAGATTTATTTCAAATCCGTAGTCCACAGGATGATATGCGTTTGATATAGTTATTCTCAAATTATTGTCCGAATTATTAAATTCAAATATGTCTGCTATTACAGTTCCGTTTGATTGTTCCGAGAATGTATAATTCGGTTTATCAAAATCAAATTCCGATGTCAGAAATTCAAAATGAAACCTTGTGGATATTCTGGATGATACTGACCCCTCTCCGGGGATATTGACCCCTCTAAAAGTTGGTTTGGTCCTGTGAATCCAATGGTATGACAATTTTACATTTTTTTTCTTAGACTATCACCTTTAAGTTCGATTCTGTATGATGAGTGTACCAATCTGTCAAGGATGGCGTCGGCTATCGTTTCTTCCCCGATCACCTCATACCAACTGGATACGGGCAACTGGCTTGCGATGATGGTGGATTTCTTCCCGTGCCGGTCCTCAATGAGCTCCATAAAGTCCATCTGGTGCTGTTTTTCCAGATGTGTCAGCCCAAAATCATCCATGATGAGCAGGTCGGCTTTTGCCAACTTGTCAAAGAACTTGATAGCGGTGCCTTCCAGCCTTACCATCTTGGTTTTGAGCATCAGTTTCTGGGTATTAAAATAGGCGGCCTTAAATCCTTGGATACAGGCCTGGTGTCCCAGTGCGGATGCGAGGTAACTTTTACCACAGCCGGTGGCCCCGGTTATCAGCACCGACTCCCCTTTGGTGATGTAGTCTCCGGTGGACAGGGATGCCAGCACCATATCGTCCAACCCCCTGGTTTTATCAAGCCTGAGTTCTTCCAGGGAGGCCTTATACCTGAATCCGGCATTGGACTTCAGCCTTCTGAACCTCCTGTTGTCCCTTTCCTGCTCCTCGGCCTGGAGCATCATCTCAAGGCCTTCTGTCAGCGTGAGGTTTTGGGTTTTGCGGGTTTCCTTCAGGGCTGTCCATGTTTTGGACATGCCGTGCAGTTTAAGCCTGGTCATTTGTGCTTCGATCTGGTTCATATTCATTAGGTGTTAAAATTGGAGTTTCTGTTGGTCGTAATATTCCTTGCCCCGGACATTGTCGTGTTTGGGCAGGGCTTTTTGTGTAATATCGGGCTGTTCATGGGCCATGTTGTTTTCAAGGACGTTCCTGATAAACCCATAAGAATAGACCTGGTGGTCCATGGCTATTTTGCAGGCCCTGTCAAAGGTGTCCGGGTCGGACTTCCTGCTCAGGGCCAGCAGCCCGTCACAGGTCCTGTAAAGCTGTTCGGGATACCGGTTCTGCTCAAACAGCAGGGAGACATACCGGTAAAGGACCTCCGATTTTTTACGGGCAAGTTCCCTGTAGTATTCAGGGCTCCTGTCCCTGTAATGCCTGTGCTGGGAACACAGATGGTCTTCAACGGTAGAATAGCCGCCCTTGGTGCTTCTGGCATGGACGGCTACCTTTTTGCCTTCATGGTAGACATAGAACATGGACCTGGTGTAGACTGCCTTCACTTTCTTGCCAATAAGGGTATACGGGACACTGTAATATTGCTTGTCCCTTGCCAGGTAAACATGGTTGTTCTTTGCCACGGTCAGCAGGGCATGGTAGCGTAGCTCAAACCGGTCCTCGGGAAGTTTTCCCAACAGGGGTTTTTCATCGGCCAAAAACTTCTCTTCCCGGCAGTAGGGCCTGCGCTGCATCCGTGTCTGGTTATGGGCCCTGATCCGCATTTTAATGGCCTGGTTGAGCGCATAAAGGTCAAAGAACTGCATGTTCCTCAGCTTGGCATATACCCTGGAGTAGAGCACTTTGACCTGGTTCTCGACAAGGGCCTTGTCCTGGGGCCTTCTGGCCCTTGCCGGAAGGACGGCCGTGCCGTAATGGTTGGCAAAGTCTTCCAGTGCCCGGTTGATATCCGGTTCGTACTTGTCGGCCTTGTCCACTGCCGACTTCAGGTTGTCGGGGACCAGAAGGGAAGGGACCCCGCCCAAATGTTCCAGGCAGCAGGCCAGGGCGTGGAGAAAATCAGCTATACGCTGACTGGGCACGGCCATGGCAAAAGCATAGTCCGAACAGGGCAGGCAGGCCACAAAAAATTGGCAGGAAATGACCTCTCCGGTTTCCCGGTCTATGTAGTCAATCGTCTTGCCGGCAAAATCAATATAAAGCTTTTCCCCGGGCGGATGGGCAAGTACCATGGTTGGTTTTGACCGGGCAAGGTCATGCTGGTCAAGGTGGTGGCAGAACTGTGAGTAGCTGTAACCATCCGGATGGGACTGTCTGTATTCCTCCCACAAAAGTGTCCTGGTAACCCCGGTACGCTTCAGCTCTTTACGAAAATATTCAAGACGCATTTTAAAATGATCGTACCGGGGATCCTTATAGGAAGGGTTGCCAGGATGGAAACGGGAATGGATCTCCGGCTCTTCAAGGGCGAGCAGATCATCTATGGTTAGGTTCGTACCTGTCTGTCCCAGCAGCTTTTCAAGCTTGACAAGGTAGGCCTTTACGGTATTCTTGCTCATGCCAAGCATTCGGGCAATGGTCTTGGTCCCTTTGCCCTGCTTGTTGAGAATGATCAATTGTTTTATCTGACTCATTGGTTTTGGTTTTCCTGCCATTGGATCACGGTTAGCGGTATATAAATCATCCGCTAAAAAACCAAAACCAGCATTATAAGGGGTCAACATGCTCCGGAATCTGACAACAGAGGGGTCAATATGCTCCGGAATTATTGCTGAAATATTACTTTAGGGGGTCAGCATCCGCCGGAATGGCAGTTGAAAACAGCCGATTAAGCCACTTTTCAACCTCCGGGTCATTCCCGGATCATGGGGTCAACATGCTCCGGAATATCCACCTTGTTTTATTGACAAAATTTCTTCTTTTCGTATCGTGAATTTCTTTAGGTGTGGTCATTTTCTCAAATTGGGCACAACGGTTTGGCTATGAGCAGTAGCGTCCCGAAGGGCACTATTGCTTATAGGTTTTGTTGAACGAATCCAGCTAAAGCAGGAAGCCGGCATGATTGTCCGGATCTTCCTAAATTAGCCTTATCGTGAATTTTAACAGGGTAAGCTATAAAAAAACAGACAATCATTGAAGAAAATCACAAAAAACAAAAAAGCATTCCTCATAATTACCCTATTCCCACAAACAATTCGTTCAACACTGCATTCAGACTGGGCTGTTCCAGCCGTCAGAATGCTTAGTTATTGTAGCCAGTGATTTTTCTTTTATTTTTTTCAGTCTGTCGATTGTGTTCTTTTCTGCGTTAATAATTCCAACGGTCTTATGTCTACTGAATTGGGGTTCTGTAATTGTTGAAAGTTGCAAAGCTGAATTTGCGTATTCTGAAGCTTCTTCAATTTCCCCCATTCTTAGGCACAAGTTAGCCATCAATGTCGCATAATAGAATTTTTGGTCGTTCATTAATAAGTTGCCACCTGTTTCGTCAAATTTTAAAGTCGACAGTTCATAAGCTTCTTGAAGTTTGTCTTCTTGGTCAGAAAGCAAAATCGTTTCGCTTAATTTCAAATCTGCAAGTCCAGTTGTTCCGCTCCGTGTGTTCGAGTGATAATGGCCAGTTACAATTCTAAAATGACTTTCGGCTTCTTTATAATTCCCGTTTTGCAAGTAATAGTCGCCAAGTTGTTCGTGTCCGTGTATCGTGCTAAAAGTTTCTTCTGGGTAATCGTTTATGACTCTTTCCATTAGCTGAATTCCCTTTTTCTGATTTTCAGTCTTTTGAGAGTCGAGAAGATAACTGGCTTGAATACGTAAATATTGAGCTTTATTAGAGTTTCCACGTGAGCGTTTCAGTCGAGCTTCAAATTCAGATTCGATTTGGTCGTTCCATTCCGTATTTCTATACCAATCATCTTTGCTCATTCGTGTCTTTTTTTCATTGGCTACAACGGTTAGTATATGGCAAGTAGGGCAATAGAAAGCGATAAACTTTCAAATTTGCACTTAGCCAAAGCGTTGTATTTTGTTTTTAACTTATTCATATTAAAAGCCAAATCAATGATTTGGCGGTGTTTGTGAATAGCTTTGAACTCTCGTAACCACCGAACGCCCTATTTGCTATATACCGTGTTGTGTGCTGGCTTTATTTTTTTATTCATTTTCAGCTTCTCAAGAATTAAAATCATTACTTCACGAGTTTTTTTCAAATGTTCAAATTCTTCAGGTTGATACTTAGTCTCAATCATTAAAACATTCTGTCCGTAGGTTATATATTGATTTTGAAACTTGTCAAACTTCTTAACTGATAGCTTTAAGTCAGGAAAAAAAGAGGTGACAAACTCAATTTCGTCAATCGGTAAAAGATTAATTACCAATTTGTCTGAACATTCTATTTTTAGTTTTTCGGAAGAATTAAAAATTCTTGTCCAAAGTGATTTTTTCTCCATTGTCAAGTTCCAATTTTGGTCAAGTTCAATTGGTGAAACAAATGTTAATCGGTGTCCAATACGAAATGACGAGCCAAGTTCAGCTGATTTGTTAAACTTATTCTCGTAATGGATATAGAACCCTTGAAAGTCTTCGGAAGCTCTATATAATTCTTGCTTTCCATAAAAGTAGTTGTTTTCACCACTTTCCTCTTTCAAGTTATAGTCCTCTACAAAGGACTTCCAATTGTCATCTATTTTTCTCCAATTCAATGTTTGTCGTTTTTAGCTTGCACACAACGGTTTGTGTATGGTGTCGTAGCTATCCCGCAGGGTAGCTATGCACTATACACTGTGTTTGCTTGCGTTTTTTATTAATTTTTCTTTTTCAATTAGTATCAATATTCCTCCAAGAATAAATCCGCTGATTAATCCACCAAAATGAGCCGCATTGTCAATCCCACCTAAAAAACCGAATAGTAAACTTAGTCCGGCATAAAGTCCTAATAACATCCAAGTCATTCCACGCATATGTGTCGGATAGATTTTGAAAACAGTAAAAGCTAAAATCAATCCATACAGTCCAAATATTGCTCCTGACGCACCAACACTTACTGTATTCTCGTGCCAATAGATACTGGCAATACTTGCTAGAATACCACAAACTATAAAGCTTATTATCAGCTGTGTTCTTCCGAGAATTCCTTCTAACAAACTTGCTCCTAATCCCAATCCGAACAAATTCATAAAAAGGTGCATAAGTCCACCGTGGATAAATATCGAAGTGAAAAGTCTCCAATATTCTCCATTCACTACTTCAAACCGCCTATTTCCTCCAATCTCCAAGAGTTCTTTAGGTGTCGGTGAGACAATATTCAGTCCTGCGAAAATCATTATTACGAAAACAGCAATATTTAAAAGAAGTAGGATTGCAGTAGCTTTATTTGGTCCTCTCGGGTCTAAAAACTCCAGCATATCTTTCAGGTCGTCTTCTTTTAATGGTTTGTCCTTTTTAAAGTCTCTCAATTCTTTTTCGTCAATTTTTGGAATGACCACCATCAATAGAAGGATAGAAGCTCCTATTCCAAATGAACCGAATATCCAAGGAAATGTATTCCCAAGTCTTTCCTCAAAAACGTCAGATTTAGGAACAAGAATGATCTGTTCCGATTCCTTGATATTGGGATTCTTTTCTTTGATTGCTTCTATAAAACCATCTCTGTCGTCAGAGTAACCAAGTTTTTCAAAGTATTTCGCATTTTGGAAATTGTAAGTTTCAAATTCTCTTTCAGATTTCTCAATGAAACTTCTGTATTCTCTATTTTTTTTATCGTCACTAATTCGATTGCTCAAATTTTTGGAGTACTCAACTCCGTACCAAACATTATCTGAATTTTCAAAAGGACAAGCGAGATATAGATAGAAGTTTAGATTGTCATTGTTCCTGCCTGAAGTTCTTGCTGTGACATATGGAAGTCTTGCGTTTTTGTCAACTATAAATGAGTTGATATCGAAGTACTTTTCATCTTTTTGACTTTTAGTTTCATAGGCGTTGGTAATCGACACCAAGTCATATGATGCTTTTTCAATATAAGTCTGGCTTACAATTATTGGGACTGCAATTGCTGCTGCCATAGCAAATTGATAGCCGAAATATCCGTTATCTCGTTTACCTCTTATGTTTAGAACTCTGATTCTCCTTCTAAGCCAAATTAGTATTGGTATCCATGGTAGGGCAAAAGGAATCCAAAAATTAAGCAAGTCTTCTTTTAATGGAAGAACTCCTAGTTTAATGTCAAAAGTCCACCTGAATAGGTTATAATAAAGAATAGTTCCAATTGAAACTACTAAAAATGGTAGATATACTTCCTTTATTTTTATTCCAAAGTTGTTCAATGTTCGATTCGGTTTTTTAATGCAAGCTAACTTGTATATCTGTAAACCAAAGGTTTAACAAGCCCCTGTTATTTGTTGGATTGTTATACCATTGGTGATTTTTATTAAAGGTCATCAAAGGGAGATTTAATCTTCCTGATACTATTATCAGTGACGTGTGTATAAATTTCTGTCGTCCTACTGCTATTGTGACCTAATATTTCCTGAATATAGCGCAAGTCGGTGCCATTTTCCAAAAGATGGGTAGCAAAAGAGTGTCTAAGCCAATGTAAAGTGACTGGCTTTTTTATACCTGATTTTCCCAAGGCTGACTTAAGTATTTTCTGCAAGCTACCTGAACTGTACTTAGAATTTAGCTTTTTACCTTAAAACAAGAAATATTGGGGACGCTCATATTTATAATATTCCCTCAGCAAGGCTATTGTCTTGTCAGATAAAGGCACCACTCTATCTTTCTTTCCTTTAGATTGGCGTACAATCAATAAGCCTCTTTTGGAATCTACATCGCTTATTTTTAAGTGCAACACTTCACTTCTTCTAAGTCCACAAGCATATATAATTGAAAGCATGGTTCTGTGCTTGATGTTTTTATGCGCTTCCAATATCCTTTTAACTTCTTCTTTACTCAGTACATTGGGTAATTTGGAAGGCTTCCGGGGCCTTGAAACCACTTCTGGATCAAGTTTTCTGTTTTGCTTAATATTGAAAAATAGTTTAATCGCATTGATTACTTGACTTTGATAAGATACCGAGTATTGTCTGTCAATAATGAAGTCTTTGGTGAATTTTTCTAGATCCTCATTTTTTATCTCGCTTAAAGGCTTGTTCTCCAAAAACCTGAAAAATATTTCCAAACTACCCCTGTAGGTCATTACGGTACTTTCACTGTACCGCTTATTTTTCATCCAATCCTGAAATGCTTCTATTTCTTTAAAAATCTCAAGCGCTAATGGAGGGAGTTCAGGGAAAGTTTTGGGCAAATTGGCTTTTCTAAATGAGGAATAATCCAACCACACCTTTCCTTTGAAAAATAGGATCAAGCGATCTAGAATATCATCAGTGTAGGGAACCCACCAGGCCTTTTCATGCCTGTTCCATTCACAATTGGGAAAGGTTTTTACCAGTTCCTTCAGTTCAAAATCGTAGGGGAATTCCAGTTTGACCATAGGCTTCTTTCCCAAAAAGCTGTTAGATAAAATAATATTTTTCATCATACAAAAAGTTCTTAGTTCAAATTTGATCAGGTTGTATCAGAAGATTGAAACCTGACAGGTTTTTTGAAGGCAAGCCTACAAGACTTTATGGACTGCAAAAACTTGTCTGGTTTTATTCATTTCCAAAATAGGACAAAGCAGTCCTAATGATAATAATGTATTGCTTTGTAAGGCGTATTACTATGAAAAACACTTCTGCTTACATTTTGATCAGCAAAAATTAACCTATAATCATTTTTAAGTAGGTCATAAATCCATCTCAGGAATATCTCCTTCCACTACCAACCTGCCTTCGGTTTTGGATCGAATTTCTTCTACGCTCACTCCGGGTGCCCTTTCGATCAGTTTGAAGCCTCCCTCAGGTAGCACCTTCAAGTAGGCCAGGTCTGTCACGATCTTTTTGACGCATTGGATGCCTGTCAGGGGAAGGGTGCAGCGTTTGAGAAGCTTGGATTTTCCGTCTTTGCTGCAATGCTGCATGGCCACGATGATGTTTTCTGCAGAGGCCACCAAGTCCATGGCACCCCCCATGCCTTTGACCATTTTGCCGGGAATTTTCCAGTTGGCAATATCCCCATTTTCAGACACTTCCATGGCACCCAAGATGGTCAGGTCCACATGGCCACCACGGATCATGGTGAAGGAATCTGCGGAATTAAAAAGTGCCGAACCTTTGACCATGCTGATCGTCTGCTTGCCGGCATTGATCAGGTCGGCATCCACTTGGTCTTCGGTAGGGAAGGGGCCGATCCCCAGCAGCCCGTTCTCCGACTGCAGGACTACTTCCAATCCCTCGGGGATATAGTTGGCCACGAGGGTGGGAATGCCTATGCCCAGGTTAATGTACTGGCCATTTTTGATTTCTTTGGCGATCCGCTGGGCAATTTGTTCTTTGTTGAGCATGGCTGTTGTGTTTGGGTAAAAGAAGGTTAAATCACATAAACTAAGGTTCGATGGTACAGGTCTTTTCAGCGTTATGGCTCCGGGTGGGTGGCCTTCATGGGGCGTCCCGCGAACGGGATTCGTCTTCCTGTGGAGAGCCTTGTCCTATTTTACCGTTCGTTTTTCGATTCGTTTTTCATAATGATCTCCCTGAAAAATCCGCTGTACAAAAATCCCCGGCGTATGGATTTGGTTGGGGTCCAATGTGCCAGCAGGGACCAGTTCTTCCACTTCGGCAATGGTAATGGTGCCAGCAGTGGCCATCATCGGGTTAAAATTCCGGGCCGTCCCTTTGTAGATCAGGTTTCCGGCGGTGTCACCTTTCCACGCTTTGACCAAGGAGAAATCGGCTTTTAGCCATCGTTCCAAAATATACAGTTTACCGTCAAACTCCCGCATTTCCTTGCCTTCAGCCACTTCTGTCCCGACACCAGCAGGCGTAAAAAAAGCAGGAATCCCTGCGCCACCGGCACGGGTGCGTTCTGCCAGAGACCCTTGTGGGATCAGCTCCACTTCCAGCTCACCACTGAGAAGCTGCCGCTCAAATTCCGCATTTTCTCCCACATAACTGGAAATCATCTTTTTGACCATGCGCTTTTTGAGCATCAGCCCGATGCCAAAATCGTCCACTCCGGCATTGTTGGAAATGCAGGTGAGTCCACTGATCGGCTTCTTGAGCAGGGCATCGATGCAATTTTCGGGAATGCCACAAAGGCCAAAACCACCCAACATTAAGACGGAATTGCTGGGGATGTCCTCTACCGCTTCTTCGGCACCGCTAACTGTTTTATTGATCATACTTTTATCGTTTATGGAGAACTTTGCTATTCAAGGATCGGTCGACAGTATCCCGTGATCAAGGTCCTGAAAACAGCAGACTGCACCATCTGTGTTTTTGACCCTTTTTCGACCATCAAACCACTGTCAAAACCCCATGGCAACCCACAAACCTCCCTCGAAGTCTCGCAGTGATGGTTTTAAAATCGAACCCGGCTATATGGCCCCCGTTTTTTCTTGTGCTGGCTTTTTTTATGCCGCAAAGGAAAAGTCTGGAAGGGGAGAAGATCCATTTTCCTTAGCGATCACCTGTCCACGGATAGGCAATTTTCCCAAAAGCACACACTCAAACGGTCAAAGTCCAAGGATTTGCCGGGCTTTTTGCTTATCTCGCTCCAATTGGGCCTTTAGCTCTTCTAAATTTGCAAATTTTCTTTCCGGTCTCAAAAATTCCGTGAAATAAACTGTGATTTGTTTGTCGTAGAGGTTGTCATTATAATCAAAAAGGTGTGCTTCTACCGTTTGTTCTATCCCGTCCACGGTAGGGCGATTGCCGATATTGAGCATGCCGTAGTACATTTCTTGCCCGACACCTATCCGTACGGCATAAGCCCCGTCCCCTGGGATCAATTTGTAATTGTTGGGGACATGGATGTTGGCCGTGGGAAAGTCAATGGAGCGGCCGATCTGTTGGCCTTTGATGACGATGCCGTTTAACTCGTACTCCCTGCCCAAAAATTCATTGGCTTCGGTGACATTTCCTTCCAGCAGGGCGGTCCGGATTTTGGTACTGGAAATGCCTACATTATCGATGTCTTCCCTGGATATTTCTTCAATATCAAAGCCGTAACGGGCCTTGTTTTCCATCAAGTGTTCAAAACTCCCTTCCCGGTTTTTGCCAAACCGGTGATCGTAGCCGATGACCAGCTTTTCGGTTTGGATTTTCTCGATCAAGACCTGTTGGATGAATTCCTCACTGGTCATTTGGGAAAATTCTTTGGTAAAAGGGATGGTGATCAGGTGGTCAATGCCGAACATCTCGAGCAACCGGGCCTTTTCTTCAAAAGTCGTCAGCAGTCGAAGGTTGTGCTCTTCCGGATACAGCACTAGCCGGGGATGGGGCCAAAAGGTAATCAAAACCGTTTCACCACGCATCCTTTCGGCCATATTATCGATTCGGTCCAGGATCTTTTGATGGCCCAAGTGCACACCATCAAAAGTACCGCTGGTAACAACGGCATTTTTTACAGGTTTAAAATGGTCAAGGCCTTCGTAAATCTTCATGAATGGGCTTCTCCTTTGATTTTTTCTACAATCTCATCGATTTCAGAGGCGTCCGATAGGTGGCTGTCACCAATTCTCGTCCGGGTCAGGGCAGACATGTAGGCACCCACCTGAAGCGCTTCCCCCAAATCCCTGGCAAGGCTCCTGATGTATGTCCCCTTGGAACAGACTATACGAAAATCGATTTCCGGAAGTTCGCACCGCGTGATTTCAAAAACGAAAACAGTGACCGGTCTGGGATCCAGCTTTACATCAATGCCTTTTCGGGCAGACTCGTAAACCCTTTTGCCGTCTTTTTTGATGGCCGAGTGGGTAGGTGGTACTTGCATGATATCACCTGTCAGGGATTTACAGGCTTCTTGTATGGCTTCTAAGGTAAGGTGGGATGGATCGGCCACCACTTCTACCTCTTGTTCCAAGTCAAAAGAAGCGGTGGTTTTGCCAAGGACAAAGGTCCCGGTGTATTCCTTTTCCTGTCCCATATAGTCATTGATGCTTTTGGTCTTTTTGCCAGCACAAATGATCAATAATCCTGTTGCCAGCGGATCCAAGGTGCCCGCATGGCCTACTTTTTTGATTTTGAGGGTATTCCTGATCTTCTTGACCACATCAAAAGAGGTCCAGCGGTATGGCTTGTTGACCAGAAATACTTCTCCGTAAGGTGTTTCCATTTTACATTGTTAATCCGCCAATGAGCGCAATGAGCCCCACAATGGCACAATAAACGGCAAAATAAATGAGTTTGCCGCGTTTTACGATATTGATCATCCAGATACAGGCGGCCAGTCCAGCGATAAAAGCTGCGATAAAGCCGGCAGATAGGACGGTCATGGAGATGCCCTCAGCCAAGCTGGGATCCTCCAAATATTTTAGCATCTTGATTCCTGATGCACCTAGAATGGGCAGCAAGACCATTAAGAATGAAAACCTCGTGGCCCGTTCTTTTTCCACGCCGATCAGCAGGGCGGTCGCAATGGTCGATCCTGACCTGCTGATGCCCGGCATAATGGCGATGGTCTGCGCTACACCGATGACCAGTGCCTTCGGAAAGGTGACATGACCTTCCCGCTTGGAGGCAAAGTGGGAAAAGGCCAAAAGGGCAGCGGTGACCAAAAGCATGGCACCGACAAATATTATTTTTCCTCCAAACAGCATTTCAATTTGCTCCTCAAACAGGACGCCTACGATTCCGATGGGAATCATGGACAGTAGGATTTTTGCCGTAAACTGTGTGCCGTCGTTCCACTGGAACTTAAAGAGATCCTTGATGATATTGGCCAGGTCTTTCCGGAATACTACGATCGTACTCAGGGCCGTGGCGGCATGGACCACCACGGTAAAGAGCAGGTTGTCTGCTGCCTGTACATCCAAAAGAAAAGAGCCCAGTTCGATATGGCCACTACTGGACACCGGCAAAAATTCAGTTAACCCCTGAATGATGCCCAGGATAATCGCTTCAATGATGGTCATTTATTCTTCAGATTTAGATTTTGAAAAAATGGCATAAAATTCAAAAATGAACCCAAAAAGGGTGACCAATGGCCCCAATGTAAGGCCCATGAAACCAAATCCGTGCGGCTCGCTGTCCAGCCCAATAATGATAAATCCTACCACGATGATGGCAATGCCGATCAGCATTAACAGGTAATTTCTCTTAGAAAAAGGTAAGTTGTTGTTCATCTTAATAAAGTTCGTCCAATGACATTCGTAAATACTTGTTCACTGCCCTGAGCGTGCTGAAGAAGGAAAGTATGGCACCCAAAAGCACCAGCCCTCCGAAGAGCATCAGTTGCATTTGGTTATTTTGGAGTAATGCAAATCCGTCTATGTTGGCTTTGGTATATTCGATCAGTCCGTAAAGCATGGCCGAGGAAATGATCCCTGCCAAGGCTCCAAACATAAAGGAACGGTTCAGGAAGGGCTTACGGATAAATCCCCTCGTCGCACCGACCAGCTGCATGCTTCGAATCAGAAAGCGCTGGCTGAATAACGCAAGCCTAATGGTATTATTGATCAATATAATTACGGTAACGACCAAAATCAAGATGAAAGCACCAAGAACGATGCTTACTTTCATCAGGTTTTTATTGATGGACTCCACCAGGTCATTCATGTACGTTACTTCGAAGACACCATCCATCTTCTGGATGCCGGCGACGATTTTTTCCATCTTTTCGGAGGTTTGGTATTCCTCGTTGATCGATAGCACGTAGCTGTCCCGAAGAGGATTGTCATCCAGGAATTTGCTAAAATCTTCCCCCGTGTCTGCCAGAAAAGTGGCAGCGGCTTCATCAGCGGTGATAAAGGAAAGCTGGGCGCCGTCCTCTTTTTTCAGAATATAGGGCTGACTTTCGAGCAGTTTGCCAAGCTTGGCCTGGTCTGCCTCGGAGATATTTTTGTGTAGAAATACCTGAACTTCGATGTTTTCACGAATGATCGAAGTGAGGGTCTTGGCCTGAATGACGATGACCCCAAAAAGTCCTACAATGAAAAGCGAGAGTGTGGTGCTGAATAGCACACTCATAAATTTAAAACTCCCTAACCTTTTCTTTTTCCTTGAAGATTTGCCCATGCTGCTGTGAATTCTTCCAAAATTAATCAGGTATCTGTATTAAACCAATGATATTGGATTAAAATGAAACCCGTAAAATATTGCCAGTATAACGATCAGATGTCCGTAAAATTTTGCGTGATTTTTACCACTGGTACAAAATAAAGGATAGTATGGAATATTGTTTCGATTAAATTCGGATTTTTTTCTTTTATTTGGGGCCTTGTTGAATAATTACCCAGATATAAAAGGTTCATTGGTGAACCTCGATTAAAAAGACCGTTATGAAAGAGATTGTAGAAGTGGTGAATAATTTGGTGTGGAGCAATGCCCTTATCGGATTGTGTTTGGCTGCAGGCGTTTACTTTTCGATCAGGACCCGATTCCTGCAAGTGACTTACCTGAAGGAAATGTTCCGCTTGCTCTTCAGGGGCGAATCATCCGAAAAAGGTGTTTCATCTTTCCAAGCTTTTGCCATTGCCATTTCTGGAAGGGTCGGTACAGGGAATATTGCAGGTGTGGCGATGGCCATTGCCATGGGAGGCCCCGGAGCCATCTTTTGGATGTGGGTCATTGCCTTTTTGGGTGGTGCTTCCGCCTTTGTGGAATCGACCCTGGGACAGGTCTATAAAGAAGTAAACGAGGGCCAATACCGCGGAGGTCCGGCCTATTATATCGAAAAAGGATTAGGAGTAAAATGGTATGCGATGCTATTTGCCTTTGCCACCATCATCAGCATGACCCTGTTGATGCCCGGGGTACAGAGCAACAGCATAGCCCTCAGCGTGCAGAATGCCTTCGGCGTGCCCGTGGAATATACCGGTATGGTCATTACTTTTTTTCTGGGATTGATCATTATCGGTGGGGTAAAACGGATCTCGAAAGTAGCCGAAGTGGTGGTGCCTTTTATGGCTGCTGCCTATATTTTGATGGCCATGGTCATCATCGGCTCCAATATCACCGAAGTACCGGCGGTTTTGACCTTGATCGTAAAATCCGCTTTTAATCTGGAGGCAGCTTTCAGTGGGGTTTTTGGGATGGCCATCGCGTGGGGAGTTAAACGCGGCATCTATTCGAATGAAGCAGGACAGGGCACCGCGCCGCATGCTGCTGCAGCGGCAGAGGTGAGCCATCCCGCCAAACAGGGGCTCGTTCAGGCTTTTTCAGTCTATGTGGACACGTTGTTCGTCTGCACGGCCACGGCATTGATGATACTTTTTACAGGGCAATTCAATGTCGTCAACCCGGAAGGCGGGTTTATCAAAGAAAATTTACCCGGTGTGGAAGTGGGACCTGAATACACGCAGTACGCCGTGGCCACGCATTTCCCTGATCTGGGGAGTGGATTTGTAGCGATTTCATTACTGTTTTTTGCCTTTACCACCATAATGGCCTATTACTACATCGCAGAAACCAACTTAAGTTATCTCAACCGTTTCAAGCACCGTGCGTGGAGTTTATGGGCGTTGAGGGTCATGATTTTGGCTGCTACGTTTTATGGCACCATTAAAACCGCCAAGGTCGCCTGGATGCTGGGAGATATCGGGGTGGGCCTGATGGCTTGGCTAAACGTCATCGCGATCGTATTGTTGAGAAAACCGGCCATGAAGACTTTTAATGACTACAGAAAGCAACTTAAAGCTGGAAAAGATCCCGTTTTCAAAGCCAAGGAAGCTGGAGTGGACAATGCGGACTTTTGGAAGTAATGGTCCCTTAAGACGCGGTGAGGAAACAACGAAGGGATCTCGGCATTTGGAAAAGAGGTTACGACTTCATTTGGCTGTCGCTTGGTTTGTAATGAGGTGGATGAAACCGTCATCGCGAACGAAATGGTGATGAAGTGAGGTGATCTGTTCTTTTAAAGAATAGAGGGGCAGGTCATATTTCTGGAGGGTGATAAATTACGTTATTTATCTGTGGTTTTACCATTAAGTAAACTGCCGGTCCCCAACTTTTACGCTTGTTCAAGAATAGGCCACTTCGTCAATTTTCCACGCACTGATGGACTCAAGGAAGCTATTCTCACTTGAACTTTTAAAAAAACCAGCTACTCCCGGATCAAGCAGAAAAGATGGGGGGTGGCCTATTTTGATGGGTAAATATGTTCTTCGCCACCTTTGGTTGCTATTTGGCCACGGATGAACGCTGATAAACACAGATAGGATGCTTAAGGCGTTGCAAATCCGTGGTATGGTGTATGATGTA
>JGI2924J29684_1077417_pt1 | contig 16793 bp, 13 predicted proteins | sample BenlonsequencITS_FD_29684 | JGI IMG/M metagenome (IMG submission 29684)
CCAGCCTGTGGCAATATACCCTCCATGTATCCAAAGGTTACTGAACCCTGTAGCTTGTCCATTGATCTTCGTAAAAATAAGCAAGAGTCCAAAAATAATCATCCCAAGAATGGCAACAACTTTAATGATGGCAAACCAAAATTCGAACTCGCCGTACATTTTTACGTTTACAAGATTAGCTGCTGTGATAATAATTAAAAAGAATAGCGCCGAAGCCCAATGCGGGATGCTCGGAAACCAATAATTAATATAAATTCCTACGGCAGTCAATTCAGCCATACTTACGATCACATAATTAAACCAATAATTCCATCCGGAAAGAAATCCAGGAAATTCCCCCCAATATTTGTAAGCAAAATGACTAAATGAACCAGACACCGGTTCGTCTACGGACATTTCCCCTAACATCCTCATGATTAAGAAAATAACGAAACCTCCAATCATGTAAGACAGGGTAATCGCAGGACCGGCCAATTTAATAGTTTCTGCCGAACCATAAAATAACCCGGTGCCAATTGCTCCCCCAAGAGCAATCATTTGGATATGCCGGTTCTTAAGTCCCCGCTGCATATCATGGTCTTGATTTGTGCTCATACAGTTGCTCCTTTCACGTATTTAGAATACCTAGGTCTAAATAGTGCAATTCATATGCCAAGTCCAAAAAATAAGAAAATTACGCCTTTGATGTCGAATTATACTGCCGGGCTAAAATAATGATAAAAAAAAGTGACAAGTTTTCTTATCACTGATAAATAACCTTATCACTCTTGTTTTATTTTAAGCCCATATTCCTTGACCTTATTAAGGATAGTTGTATTCGAAACCCCCAGAACCTGCCCCGCCTTACGCGAGGACTGATGACTTTCGAGAACCTTTTCCAGGACTTGCTTTTCAACCTCATTAACAATTTCTTTGAGGGGCGGCCATTGCTTCGGCAGAGGAATTTTGATTATGAACTGTTCCTGTTCTGTCGTAAGAGTTGAGGGTGGTGGCGTGAGATCCGTCCATTGGTAGAAAGACTCTGGTTTTATTTCAGTTGTGTCCGTGATGTTAATAATTCGTTCAAGCATATTTTCAAGCTGCCGAACATTTCCCGGCCAGGCTTGCTCAACGAGTAAATCCATGCTTTCTCTCGTCAAATAAACCTGGCTCTTGCCTAGCTTGCCAGAAATCTTCCGGATTAAGGACTGGGCAATAAGAGGGATATCCTCTGAACGGTCTCGAAGCGGCGGAATTCTCAGAGGAATGACATTTAACCGGTAATACAAATCCTCCCTGAACAGGGAATCTTGAATCATGACTTCTAAATTGCGATGGGTGGCCGCTATGATTCGAACATCAACAGAAATTTCTTTGCTCCCACCGACCCGTCGTATCGTCCCCTCTTGCAGAACCCGCAGCAAGCGAACCTGAACCGGTAAGGAAACTTCTCCGATCTCATCAAGAAATAATGTTCCGCCATTTGCCTGCTCGAAAAGACCCTTTTTCCCGCCTTTGACTGCTCCGGTAAATGCCCCTTCTTCATAGCCAAAGAGTTCACTTTCCAGCAGCGTATCGGGAAGGGCAGCACAGTTAATCGGGATGAAAGGAGCCTTTGAGCGGGGACTCTCAAAATGAATTGCTTTGGCAAACATCTCCTTACCTGTCCCACTTTCTCCGCGTAATAGAATGGTTGAATTCCCTTTAGCAACCATTTTGGATGTATCGATAAGCTGCTGCATCAATGGGCTTTGGCAGATAATCTGCTCAAACGTGGTGACTTTCGTTTGGCGATCGATCTTCGATATGATCTCCTCAACTTGTCGAAAATCCTTAATGGTAATAACTTCTCCGATAATATGGCCCTTATCGTTAATCACCGGCACTCCACTGGTTAGAAAATGAATGACCCTTTTTCCCTTCTGAATTTTCCGTTCCTTTAGACTATAGGGTTTACCCGTTTTGAGAGTTTCAAAAATTGAGGGATCCGCCTCAAAAAGAACTTCAGCTTTCATCCCGACAGTATCCTCAATTCGTTGATGAAAGATCTCACTTGCTACTTGATTGATATGGGTAATTATTCCCTCCTTATTGACAGCAATAATACCTTCATTGACTGAGTTAAGGATTGTTCTTAGCTCATGTTCCCGATGTTCATACGGCATATAATCCCTGAGTTTAACTGATTTAACCCCTGGGACAGTTTCCAAATCACAAATTAAGGATTGAGTATCCTGCTCACTGGTAAAGCAGAACTTAATCACCATCCCTTGTTGGGGGACAACCTCCATACCTATTTTGTCAATGTGATGGTCTTCAAACCGTTTGAATATTTCAAAACCTAAACCAGGACGATCCTCAAAGTTAATTTCTACAACAGATTCTTGAGTTTTCATATCAGCTTTCATATCGGAGTAACTCCCTATACATGTAATAGCCAACCTCCCCCAATTAACTATAAGATTGATAATTATGATTTTAGCACGAACGAATGGAGAGATTTTGGTTAGGTTAGGTTCCGTTTTATTATCTCCTTAAACTAAGATTCGCTATAAAGAGCCAAAAACCTTGTGATCTCCTGATTTTCAGCCCGCCTGAATTTGCCGGCTTCTATCGATCAATTCTCCTCTTGACCATTTGCTAAGGGTACTGTAAACCAAAAAGAATGTTCGTCTTCCCTAGAAATTAAACCCACCGCTCCTCGGTGCTGATCAATAATTTCCTTAACAATAGCTAACCCCAGGCCCACTCCTCCAGTCTTTCGATTACGAGAGGAATCCAACCGGTAAAAACGCTCAAACACTTGATCCGCTTTATCTTCAGGAATGGGTTGCCCCCAATTAGTCACCACGACTTTATAAAAAGAATTCTCAATTTCCCCCTCGATCTTTACCCAGCCGCCCCGATCATATTTCAGAACATTTTTTAGTAAATTAGTGATCACCTGTTTGAGGCCCTCTTTATTTCCTAAAATATTAGCAGCTTGGATATTGGATTCTACGTTTAAGTGCCTTTGATGGAACTCAAGTTCAAAAATTTTTAACGTCGATACCAGAATATTCTCTACTGGGATAGTCTGCAGCTCGTTCCACCCCAGTCTTTTCGATTCCCAAATATTTAATTGATGAAGTTCCTCCACCAAACCGGTTAAATGCAGCGCTTCCTCATGCAAGGAACGGTAAAGTTCCGGGTTTCCCTGAATCACGCCGGTGTTTAAAGCCTCCAGATATCCTGTAAGATTCGTAAGAGGAGTCCTTAGTTCATGAGCTATATCGCTCACCACTTTTTTTCGGAGTTTTTCCGTCTGCTGTAGTTTAGTGGATAAATAATTAAAATCCGAAATAAGACGACCAACTTCATCTTTAGATGAAATTGGTCGGCAAGGCAAAAACTCCCCTCTGGCCATCTTTTGAGCAGAAGTTCCTAAGTACTGCAACGGCAAGGTTAACTTCCTAACTAAGAAATAGTAGAGGATACCGGCCACGATGACCGCCAGAACACTAGCCCGTATGAGATAAAATTGCAGAGGTCGGTCAAACAAATTGCTCGGTACTCCGCCAATCACTTGATATTGTTTATTAAGCAAACAAGCAAAATCCTTTACCGACACGCCTGCCAGCCAAATGACAATAGCAATCACGAGTAGGTTAATTAGCATTAACTTAACCAGAAGACTTCTCTGCCAAAAGAACCATTTCTTAGAAGGCAACAAAGCGATACCCCATTCCCCTAACTGTTTCAATGATTTCACTGTTACCGTCATATCTGAGTTTTTCCCGTAGTTTACCTATATGAACGTCGACGGTTCTTTCTGTAACTATTTTTTCCTGATGAGGATAAAGTTCTTCCATAATTTGTTCCCTAGTCAAAATCTGGTTGGCATGACTCATGAGAAAGTAGAGCAAGCGAAATTCATGGTGAGTCAAAATAATGGACTCTCCTTTGTAATGGATTTCTCCCTTTAACGGTTTCAGAGTAAGACCCCTGTAGGTTATTTTCCTGCAGCGCTGAGCGGTGCGCCGCAAGACGACCTCAACTCTTGTCACCAATTCCTGTGGGCTGAAAGGCTTAGTAACATAATCATCCGCACCCATTTTCAACCCCTGGATACGTTCAGCCTCTTCGACTTTGGCTGTCAACATGATAATGGGTACTGTGCTTTTCAAGTCTGATCGGATCATTGTACATACTTCTTCTCCGCTTAACTTGGGTAACATAAGATCGAGAATCACCAAACAGGGGTCAAATTGTTTAAACTTGTCCAAAGCATCTTCTCCGTCTTCTGCTTCCAAGGCTTCATAACCTTCTTTTTCCAAGTACAATTTGACCAATTGGCGGATTTTAGCATCGTCTTCGACAATGAGAACTGATTTCCCCTTGGACTCCATGTATACGCCTCCACCCATTCAGCAATATCTTGCGCCATGATATCTTGCTCCGTTATCTCATAAAAAACGACTGCCTTATTTTATCCTACCCAACATTTCTTGCATTGAATCATAGGTCATAGGTCCGACAACTTTCTCCTGAATGACCCCCCGTGAATCCAGGATGAAACTGGCAGGAATGGATGATATATCGTATAAATGGGCTGCATCTCCATCTTTATCCAGAAGTACCGGAAATGTAATACTATTCGCCTTGATAAAGGATGTCACCGTTGCCTGACTTTTTTCTGCCGTGGTCAAATTGACACCCAAAATCTCAATCCCTGTGTTTTTATTTTGTGTATAATATTTCTCTATTTCCGGTATCTCTAAGCGGCAGGGCGGGCACCAACTTGCCCAGAAGTTAACTACGACCTTTTTTCCTCTGAAACTAGAGAGCTTTATGGCCTTTCCGTCTGCATTCTCCAGTTCAAAGTCCGGCGCCAGATTTCCCTTTTCTAGTCCGACTTTTAACGGCTGCCCTTGATCTATTTTTGTTGTCACACCGGTTGAATCGGATTTTTCATTTGTGTTCTGCACACTCGCTGAATTAGATCTTGCATCCGGACTCTTACTCTTATTACCTTGCACGTCATAAACTCCCCAAATTACCAGTCCAATCAAAACGGCAACCGCTAAATATTTCTTCACAGCTTAATCTTCCTTTCTACTATGCAAAAAAGCTAAAACTAGCCAGCCAAGCGCTGATCTTTTGCAACTGACCCGTAAATAACAATAGACCCATGCCTATTAGAATCCAGCCGTTAATAATAGAGAGCAGGCCCAAACTCCGATTAATTTTTTTCACAAAGCGTAAAGAGTAAGTAATGATTACTGAAATTGCCAGAAAGGGAATACCCAGACCCAACGAATAAACAAAAAGCATCGTCATCCCACTATAAACAGTATTGGCCGCTCCGGCCAACAGGAGAATCGAAGACAACGCTAAACCAACACAAGGTGTCCAACCAGCTCCAAAAGACATACCCAAAATAAAAGAACGCCAAACACTTTTATCCTCTGTTTGTTTCGCTTCCCAACGTTTTTCCAGCATCAGAAAACGCAATTTTAGGATTCCCGCCATTTGTAACCCAAAGATAATGATCAAAAGTCCACTTACTTTTTGAATGATCTCCCGGTTATGAGTAAAAATCTGCCCCAAGGCACTGGCCGATGTCCCCATCATCACGAAAATTAAACTAAATCCCATAATAAAACTAAGAGAACGGACCAGCAACAATCGCTTGGATACCTCTATTTTGTCGTTCCCCAGCGTTGTACCGGTAAGATTCGCAACATAAGCCGGGATAAGCGGAAATACACACGGTGATAAAAACGATAACATCCCTGCCGTAAAAGCAAATAGCACAGAAACATTCTCCACAAAACCTCTCCCCCATGTTTTTATTAGTTAGCTTACTAATTTTTATTAGTTAGCTTACTTAAATGAAGCCTTTTCTTCTCGGCAAACCAATCAAGGCAAAGACAAAGAACAGCCAAGATTAAATAGAGTATTTGTTCCTGAGAAAATCCTAGCCAATCATTCCGTTTGAGCGGGTTTAAAAACTGAACAAACACTTGCCCCAGGCTAAACCATAAAAGAGCCTGAGTGAGTTGATAAGGCTCGCCAATCTTTTTGCTCTTCCGGAAAAATACCAGAAGAATGAGCAAGGAGATGATCATTTCACTCCCATCAACCCATACCCATTGTTTATTTAAAACCCAATCCATCCAATCATAAACCACTATGGCAGCCAAAAAACCGGTGGCCAGCAAATCCCCGTAAGCCCAAATTGAAACATTTTCCTTCTGCGCCCGAAAATAAATAATGCTGCATACAACGGCCGCAGCTAACCAGATCCCATGCTCCCCACCTGAAAAATAGAGTAAAGCTAAGGGATTAGTAATAACAGTCAACGGGTCGAAAAGAATCAAGCTAAATTTCCATACCGCAACTGCAATATATAAACTGTTTTCGATCGTTTCAATCATTCGTTGATCTGCATATCCTGCTCTTTGCAAACGGTGCTTTATAACAAAATAGCCCACAAATGCTGAAAGAACTATGATGAGCCACTGAATTCTGAGCAAAATAGGACCCACTTGAAGAACCTCTTGCATCTTTTACCCTCCCTGGTCATGAGCTTCTATTCCCCCTAGACTTATCCTCATTATTCTTCTTAATAACTATAACATCGAATTTTAAAGAAAATATAAAGAAGGAAAGACATTTAATCCAATGTACGATTTAATCTCTTTTTATCCCTTTTAAAGGCAAAAAGAACTCCTCTTGGTGGGAAACCTCGACTTTAGCGTACCTGTTATGTTAAGATTCCTAGGTAAAACCGTGAGGTAACAATAAATCTACATTGAATACCCGGCAACCTTTAAGGATGCGTATCTTCTAATAACACGGGGACCTTGACAATCTGCTCCGCTTTATTTATTCTTGGCAGGTACTTCAAATAAAAATATTGGAGGGAAGAACGTGCGGACGAGTAAACCTTTCTTTGGTTTACAGACCATCATGACTTTGCTTGTTTGCGGTGTAGTGGCTCTATCTTTAGTAGTAACCGACAGCCTCATTAGTCAAAAGGTTGCTGATAATACCCAACAAAATCTCGCCGATAAAGCGATGACTATTGCACGCATTGTTGCCCACTCTTCTCTTGTAAATGAAGCTCTCAATGGACAAAGAGCTGAAACGGAAATTCAGCCCTTTGCTAATGACATACAAAAGATCACTGCTGTCGAGTTTGTTGTTGTCATGGATATGAAGGGGATCAGAAAATCTCATCCTGACGTCACCAAAATCGGTCAACCCTTTGTGGGGGGAGACGAAGGGGCTGCTTTACAGGGTCACGAGTATATTTCTAATGCTAAAGGAACTCTGGGCATGTCCTTGCGGGCGTTTGCCCCTATAGTGACTCCCTCCGGTAAACAAGTAGGAGCAGTGGCCGTTGGAATCTCGCTCAGGAATGTGAACCAAGCTGTAGCTCAGAGTCGTGTGATTATTTATGTTGGGGTTGGCTTCGGATTACTGGTCGGAATTATCGGCGCCTTATTGCTAGCCCGCAAAATTAAAAAAATTATGTTTGGTTTAGAGCCGAAGGAAATAGCCAAAATGCTTGAGGAACGCAGTACTATGCTGCAATCTGTGAGGGAGGGTATTTTGGCGATCGACAAAGATTCCTGCATTACACTCGTGAATGCTGAGGCCTTACGCTTATTTAATCAGGCGGGCATTTCGGGGGATCCGGTTGGAAAAAAGGTAACGGACTGTATACCCTACACACGTATGGAAATCGTATTGAACACAGGTTGTGCGGAATTCGATCAGGAACTCAATCTGTTTGGCATAACGCTTGTAACCAACGTTATTCCGCTCTGTGTCAACGGCAAAAATGTCGGGGCCATTTCTACGTTCCGAGATAAAACCGAACTAAAGCAAATGGCCGAAGAATTAACCGGTGTGCGCCTCTATGCAGAGGCCTTGCGCGCCCAGGCCCATGAATTTATGAATAAATTGCATGTTATTCTCGGTATGGTCCATATGGAGTATTATGACCAGCTTTCCATGTACATCAGTCGGATCGCTCACCAGCATCAAAGTGACGTTGGTTTTATCGCAAGACATATTAAAGATCCGGTATTGGCTGGCTTTATTTTGGGGAAAATGAGTTATGCTCGAGAGGTTGGGGCAAAATTAGTACTCTTTGAAGAAAGCTTTTTACCAGAACCTGCAGACCCAGAAATGATTCACGAATTAGTTACCGTGTTTGGGAATTTGGTCGATAATGCTCTAGAAGCGGTCGTTGATTCCCCACTTAAACGGATTGACGTTAACTTTTCTTATGAAGACGGTGTTATAATCCTTGAAGTAAGCGATACTGGGCCCGGTATTAACCATGAGCTTAAACGTCAAATCTTTAGCAAAGGCTATTCTACCAAGGGACCTAACAGGGGCTTAGGACTGTACTTAGTGAAACGTAGTCTGGAGAAGCTTAATGGGAGTATCGAGATCGATTCAGAAGAAGGTCAAGGAACTCAGTTCAAGGTGTCTTTACCTTATAAGAGCAAGGATGAGATGGTATGATTAAGGTCTTAATCGTAGAAGATGATCCTATGGTCGCTGAATTTAATCGGCGTTATCTTGAGCAAGTCGGGGGCTTTGAGTTAATCGCAGTCGCCCCTTCGGTTGCTGACGCCTTACAAATTTTAGATCGTCAAGAGATCAACTTGATCTTACTTGATATCTTCATGCCAAGTATGAACGGATTCGATTTATTGGCTCAAATTCGAAAGCTGGGTCAAGGGGTTGATGTTATTGTCGTATCCGCTGCTTGTGATAGTCAAAGTATCAAGAAGTCCTTGCGCTATGGAGCAGTCGATTATTTAATCAAACCCTTTGAATTCGAACGTTTCAATACGGCTTTAGCCGCTTACCGAGACTGGGTAACGATGACAAAGGGGCAAGAAAAGCTCAGTCAAGCAGAATTGGATAAACGACTTCTTCACCCGAACCCGCTTCCTGTACTCAATGAACTACCCAAAGGACTTACCCGTAACACTCTGAAGACTGTCTGGGAAAACATCCAAGAAATGAAGGAACGCTCGTTTTCGACCGAAGAAATGGCCAACCGGGTTGGGGTTTCGCGGGTATCGATGCGCAAATACCTAGGTTTCCTTACGGAGATCGGAGTTATCGAGATGGAAGTTATATATGGTTCGGTCGGTCGACCGGTCTATCAACATCGCTGCATCAAGCCTGAAAACAATTTAATAAAGAGGTATTTTTAACCGGCTGGCAGGCCGGTTTTCGTTTTTTTTAGTTACTTTATTTAGTTTAGTTACAAAACGCTTAACATAGTTAATTAAACTGTTCAAATTATCTGAAAAAACTTATTATGAAGAAGCAAAATACCTTTAGATACAAATTTATAAAAAAGGAGTGCAATAACACGAATTATTTCGAGAAAAGCTTAAAACTTCATGAAAAACATTCAGGCAAAATTGAAGTTATCTCAAAAGTAAACATTAAAACAAAAGAGGATCTAAGTCTTGCCTATACACCCGGCGTAGCGGAACCTTGCAGAAAAATTTATGAAAATGCTGAAAACGTATTTAAGTATACAGCAAAAGGGAATTTAGTAGCCGTAGTTACCGACGGAACTGCTGTCTTGGGCCTAGGAGATATCGGACCTAAGGCTAGTCTTCCAGTTATGGAAGGAAAAGCAATCTTGTTTAAAGAGTTTGCCAATGTAGACGCCTTCCCAATTTGCTTAGACACTACGAATGTGGATGAAATCGTTAACGTTGTGAGATTAATTTCTCCAGGGTTCGGGGGAATCAACTTAGAGGATATTGGAGCTCCCAGATGCTTTGAGGTGGAAGAAAAGCTCAAAAAAATATTAGACATCCCTGTTTTCCACGATGACCAACATGGAACAGCTATTGTGGTTCTTGCAGGACTCATCAATGCTGCGAAAGTCGTTGGCAAGAAACTTGAAGATTTGAAGGTTGTTCTAAACGGTGCCGGTGCAGCAGGAACAGCAATCTCCAAGCTGTTGCTCTCTTCCGGAGTAAAAAATCTAATTGCCTGTGACCGGGTAGGAATTCTTTACAGGGGAATGGAAAAAATCGATGATGCCAAAACAGCCCTTGCCGAAATATCCAATCCAGAAAACCTAAAAGGAAGCTTGAGTGATGCCTTCCGAGGTGCAGATGTCTTTATAGGAGTTTCCGCTCCAGGAATAGTAACCCCTGAGATGGTTGCCTCCATGAATAAAGATTCAATTCTCTTCGCTTTGGCAAACCCAACTCCCGAAATAATGCCGGAGGAAGCTAAAGCTGCTGGCGCAAGAGTGATTGGTACTGGTCGTTCTGATTACCCTAACCAAGTCAATAATGTCCTTGCCTTTCCAGGTATCTTTCGAGGCGCCTTAGATGTAAGAGCAACCGAAATTAATGAGGAGATGAAGCTTGCCGCAGCTTATGCTATAGCCAGTTATATAAAGGAAGAAGATTTAAACGAAACTAATGTGATTCCAAGTGTCCTAGACAAAGGTATAGCAGTAAAAGTAGCGGCAGCAATTGCTAAAGCGGCGAGGCAATCCGGCGTAGCAAGACAATAAAATTAATTGGGGGGTTTTAACAATGCAAGTTCCCATCTTAAAAACAATGAAAAAAGTTCCTGGCGGTCTTATGGTTCTGCCTCTAATCATAGGTGCACTTATCAACACCTTCTTCCCCCATGCTTTAACTATTGGTGGGTTTACTCAAGCGTTATTCAAAGATGGAGCTTCGGCCTTAATCGGTATGTTCTTGTTTTGTATGGGTTCTCAAATTTCTATTAAACAAGCAGGTACTCCCATCAAAAGAGGTACTATTTCAGTAATCATAAAATTTGTCATTGGGGCAGCTATAGCTATCACAGTGGGCAAACTATTTGGTGCCCAAGGTTTATTTGGAATCACTCCCATGGTTTGGATGTCTGCCTTTTCCAGTGTTAACACGGGACTTTATGTAGCACTGGCCGATCAATTTGGAACTAGTGATGATGTTGGAGCTGGAGCTATGATCGCTTTAACGGGTGGTGCTTTCTTTACAATGATAGCCCTCGGTGCCAGTGGACTAGCTAGCATCCCAATTCTCTCAATGGTAGCCGTAATTGTACCCGTTATTGTTGGTTTTATTCTTGGAAACTTAGATGCTGACCTGAAAAAGTTCTTAGGCCAAGGACAACATGCTTTAATTCCTTTCTTTGCCTTTGCCTTAGGTGCTGGCATGAACTTTCAAAATATTATTAAAGCTGGAATACCAGGAATTATATTAGGCATATCCGTTGTAGTAATAACAGGTTTGGCAGGATATTTCATACACAGTTTATTGGGATACAAAGCCGGCGTTTCAGCTGCTATCGGCAATACAGCTGGAAATCAATTAGCAACTCCTCTAGCAATCGTTGCAGCAGATGCTACACTAAAGCCTTTCCTGGCAAGTGCTACAGCACAAATTGCGACTGCAGTCATCGTCACAGCAATTTTATGCCCTCTGCTTGTTGGTTATTTAGATAAAAAACTTAAAGCTAACGAAAATCTAACAAAGCTTGAAACTGCCCCAGTAGTTTAATTCATTATGGAACAGGTTTATGAGAAACTATAATCCCAGATCCATTCGCCTCCTCCCCATATCCCCGCGATAGCAAAAGGTAAGGCTCTGATACAATCTTCACCTTTCGTCGGGTAGGCCGGAGGAATTTCACTGCCAGCTCCGAGTAGAAGGGCCACCGTTCGCGGTGGCCCAACCCCTTTGTTAAATGGGCTACCCGACTAAACTATATAAAGTAAAGAAAGATTGCTGGCCAAGCTACGCCCCATGATCGTCCCCTGCCATAATCTCGTTGTAATATCTTGTGAGATTATAGGCTTTGATTATATTCTTTTTACTTCAAAATGGAACAGCTTAAAAATAGGGTACTGTCTTTTAAAATCACTAAAAGACAATACCCATACTTTATTTTGCACGTATACTTTCTAATCCCAGATGTATAGGGCTTAGAAAGCTATGTCTATACCTAATTACCCTTGGTTTACAGCCGCCTGAGCAGCCGCCAAGCGGGCAATCGGAACTCTGAACGGCGAACAGGAAACATAATTCAATCCAACAATATGACAGAACTCCACGGAGTTCGGTTCCCCGCCGTGCTCTCCACAAATGCCCAAGCTCAGTCCTGAATTCGAGCTGCGGCCGAGTTTCACTGCCATATCAATTAACTTGCCGACTCCGTCGCGGTCCAGTACCACGAAAGGATCTGTTTTGAGAAGATTCTTTTCCAGATAAATCGGCAAGAATTTACCCTGAGCATCATCACGGGATAAGCCCATGGTCATCTGGGTCAAATCATTGGTTCCAAAGGAGAAGAAGTCAGCCACTTTGCCGATCTCATCAGCCAGGAGGGCAGCCCTGGGTACCTCAATCATAGTCCCCACGTGGTACGGGATCTTGACATTTTGTTCACTCATCACTGCCTGGGCTGTCTCATCAACGAGTTTGCGCATCATCACAAACTCTTCCTTGCCCATAGTAAGCGGAATCATAACCTCCGGATGAATATCACGGCCTTCCTTCACTAACCGGGCACTGGCTTGGAAAATAGCTCTTGCCTGCATCACTGTAATTTCAGGGAAAGAAACTCCCAGACGACAGCCGCGATGCCCTAACATCGGATTAAGTTCGGAAAGAGCGCGAACTTTGCGCAGTAAACTCTCTTTTTCACTTAAGGCTTTCGGATCGCTTTTAGACATACGAAGCTTCGTAATCTCTACAATCAGCTCTTCAGAGTGCGGCAAAAACTCATGCAAAGGCGGGTCCAAGAGGCGAATCGTTACCGGGAAACCCTCCATTGCTTTTAAAATACCGTAAAAATCTTCTTCCTGCATAGGCAGCAATTTTTCCAAAGCGACTTCACGCTCTTGCAATGTTTGAGCTAGAATCATTTCCTGCACTATGGGAATCCGCTCGGGATCCATAAACATATGCTCAGTACGAGTAAGGCCGATTCCTACCGCACCAAAATTACGGGCATTAGTTGCTTCGGCTGGAGTATCAGCATTAGCCATAACTTTTAAGCGGGAAATTTCATCAGCCCAGCCTAAGAACTCTTTGAACCCTTCGCTTAACTCAGGATCAACCATCTTAACCTCGCCTTTTATAACCCGACCCGTTGCACCATCAATTGAGAAAAGAGATCCTTCCGGATATTCAACACCCTCGATAGCAACGAGCTTTTGTGTATAGTCAATTTTTAAAGCATCACATCCGCAGACTGCCGGTTTTCCCATGTGACGGGATACCACCGCTGCATGGCTGGTCATACCGCCGCGGCTGGTCAGAATTCCTTGAGCCGCTAAAATACCTCGAATATCATCTGGAGTTGTTTCCGTGCGGACAAGAATAACCTTTTCGCCCAGTTGTCCTTGACGTTCCGCCTCTTCAGCACTAAAGACAATCTTACCGGAAGCTGCTCCGGGAGATGCCGGAAGACCCTTTGCCAAAACTTGAAGTTTTGCTTCCCCATCCATCCGGCGGTGCAGTAAATGGTCCAATTGCTGAGGTTCGATGCGCATAATCGCTTCCTCTTTGGAAATCACACCCTCGTGATAGAGATCTACCGCCACCCGGATAGCCGCTGAAGCGGTTCTTTTACCATTTCGGGTTTGCAGCATGTACAATTTACCCCGTTCAATGGTAAATTCGATATCCTGCATATCCCGATAATGAGCTTCCAAGCGTTGAGAATTTTCCACAAACTGTTTGTAGATATCTGCATTTTCTTGAGCTAAAGTAGCAATCGGTTGGGGAGTCCGTATCCCCGCCACCACGTCTTCACCCTGGGCATTCATTAAATATTCTCCGTAAAGCGCCTTTTCCCCCGTGGATGGATTGCGTGTAAAGGCAACCCCTGTCCCCGAATCCGAGCCCATATTGCCAAAAACCATGGACTGTACGTTAACGGCCGTTCCGATATCGTGAGGAATATTATTGATGATGCGATAAACGTTGGCACGGTCATTATTCCAGCTTCGAAAAACTGCTAAAACCGCCAATTGCAGCTGCTCTTTGGGATCCATGGGGAAAGGCTTTCCTGTACTGCGAAGTATCTGTTTTTTGTACTCACCGACCATCCATTTCAGGCTTTCCGGAGAAAGCTCCGAATCAAAACGAACGCCTTGCTTCTCCTTAGCAGTCTCTAAAATCTGTTCAAATAAGTAATGCTCTACCTCAAGAACCACATCACCAAACATTTGGATAAAGCGCCGATAACAATCCCAAGCAAAGCGCTCGTTTTGGGTGTTTGCAGCTAAGGCTTCCACCGTATCATCATTCAGACCAAGGTTAAGTACCGTATCCATCATGCCCGGCATAGAGAATTTGGCTCCAGACCTTACTGAAACAAGCAGAGGATTTGTTTTATCCCCAAACTGTTTTCCCGTTGCCGCTTCTACATCAGCCAACGCCGGCCAAACTTGATCCCAGGTTCCATCCGGAACATTCTCTCCAATAGCATAATACTCATTGCACGCTTCAGTAGTAATCGTGAACCCCGGAGGCACCGGCAGCCCAATTTGCGTCATCTCTGCTAGGTTTGCTCCTTTTCCACCCAGCAAGTCGCGCATAGATGCATTTCCTTCTCGAAATAAATAAACATACTTCTTAGCCATTTCGCTCCCCCTTAAATAATATTTCTAACACGATGCTTGCAGTCTCTTCAACTGCTTTGCCTGTTGCGTCAACGACCGGACAGCCTATGCGTTTCATAATCCCCCGCGCATACTCTAGCTCCTGCATAATCCGCTCTAAATTTGCGTAATCTGCCGATGCGCCCAACCCAAGAGTTTTTAAGCGTTCAGTGCGTATCTTATTCAAAAGTTCAGGCCGCAGAGTCAAACCGATTACTTTCCGCGGCGAGATCGCATAAAGTTCATCCGGAGGAATTACTTCCGGAACCAACGGGATATTCGCTGCTTTAAGCCCCTTATGAGCTAAATACATACTCAGAGGAGTCTTGGAAGTTCGGGACACCCCTATTAAGACTACATCCGCATAAAGAACTCCTCGAGAGTCTTTCCCGTCATCGTATTTGACGGCGAATTCGATCGCCTCAACTTTTCGGAAATACTGCTCATCCAAGCGATGAATAATGTTGGGAGTGTGAGTAGGCTCAAGACCGGTTTGATCTGATAGTGCTCCGATCAGCGGACCTAAAATATCCACCGTTTTCAGACCTCTCTCAGCAGCTCTTCTCTCTAAATAATCCCTAAGGCCTTTTAGCACCAAAGTATAAACTAATATAGCCTCTTCAGCCACAGCCTCTTCAAGAATTTCCTCCAGATGCGCTTCATCCCGTACATAAGGAACTCGACGTAAGCGAGTCTTGATCCCCACAAATTGTGCTGCAGCAGCCCGACCAACAAACTCTGCCGTCTCGCCAAGTGCATCTGAAATGACATAAATTACAGGCATTGGGACCGATACGTCCACCCGACTACACCTCCGAATTAATGATTAAACTATAGGCCCCCGCTTACTCCCTAAATTCTAAATATGTATCTGACGTAACCTCAAACTCTTTCATGTTTTGACTTATTAACACCCGAACCAAACCGCTACCACATGTTATTGGAATGTTATTAGTGTTATTAGGGTTATTAGGGTTATTAGGGTTATTAGGGTGTTATTAGAACCGTCCCTCTGACACACTCTCTTCAAACCAACCGTCTAGTCTTATCCCATTTTGCTCACAAAGATTTTGGTAAATTCGTGTTAATAGGACCGTCCCAGTTACACTCTTGTTTCTGCAATTTGCACAAAGATTTTTGTTACATTAGTCTTCGTGAATCGCCCTACTACCTCATAACATTCTTCTCCGTTCTCATCAATAAAACTTTCAACAACCGGCAAGCTGTCCACTTGGTGCTGTACGAGTTTTTTAGCCGCACTATACACCGGCTCATCCGGAGTTGTCATGAAGATATTAGGCATCCTCGTCATAATAACCCCAACAGGAACCTGCTGAAGGTCTCCCTTTCCGAGAGACGCTTTCATAATATCTTTGCGTGAAATCATCCCTAAGAGCACCCGCTCCGGCCCAACAACCGCAAGACTGCCAACGTTTTGAGTAAACATCGTTACTGCTGCTTCATAGATACTTGCACTTTCCAATATATTTACAGGCATTGACTTAAATGAGCAAACTCTTAACTGAAGCAGCCGTTCCATGATCGGAGATGGTCCTAGATCATCTCGGTACGAATACCCGACACGCGGTCTGGCCACTAAGACCCCGGACATTGTTAAAATTGTTAAATCCGGGCGGAGGGTGGCTCGCGTCAAATCCAGCTTTTCTGCAATTTTTTCACCGGTTATGGATCCTGACTCTTTAACGATCTCCACAATTCGCTGTTGACGTTCCGTCCATTCCAACCCATTTCACCTCTTAATGATTCTTCCTTCTTTAATGTGACATACTAAATGAGGTTTACGCGTTCAATTATACCACATTATATTGGTATCGTACTAGATATTGAGTATTTTTTTAATATTTCTGTTCTAAGTTCAGATTGTTTTTAGAGATCTTTAAAAAGTCATTATTCTTACCATGATACTTACGTTTTTCTTAGCCTCCTTTCTTTTGCGTCAAAAACGAAACAACGTGAGACTAAAACCGTTTGGAAAAATTAAATCCTTCACAATTGGGTCCTAAAAGCAGTAAATTGTATCGTTTGAATCGCTGTATTTTTACAGAAGTGAGTTAGTTTCATAATTCATACCCCTTGATATAAGCGGGCTTTTTACCCGTAAAAAAAGGAGTACCTCCCCAAAATC
>JGI2924J29684_1077416_pt1 | contig 16753 bp, 16 predicted proteins | sample BenlonsequencITS_FD_29684 | JGI IMG/M metagenome (IMG submission 29684)
GAGTTGAATAGATTACTTGAGCTATGGAACATCCGCATAGAGTAACTAGATGTTCCACGTGGAACATCTAGTTACTCTATGGATTAGCTTTCTTAGGGGGATGGGTGGCACTCCTCCCTTTTATCCTTTGTAAATTGCCGAAGCTATTAAGCTGATTTCCTTCAATTAACATGTTTTTGTAAAATAATTGTTAATGGTATTCTAAAAACCTCAGAGTGTTAAGTATTGTTTATATAGGTGTTGATGCTTGACATTGATGTGGCTTGAGCAACTATTCTGGAAATATTTCTGGTTAGCATGTGATTGTACTGTTTGGCTATGAAGGGGATCGCTTTCAGCTGAGTAAACCTTGCGAAGACCGAGTTTTGATTTGCACGGTCAGTATATCGTCGCTGGCTGACTGGACGGTTCGTGAGCCTTTCCAATCTGGGCATATTTAGACGCACCTATGCCTTCCCTGGTGCATGTAGCGCTAGGAACATTGTGTTCAGTGATTGTGCGCCGGCCCATGCCATTCTGCAAGAAGGCTAATACGTGCGAAGACAGTGTCTTCGGGCTCAACGGCAATAGTCCATCCATGAACTAGTACTGTCGCGTAGGGGTACTCCAACCAGTCGTCCCTCGCCTCAGCCTGACCATACTGAAGCATCTGCTTTTCTGAGAAGTGCTCCTCAAGCCAAGTTTGTTGTGAGTGTGAAAACAACTTTGGGATTTACTTGCAAGTATTTAGTACTTTAGGACGTTTCTTTTTATCATCTGAGGGTACTGCTATGGTTGGGTTATGAAGTTTAGTTAAAATAGCCCCAAAGCGTCTTTAGAAATATTGTACACGAATACAAGGGGTTTGCAGTTACGCTCTAACAGGAGTTAACCCATTGCATGGAGGGCATAATGCCTACAATGCATGAGTAGAATCGATGTCGCAGGTTTCCACTCGCCGTTATGCAAGTAGACTAATTTGTATGAAGACATTAGCTGGTCATGAAGGATGGGTAAAACCGCCCAGACCCCGAGGAACTAAATTTTTATCTTATGATGGTGCTGCCTTGGAGGGGCAAGTATGGCTACTTTGATTTAATGTTCCACGTGGAACATTAATCAGTCAATAAAAGGAAGAGGGATATAGTTGTTAGGAACTATTGTAAACACTGGGGCAATTATAATAGGTGGATTAATAGGTCTTATGTTCGGACAAGCATTACCAGAGAAAATGAAAAAGACAGTAATCCAAGGAATTGGGCTAGCAGTATTATTAATAGGAATATCAATGGCCATTCAAACTAAGAACACGTTGATTGTTATAGCAAGTTTAGTGTTAGGTGGGATAATTGGCGAAATCATTGACATAGAACTGCGACTACAACAGTTTGGGCAGTCGCTTGAAGGTAGGCTATCAAAAAATGGACGAGGAGGAGATTTCACCAAGGCCTTCGTAACAACGAGCCTAATTTATTGTGTCGGGGCAATGGCAATTATGGGTGCCTTAGAGAGTGGCTTAACAGGACACAATACAATACTTTACGCCAAATCAATGTTGGATGGAATAACCGCAATTGTATTTGCTTCGTCAATGGGAATTGGTGTGCTAGCATCGGCAATACCGGTGTTTGCCTATCAAGGATTACTTACTGTCACAGCAGGTCTTTTAGAGGGAGTCTTGTCGTCCCAGATAATAAATGAGATGGGAGCGACTGGCGGACTTCTGATTGTCGGGATAGGCCTAAACATTCTAGAAATAAAAGAGATTAAAGTGGGTAATCTATTACCAGGGTTGTTCTTGGCGATTCCAATAGCAATGCTTTTTACACGTCTCCATTTAGGTATGTAAGGCGAGATAAGTAAACATAAATAAAATTTGGATTTGAAAGGAAGTGAAAAACCTGGTTTTAGGTAGATCATTAAAAATGATCTGCCGCTTTGTTTAGTCGTCAAGGCGGAATCAAAGCCGATATGATTCTAATACCAGGGATAAATTAGTGATGATCGAGGGTGTAATGTCGATAAATTGGTTGGCTATAGGTGTATTAGCCTTCCTTACAGTTATTCTATTAATTATTACGATTTTACTATATCGTAAGATGAAAAAGTTTCAGGCATCATATATAAGTCTACAGACATTTATGGACGGTCAACAAATGGATATACTCCTTGATAAATATATTCAAAAAGTAACAGACTTAGAGCAAAATCTCGAAAAATGCAAGGAAAGGCTTGATCCCATTGAAATTAAATTAAGAGCTAGTATCGATCGAGCAGAAATACAGCGGTTTAGAGCCTTCGAAGATGTCGGTAGTGATTTGAGCTTTGCAGTTGCCTTCTTAAATCAAGAAGGAGATGGATTAGTATTAAGTTCGATTCATAGTCGTGAAGAGGCCAGGATATACGCAAAACCGATAAGTGGCGGACAGTCCCAATATTCGCTTTCAGATGAGGAAAGAGATGTAGTATTAAAAGCAATGAACGGAAAGAAAATATAATTAACTGCTTAGTTGCTCCTCCGTACTTTCAAATATGAACGAGTAATTATAGAACTGATATTCTCGGACAGTCTCCAAACTAAGTTGAGACGAGTGTTTTGCAAAACCATATATTCCATAAAGCCCCCCACATTAACAATACCGGTCATATGAGCTTCACCTACTTCTGGCAGATTTTTATTAACACCTGCCCCAGGCTTTAATGGCCCATCAGAAAGAGTAATACAGCCGATTGAGTCAAGACGCCCTAAACAAGCGTCTACTGCAATAATAAATGGATTTGAAAAAATACTTTTTATGTTATAAACGTTTGATTCGAGGTTTGTAGCATGTACGGGATTATCTAATGTACCATAGACATTAAGTTCAGGGAGTTTTAGACGGGAGAGCTGTGTGCCAATTAATGGCCCTAAAGCATCTCCCGTTGAACGATCTGTCCCTATACATAAAATAACAGCGGGGCGTTTCTGAGTAGAAACAAAAAGATCTGAGAGACGCGTCTCAAGTTTCTCTTTTGCGGTATAATCATCCACATGGGCTTTAATTTTTTGAGTTTCAGTAAGCAATGAAAATAAACTCACAAGCAGCCCCCTTACTCGATGTACTAAAAAACTTAGCTATTCATTAAATTATTTACCAAATAGATCATCTTTTATGCATGAGATCCCATTTCTAGCCATAAGCATGATGGCGAGGAGGGAGTAATCATGCGTTGGAAAACATCTTTTCAAGTGGCTGCAACCTACGTAGGTGCGGTGATGGGGGCTGGCTTTGCCTCTGGTCAGGAAATACAACAGTTCTTTGCACGGTTTGGATATTGGGGTTTAGTAGGAGTTGTGCTGAGTTCATTTCTTTTTTCGCTCCTAGGTTGGGGTATGCTTGATTTACAGAGTCGTTGGAAAGTAACATCCTATGATGATTTCTTCAATTATTTGCTGGGTTCAAAATTAGGAAGGTGGGCAGATATCCTTGTTAGTATTCTCTTATTTGTAGGTATGCTAGCAATGATATCTGGCAGTGGGGCTCTCTTTCAAGAGTATTTTGGCTTCTCAAGGTGGTCAGGTATTTTACTGACAGCAAGTGTGATCGCATTAGCCTTGTGGTATCGGGGAGAAGGAGTGCTTTGGATAAATTCCGTACTCATTCCTTTAAAATTCATTTTTTGTTTAGGAATTGCCACAGTAGCAACATTTCTTGCCGGCTCAGTGGGAAATCAACCTACCATAATCGTCGAAAACCCGATTGTTAGTAATTGGTTTATCTCAGCCATCTTATATGTCTCATTTAACGTTACATTGGCAATGGTAGTATTTGCATCTCTTGGACGAGATGTACAGAAAGCAGGTGCCCGGTTAGGGGCTTTGCTTGGAGGAATTGCTTTAGGATTATTTGCATTAGCCATAGGTGTATCTTTGCTAAGCTTTCCAGATATATTAGGCCTTGAAATTCCGATGGTTGGAATTGCAGGCAAGTTAGGTGAATGGCCGGCTTTTTTCTATGTTGTAGTCTTGTGGTTAGCTATGATTACTGCAGCGGTAGGGAATGGCTTTAGTCTAATAAGCAGAGTTGTTGATTCAGGTCGTTTAAACTATGGGAGAGCGACATTAGCATTATTTGTATTGTTACTGCCATTAGCTGGGGTCAAATTTTCTCAAATTGTGCAGATTGTTTATCCTCTGTTTGGATACCTAGGCTTAGTATTTTTACCTGTAATAATGTATTATTGGCTAAAGAGATAAATTTGAGTTTGCTAAACAAGTTACAATTTTGCTATAGTAAATATGACTAGTAAACTATATAAGATATAAAATATAATATGCAAATAGCTTAAGGGGAACTAAAATGGGTGAAAGACACTATTTAGTGGGAACAGCCGGACATGTAGACCATGGTAAAACTGAGCTAATTCGTGCTCTCTCCGGTATGGATACTGACCGATTAAAAGAAGAAAAGCAAAGAGGTATCTCAATAGAACTTGGTTTTGCACATATGTTACTTCCAAGCGGCCGTCAAGTTGGAATGATTGATGTTCCAGGTCATGAACGTTTTGTCCGTCAGATGTTGGCGGGGGCAAGCGGAATGGATGTTGTACTATTGGTCATTGCAGCTGATGAGGGAATAATGCCTCAGACTCAAGAACATATAGATATATTGACTTTGCTGGGAATTCCCAGAGGAATTGTTGTCATAAATAAGGCAGATCTTGTTGATGACGAGTGGCTTGATCTCATGGATGAAGAGATACATAATAAACTTAAAGATACGGCCTTCAATCAAGCTCAAATATGTCGCGTTTCAGCTGTAACAGGTCAAGGTATTGACGACCTTCGAGATATTATTGATAATTTGCTTTCTGAAGTAGAAAGTAAGAAGTCAATCGGCCCAGTAAGAATGCCAATTGATAGAGTTTTTAGCATCCAGGGTTTTGGGACGGTCGTGACAGGCACTCTTCATAGTGGGACTATAGAATTGGGGCAGGAGTTGGCAATAGAGCCTAGTAATCTACTGTCAAAAGTTCGCTCATTACAAGTTTATAATAAAAAAGTTAACTTTGCTGGGGCGGGCCAGAGGGTAGCTGTCAATCTTGCCGGGGTAGATGTATCAGAAGTTGTTAGGGGCTCAGTACTCGTAAAACCAAAGGTTTTTAAAGTTGGAAATATATTGGATTTAAAAGTAACAAACCTTACCACAGCAGAAAAGCCTTTAGTGCAGAGGCAGAGAGTTCGCTTTCATATTGGGACAACTGAAATATTGGGACGCCTACACCTCTTAGAACATAAGGAGATTAATCCTGGTGGTGAGGGGTTTGCTCAGATATTATTAGAAGAGCCCGTTCTTGCAGCACCAGGAGACCGGTTTGTTTTAAGATTTTACTCTCCTACTTTCACAATAGCAGGAGGTAAAGTATTAGATGTAGCAGAGCTTAAATTGAAACGCTTTAAGGAAAGTGTATTAGCACAACTGAAGATCAAAGATCAGGGAGATCCTCTCGACCTTTTAGAGAGAGAGATGGATGAACCAAGAGCTGCTAAAGATTTGGCAAATCGATTACACGTCAACCTTGATGATTTAGCTGAAAACTTGAAATCGCTGGAGGAACAGGAAAGGTTAGAGATTTGGTCAGAAGATGATGTTGCTCTTTATTGGGCAAAAAAAGATGCTGAAACCTGGAGAGAAAAACTCATAAAAGTTGTAAAAACAAATGAACAAGAATTTCCGTTAAGAGGTGGAATTAGTAGGGAAGAACTAAAAACCCGCCTAGGAATACTGTGGAGTCATAGACGTTGGCAGATGATATTAGAACAAGGAAGTGCCCGAAAGTTTTATAAAATCTCCGGAAGTAAGGTTCAAACGAATGAAGGGGCACAGATTCCGCTCTCAATTATGAAAGGATTAAATGACTTAAGATCTCTGTGGCAGACTGTCAAGCTTATGCCTCCTGAATTAAGTTCAGCTGCTGAAAAGTGTGGAATAGGAAAAGCCGATATTCAAGAATATGCGGGCTACTTATGTGATCAGGGGGAATGGGTGTTTATCAGCGGGTTTTACTTTAAAAGTGAGGATATTCAAGAGGCAAAGCAGAACTTAATAGGATTGTTAGGATTAAAAGGAGAAGTTGGGGTAGCAGAGGTAAGAGAATTGTGGGAGACTTCCCGTAAATATACAGTTCCTTTGTTAGAGTATTTTGACCAACAACGTGTCACTCAACGAAAGGGAGACAAGAGAATTCTGGGAAAAATATAGATTTGATGAATGAGTAATTAGCTTAAAGATTTTAGTTAATTACTCATTTTGCTTTATAACTTTAAGATTAGAAAGATAAATGAATTCCTAAAAGAATGAATAGAAAAATATTCCATTATTATCAGAGTTATACAATTTAGTCGAATGTTTTTTATAAAACTATAGAAATAATCCAGAATGAGATGGTTTGCTATCATTTACCATCAAATTGTTTATAAAATTCGTGACTCATTGTACTCTAATAGCTTGTCAAATTGTTTTATAATATATAGAATATAGAACTAGAGGGTTGTTATCTAACAGCCTGATATTAAACCCAATCATATAAGTTTTTGATTGGATGACTTAGACCTTGTACTATATCCAGAGGTGCTTGAGGGTTATAATTGGAGGTGAATTAAGCAGAATAATCCTAAAAAATCACTATAGGAATCACAGTTATGTACCATAAACAGAAGTAAAAAGGGTCAATATTAGAGAGGGGTAGAAAGATGAGAAAACTATTTTCAATAGCAACTGTAGCCTTATTAAGTCTTTCTTTGGTAACCGGTTGTGGAGCTGCTGGGGGGCAAAAGTCCGCTGAGGTTATAAAAGTTGGCGGTAACCTTGAGTTAAGTGGTGGAGCAGCCGCATTCGGACAATATGCGGAGAAAGCTATTAAGCTAGCATTTGAGCAACAAAATGCAAAAGGCGGAGTATTAGGCAAGAAGCTTGAATACGTATCTTCAGATAATAAGTCCGACCCCGGAGAATCGACTGTAGCTTCAACTAAGCTGGCAACTCAAGACAAAGTTTCTGCAATACTTGGACCTATGACAAGTGGAAATACTTTAGCTGCTGTCCAAGTAGTCACCGATAATAAAGTGCCTCTAATTACGCCTACAGGCACATCAGATAGTGTTACCTTTGAAAACGGTAAGGTAAAGCCTTGGATCTTTAGAGCTTGCTTCATTGACCCCTTCCAAGGTCAGGTAGCTGCTAACTTTGCCTCAGATACCCTTAAAGCTAAGAAAGCTGCACTTTTCATAGATCAAAAGGGAGATTATTCTAAAGGTCTCGCAACTTCGTTTGAAGAAAACTTTAAAAAATCAGGCGGAGAAATTGTCGCAACAGAACAATATGTAGCAGGCAGTGATTTAGACTTCCGAGCAACCTTAGTACGAATTAAAGCTGCTAATCCTGATGTAGTCTTTGTTCCTGGATATTATCAAGAAGTAGGCTTAATCGTTAAGCAGGCACGTGAAATGGGAATGAAGCAAGTATTCGTAGGCGGAGACGGCTGGGGTTCTCCTCAATTAGTTGATGTAGCAGGCGCTGCAGCATTAGAGAATACTTACTACGTCAATCATGGAGCTATGGATGATCCAGGAATGGCTCAATTCATTAAAGATTTCCAAGGAAAATATAATTCAGAGCCTGACACATTCGCAGCCCTTGGATATGATACAGCAAATCTTTTAATTAAAGCTCTTGAGAACGCCGGTAGTACAGAACCCGAAAAATTAAGAAGTGCTCTGGAAAACATGAAAGGTTTCCAAGGAATAAGTGGAGAATTGAATGTTGACCCAGCAACTCATAACCCAGTTAAGAGTGCCGCAATCCTTCAATTTAAAGATGGCAAAAGCGTATTCATGACAAAAGTTAACCCAAAATAATCTATCAACTTGGAAGAATTGTCACAAGAAGCTAAGGAGGGAGGACAACCCCTCCCTCTTTTTTGTAGTAGACTGTGGCAAGTGCCATGGTAAAGGATTAAAATATTTATCATTTGTCCAGGGGTTACAAATCGAAACACATATTGACAAGAAGTGGCTGTCTCGAATTTGATAGATCGAAAAAACTATTCGGGAGTAAGGAGTTGAGAATATGGGAAGTGTAACTGAGCAAGTATTGCAGCAGATAGTAAACGGACTTTCTCTAGGAAGTATTTATGCTTTAGTTGCTCTCGGTTATACCATGGTTTACGGTATCATAAAGCTTATAAACTTTGCTCATGGTGATGTAATGATGGTCGGAGCCTATGCAGGTTGGTTTGCAACAACTACATTGCATATGTCGTTTATTCCGGCGTTGCTAATTGCAATGACTGTTAGTGCAATTTTAGGTGTTTTGATAGAAAGGATTGCTTATAAACCGCTGCGTAATGCTACTCGAATTGCATCTTTAATTACAGCCATTGGGGTTTCTTTTTTCCTGGAATATGGGGGCATGTTAGTTGTATCTCCTCAGATGCGCACTTATCCTCCTGTTTTTCCCGACACAATTTTCAATGTAGGTGGCATCATCATTAAATATGGTGATATTGTTATGATTGTCACCTCTGTTGTCCTTATGGTTCTGCTGCATGGTATTGTTAAGTACACAAAGATAGGAAAAGCCATGAGGGCAGTATCTTTCGATACAGAAGCAGCATTATTGATGGGTATTAATGTTAATAACACTATTTCGGCAACTTTTGCAATTGGGTCTGCTCTGGCTGCCGCTGCTGGGGTTTTGATGGGAGTATACTTTAATACAATTAATCCGTTAATGGGTATCATTCCGGGGCTTAAGGCCTTTGTTGCAGCAGTTTTAGGGGGAATTGGTATTATTCCCGGTGCGATGGTAGGAGGATTTTTCTTAGGGCTTACAGAATCATTTGTTAGTGGTTTAGGAGCGTCGACATGGCGCGATGCAGTAGCATTTTTAATTTTAATACTTGTTCTCATTGTTAAGCCAAGTGGGCTTTTTGGTAAGAACATCCGTGAGAAAGTGTAGGTGGAATCATGGGTAAGCGGATTAATCGTCAAAGTGTCCTAACTTTAGTGGGGGTCCTACTTGTCTATGCCATCGTTCAGGGAAGTATTTTCATGGATATCTTACCTCCTTTTGTTGCCCTCACTTTGATTCAGGTTTGTATCTATATAATTCTTGCAACAAGCTTAAACTTAATCAATGGGATCACAGGCCAGTTTTCAATTGGACACGCAGGTTTTATGGCGATCGGTGCTTACATGGCAGCCATTGTCGTAGTTAAACTGCATGGACCTCTTTTATTGGCCTTGATTGCTGGGGCAGTGGCAGCTGCCGTAGCCGGTTTTTTAATTGGTCTGCCTACTTTAAGACTAAAGGGAGACTATTTGGCAATTGCAACCTTAGGTTTTGGAGAAATAGTAAGAATTGTCTTTTTAAACACACCATATGTTGGAGGGGCTTCAGGATTTTCAGTGCCGAAAACAATTACTTGGACATGGGCATTTTGGCTAACGGTCCTAAGTATTATAATTATTAGAAATTTTATTAAGTCTACCCATGGTCGAGCATGTATTTCAATTCGAGAAAATGAAATTGCAGCCGATGTAATGGGTATTAATACAACAAAATATAAAATTATGGCCTTTACAATTGGTGCATTCTTTGCAGGATTGGCAGGCGGAATTTATGCTAATTACCTATATATTATTCAACCTCTAACCTTTAGCTTTTTAAAGTCATTTGATATTCTGGTTATGGTTGTACTCGGTGGCTTAGGCAGTTTAACGGGTAGCGTTCTTGGTGCCGTGGTAATGACGGTGGTTTCTGCTGCATTATCAGGTTGGCCAGAATGGAGACTTGTTATAACAGCTATACTTTTAATCGTAATGATGATTTTTAGACCGAAGGGACTACTAGGGACTAAAGAATTTAGCTTAAGTTTCCTCGGAAAGAAGGGTGATAAGAATGCCTCTTCTAAAGATTGACAAACTCTCCAAATCTTTTGGGGGTCTAAAAGCCGTATCAAACCTTAATATTGAGATCAACGACGGAGAATTGATCGGTTTAATCGGTCCAAACGGTGCAGGGAAAACCACAGTTTTCAATTTACTGACGGGAGTTTATGAGCCTACGGAGGGCAGCGTTAAATTTCAGAGTAAAGATATGAGAGGGCTTAAACCCTATCAGGTTACTCAAAGTGGAATGGCTAGGACGTTCCAGAATATCCGTCTTTTTAGTGATCTGAGTGTTATTGAAAATGTTAAGATAGCATATCATCAAAGAAGTTCTTATAGTACGCTTAGTGCTTTCTTACGTTTGCCAAGCTATTATGCTGGAGAAAAAGAAATGCACCGTAAAGCCATGGAACTTCTCAAGATCTTTAATCTGGAGGATAAGGCTGAAGAAGTTGCCAAAAACTTGCCTTATGGTGAACAACGCCGTTTAGAAATTGCTCGTGCTTTAGGTACAGAGCCTAAGCTTTTATTGCTTGATGAGCCTGCAGCGGGGATGAATCCTCAAGAGACACACGACCTTATGAATCTCATTCGCTGGATTCGTCAACAATTCAATCTAGCTATTTTGTTAATTGAACACGATATGTCCCTAGTAATGGGCGTATGCGAACGAATCTATGTTTTAGATTATGGAATGATTATTGCGCAAGGCACACCAGATGAAATCAAGAGTAATCCCAAAGTCATCGAGGCTTATTTAGGGGAGGAGGTTGTCTGATGCTTGTCCTTGAAGATGTAAATGTATTCTATGGTGCAATTCACGCCCTTAAAGGTATCTCCCTCGAAGTTAATCAAGGGGAAATTGTGACACTTATCGGTTCAAATGGTGCGGGCAAAAGCACTTGTCTCAAAACAATCTCCGGCTTACTGCGGCCAAAGACAGGTAAGGTTTCTTTTAAAGGGTCAGACCTTGCTAGTATTGCTCCTCAAAGTATCGTTTCTCAGGGAATATCTCAGGTACCAGAAGGTAGACGTGTATTTGCCAATATGACTGTCATTGAAAACTTAGAATTGGGAGCTTACTTACGTAAAGATAAAGCGGGCGTTAAAGAAGACATGAAGAAAGTTTACGAATTATTTCCACGCTTACTGGAAAGAAAAAGTCAGCTTTCAGGTACTTTATCAGGCGGAGAACAACAAATGCTGGCAATGGGCAGAGCGCTGATGTCTAAACCTCAACTCTTGCTGCTAGATGAGCCTTCAATGGGTTTGGCACCAATCTTAGTAAAACAAATCTTTTCAATAATTAAAGAGATTAATTCAAGCGGTACAACAATCTTACTTGTTGAGCAAAATGCCCATATGGCTCTTTCTATTGCTAATAGAGCGTATGTATTAGAGACTGGCAAGATAGTTCTTTCCGGGGATGCTAAAGAACTTGCCGCCAGTGAAGAAGTCCGTAAGGCCTACTTAGGAGGCTAATATAAATCATAGGCTGATAGTAGACTTCTCGGATTTTCCCTTCTCTCCAGCTTCGTCTCAGGGTACATTGTAACAATAAGCAGGCATGGACGGATTAGGGATCATGGTCTATTTTGGTCGTGACGTAATGGTTACTAAGTGCTGCCAGTTGCATTAGCTTGGTACCAAAGTGTAACTTGGTTTTTGCTGGCTATGCTTAATAGTAGAAGGAGGTAATTAGAAATGTATGTTCGCCAATTTATGACAGCTCAAGTTTTTACGGTAGGCCCGGATAAATCTATTGCGGATACAATGGCTCTTATGAGAGAAAAAAAGATTAGTAAATTGCCGGTTGTAGAAAAGGGTAAACTTGTAGGTTTTGTCACAGATGGAGATCTCCGTGAGGTCTCTCCTTCTCCAGCAACAACGTTGAGCATTTTTGAACTTAACTACCTTATTGCCAAGACGCCCATCCGTGAAGTTGCGATTAAGAAGGTTATAACTTGCCATCCAGACACTCAAATTGAGGATGCCGCTTTAATGATGAGAGACCATAAGATTGGTGGATTGCCTGTCATTGAAGAAGGTAAAGTTGTGGGGATAATAACTGGTTCGGATATATTAGATGCCTTTTTAGATATTATGGGATTTCGTAGTCCGGGACAGCGCGTAATGATTGAAACTAAGGACCAAATTGGGGTTATGTCGGATTTAGCCCTTGTGACTAAGGAACATGAGGTCAATATTGGAAGTTTAGCTGTATATCATCTCAAAGACAATAAGGTTCAGATTCTTGCTCGTCTTCAGGGGGATCAGGTTGACGAAGTTGAAAAATCATTGGATGCAAAAGGTTATCAAATTAAAAAATAATATCCTTTAAAAAGACCTATATTAGTTTCATTTCAAAAAGGAAGCACTGGATGAAGAGGTATTCACCCAGTGCTTTTCTTCTTAAAGAAAAGAGATATAATGTAGATAGAAACTACCAAAAAAATGAGGAGATGGAAGAATTGCACCTATTTAACCGTTCAATTTCCATTAGTGTTCGTTCAAAGGACAAAGATACTCTGACTGTGGATGGTACTTTTATTGACACTCATCATGAGTTATGCTTGACTTTGGAAATTGAGATAAAGACTCGTACAATAACAACAGCAATGGGAGAATTCCGTCGAGCCCCCCATACGGATTGTGCTGAAACTCAAAAACGAATTCCAAAGCTGGTAGGAATAAATCTGAATAAAAATGTTCGGAGACAAGTACAAGCTGCTGTTGGCCTAAAAGAAGGATGTACACATATTACAGACCTAACTCTTGAGTGTGTAAAGAGCCTAATGCAAGCTTCATATCAGTTGATGCACCTTACCATGCGAGAAGAGCAAATTACTGAAATTGTCGAGAACTATTTGGAAGGGAGTTGCTTTCATTATAACAAAGGAGCTGTTTAATGACTTTCATTAGTTTGTGTTTTATAGGCTATTAAGATAGTTTCTTGACCAGTAATTGAGCTAAACTTATGCTCCAATGCTTTGAGATCGTCGATTTGTTCCTTTGTTAAGTTAGAAATAGAATTTTCTGAAGGGTTCATTTGCTTAATCCTCCTTTATACTCATATGTGCTAAGGGTTTCTTTATTAGAATTATTTTGTACAAATGCAATAAGTTCTAACCATCAAGTTTGGGACTTTGACTGATTTACTTTCCAAATGATAATTAATGTGATAATATGATTGTCGTTAGTAAGGGGATGGATGGTGACTGGTGTTGCTCCCGGACTTCAAATCCGCGTGTCGGGACGCAGAACGTTCCGAGGTGTGTTCGATTCGCACACATCCCCGCCAAAATTTGAACTATGAAATCCTGGGATATAGGTTTGAGATATCTTAGAGCGATTAGGTACCTTTTTTTCAAAAATAAATCCGGAGTAGTTGGAATTGGTTTTAATAGGCAGCGTGAAGCTGCCTTTTGATATATCGGTTCTGTGGGTTAGCTAAAGTGAAGAGTAGAAGAATAATAATACAGCAGGATTTTATGGATTCAACCCGAATAAGCTTTATTTATACGCTTGTAGAAATCTGACGAGGGTCAATTAGGGAGGGACTATGTGAATCTAGTCGATGTACTTATTATAGGTTTTATCTTATTTGGAGCACTACATGGCTACCAAAAAGGTTTGATAACAAGTATTGTTAATTTTTTTATATGGCTGGTAGGGTTCTTGGTAGCATCGTGGAAATACATGGCTGTCTTGAGTCTCGCAGAACAGTATTTTCCACTTAGACAATGGATAGAGCCAATGATTTACCGTGTACTACTTCCTACTGTGGAGTCAAAAGCGCAAACTCTGCAGCAACAAGTACTAGTGAATATCCTAGGTATAATTCCTGAACAATGGCGTGGTTTTTTCCCTTTTTCAGATATAGCCAGTACCCAAATGCCTCAAACTCTTGAACAAGTAACCCATAGTTTGGCAGGGACAATTACCGAGAGTATATTAAGCTTATTTGCTTTTGGCTTTGTATTTTATTTTGTGGTGTTAGGTATTCAGATACTGGTAGCTATTCTTCTGCGCCCACTTGGAAGCTGGAGTGGGTCATTTAATCGCGGAGGAGGGCTATTGTTTGGCGGGCTAGGGGCACTTATTGGTCTGTCAGTATTAGCTGGATTATTGTCGCCGTTTCTAAATATCGGCTCAAATGATGGTTTTATGGAGCTTGTGCTAAATTCATACCTATATCCCCATTTGATCCAAACATTTAACCTCTTAGATCAGATGTTTTCTGCTCAACTTAAAGAAAAGTTGCTTGAGCCACTTTCAATGGGTAAGGGAGTATGGTTCTGAGATGGTAGTCGGCTTATTTAAGAGAATCTAGTTAAGTTTGACATATCTGTCGGATAAACGAGGGGAAAATGAAGAAAACTTAAAGAAACTGACATTGTAAAATCAAGTTAATTAAGTTTTAGGGGTGATTGAATGGGATCTAAAAAAGTCAAACTAGCCTGGGATGATCTAATGATATCAGATCAAGAACGAGAGGCTATGACGGAATACCTTTCCTTCTTGAGTAAAGGAAAAACCGAGCGAGAATCTTGGCAGATTATTGAGAGTTGGGCTCAACGGGAAGGTTTTGTACCTCTAGATAAGCTTGAAGGCTTTCAACCTGGCCAAAGAGTTCGTTTGGCAGTTCGAGGAAAAGCAGGTATCTTAGCAATTTCAGGGCAGAGACCTTTGAGCGAGGGTTTTCGACTAATCGCAACCCATATTGATGCTCCGCGATTAGATATTAAGCAGCGCCCTTTGTATGAAGAGGAAGGGTTGGCTTTCCTAAAAACTCATTATTATGGGGGAATAAAAAAGTACCAATGGATGGCACTGCCTCTATCTCTTCATGGAGTCGTCTTCTTGCGCAACGGGCAGAAGGTTGAAATAATTATTGGAGAGGATGAAGCAGACCCTGTTTTTACAATTTCGGATTTACTCCCGCATTTAGCAAAGGATCAATATAACAAAAAGCTGAGTGAAGCAGTATCTGGAGAAGGCCTAAATCTTCTGTTAGGGCACAATCCTTCCTTGGGGGAAGGGGAAGAACGGGTAAAATCTGCAATCTTAGTTATCCTCAGAGATAAATATGGTATTGAAGAGGATGACTTTGTCAGCGCAGAGCTAGAGGTTGTTCCAGCCGGTAAAGCCCGCTATTCAGGATTGGATAAAAGCTTAGTAATCGGTTATGGTCAGGATGATCGTATTTGCTCCTTTGCAGCTTGGAAAGCAGTTGCAGAAATTCAACAGCCGGAGTGGACCACACTGGTTCTATTTGCGGATAAAGAAGAGATTGGCAGTGACTCTAACACAGGAATGAAGGCTCGTTATTTGGAGAACTTCATTGCCGAACTGATTACCTTGCAAAGCGGTAAATATGATGGATTACTGGTTAGACGATCCTTAGCCCGAGCAAAAGCTCTCTCAGCAGATGTCACAGGCGGCTATGATCCTAATTATGCTGAGGTTATGGATAAACGAAATTCTGCCTTTTTAGGACGAGGTCTGGTTATCAGCAAGTATACCGGTTCTAAAGGGAAGTATGATACCAGTGACGCCAATGCAGAGTTTGTTGCGGAGGTTCGGCGGATTTTTGATGATGCTAAGATTTGTTGGCAAACTGCAGAATTAGGAAAGGTCGATCAAGGCGGTGGAGGAACGATAGCCCAATACATGGCTATATACGGCATGGAGGTCTTAGATTGCGGTGTCGGAATTCTGAGTATGCATTCACCTTGGGAAATAGCCTCTATAGCAGACCTTGTCATGATGATCCGGGGCTACCAGGCATTTCTGAAATATTCCGGCTGATCCATTAACTAAAAGGAAGACAGTAACATGAATAGTCTATGGATTAATAATAGTTTCTCAAATTTTGAATGGCAAAAATTGGGAATGACCATCTTAAATTCTCTGATATATATAGTTTTAGTATTAATCATTGCACGTGTTGCTTATGGGTTAGCAATTTATTTATTACGCCGGATGTTGTTAGACCATAGAGGAAAAAAACTGCTTGATGAACGCAAGTCTAATACGATCTTTTCGTTGCTTAAGAGTATGGCGTTTTATTTAATCGCCTTTACTGCTATTATTCATGTTCTTAAGCATCTTTTTAGCTTTGATACAGGTACTCTTCTAGCTTCTGCTAGTGTCTTAGGAGTAGCCTTAGGTTTTGGATCCCAGAGCCTTGTTAAAGATATAATTGGAGGTTTCTTCATCCTCTTTGAAGACCAATTTTCTGTTGGCGATTATGTACAAACCGGTCAATTCTCAGGGGTAGTTGAAGAGACAGGGATTAGGGCAACACATCTGAGGGATTGGGGCGGGGAACTTCATATTATTCCAAATGGTAGTATCACAGCGGTTACCAACTATAGTAGAGGTAAAATGAGGGCCTTGGTAGATATTCAGGTTCCTTATGATGAGGATTTGGACAAGGCTATGTCTGTAATGCATACTGTTTGTGAACAGGTGGGTACAGAGTTTGGTGACAAGATAATTGATCCGCCAACCGTACAAGGAGTAATCCAGTTTGGTGAAAGAAATACGGTATTAAGAGTAATTGCCTTTACACAGCCCAATGAACAGTGGAGTTTGGAGAGAGAACTGCGGAGGCAAATACATAGTGCTTTCTTAAAAGAAGGAATTCGCACACCACAACAAAATGTCTATGTGACGAATCCCATTAAGGATTCAAGTGGTTAAGAACTCGATAAAGTTACTTTTGGAAAGACTAACGTTTTATTCGGTCATTTGTTTAGTTTGGAGATCAAACTAAGTTACTCAAATCTAGCGGCTTGGTAGGAAACTCAAAAACTCGAGATGAGAAGCAAAACGTGG
>JGI2924J29684_1077414_pt1 | contig 16748 bp, 14 predicted proteins | sample BenlonsequencITS_FD_29684 | JGI IMG/M metagenome (IMG submission 29684)
CCCGTCGGAGAAGGTTCGTTAGAAATCGCCACAGTCATGATTTTCGGTACTGCGCCTACGGCTAGGACCTCCAGCAGGGCAACTCTGGTGGTCATTCTTCCAGTGACCGACCAAGATACTTTAACGACATCAAACTCTTTTAATCCGATTGCCCCGCAGGAATCACAAGATGCAATTAGATATTGCTCTGGATTTATCAAAACAGCTTCTATATCGCGACCCTGATATCCCAAACTTCTATCACTCCTTTCTCTTAGCAGAACAAAAAGTTCATAGTCAAAAGTCTGCTCCCTAGGAAACAGATTTTTGACCATGAACTTTGCCTTGATTCATGTTCTACATTATAGGCAGGTCTCCTGACTTAGAATCATCAACTTATACACCTTCCCGGTCACCCAGTGGCTTTATATAAGTCTCCTCATTTACAGTGGTGGGTCCGTCTGGGATTCTCACCCAGTTCCCTATTCTCCCTTTATTTAAAGGGCACCTCTAATGTCTGATTTTTAATTTAATTAATCGTATTTTAATCTATAAAAGCTTAGATTACAAGAGTTTTTTGAATCACCAAAATTAGAAACTGTGTAGGTCAAGGGTACAACCGACGGTTAAGCTGCGGTTAGCGAGAATAAAAGTTAGTCTTCTGAGCAATATAAAATGACAAAATACCAAAAGGAGGCTGCCATTATTATGAAATTAGCAAACAATGAAGCCCTGAATCTCAACGAATTAACACTGAGTTGTGTTAATTCAATTACAAATATGGCTTTCTTTCTTAGTCAGGTAAAAGACCCGGAATTAAGGTCCATTATTCAGGGACATTTTGATTACCACGTTAAGGATTATAACATTAAAGTTGAATATCTCAGCAGACCGGACGGTCCGACATCTACCCTCCAAGTTCCTCCCTTAAACAATACCCTGCCTAATTACACCGAATCACAAACAAACGTGCAATCGGTTACTCCAAGGACACAATTAACCGCGTTAAATGATAGAGAAATTGCTACATCCTATATGCTGACCTTAAAAAGAGCAGGTCGTGAATATGCATGGTCAGCCATGGAAGCAGGCAACCCTGGCTTAAGATCATTTTTAGAAGATGCTTTTAAAATGTCATCACATCACGCCTATGATGTTTGGCAGTGGATGGTTAAGAAAGGTTATTATCCTCTTGAAGCTGCTGATCAAACCACAATGAACATCCTTGGACAGTCTTATAATGTTGTCCAAGGTCCGGCTGCAACCTTACAATGAAAAATCATGGCACTCTCATTCGGGGAGTGCCATGATTTTTGGGTCCGGAAAGGATTAGGAAATTAATTCATTTCAGTTTCTTCTTAAATACCTTATGTGTTTACTTCACGGCACCCCCCCAGGCCCTGACATCCGGGAGGATAAAGGCAAGTCCAAGGCCCAGTACAGGAAGTAAGCTTATGATGTTCATAGTAAAGGGCAGGCCGAAACGATCAGCGATAGCTCCAAGTAATGTTACCCCGATAGAACCCATACCAACTGCAAAACCTAGCATCAGTCCTGAAGCAAGCCCAATATTACGAGGCAAAAGCCTTTGTCCAAAAACCACAGTGGTAGAAAAAGTCGAAATCAATGCGGCACCGACAATGAATGCGAGAATGGGGATCCCAATTCCATTTAGGTGCAGAAACGGGTAGACAGTGGCTAAACAAAGAACCATAGAGACCAATAGGCCCTTGCGCCCGCCGAAACGGTCGGCAAAAGGCCCGCCGACAATTGTGCCTACTGCCCCGGCAATTAAAAAGGTGCTCACCAGATAATCAGGTTTTTCAATTCCTTTAAAATTAGGAAAATAAAAAGGGATAAAATAAACCAGGCCGGATTGTATCCATGACCTTATCGTTACATACAGGATTAAAATTATGAGGCTTCCTACTTGATTTTCATGATCCATTTGATCTCCATTATTTTTTCGTACATGTAAATTCTTCGCTAGTAATTTATTGAATTTAGGTAATAGAAACACGAAGACCAAAGCGGCCAAAGCTCCCGGAATCATTACACCCTGAATTGAACCTAAACCAGAAAAGCCCAAAACAAACGCAGCTAACATAGGACCTAGACCATATCCTATATTCCCTCCCACTGAAAAGATCGCCATCGAAGACCCGGCTTTGCTGTCCTCGCTAATGAAATGAGCTATTTTAGAACCTTCAGGGTGATATCCCGCTACTCCAATACCACTCAAAAGCACCACAAGTAAAAGCAACCCGTAGGTTTTAACAGTGCCAGTGAGAGCTAAACCTAAACCAGAAAGGAGAAGCCCCAGGGGCATTAACCAGGGCATGCTGCAACGATCGCTTAAAACACCGAAAATTGGCTGGATAATCGCTGAACTAAAAGTAAAAGCCAACGCAACGATACCGATTTGAAAATAGCTAAGATGAAAGCTCTTCGCTAAGAAGGGAGACATAATAGGAAGGACCCCTTGGCTCAAATCTACAATTAAATGGCCAATGCTTAAAAACCACAAATATGGATTCACTTATATCGCCTCATTCTCTATTTCAATTTTTCACCAACGGCATGGGCTAACACAATGCTTGCAGGTGTTGTTAACACTAAAACTTTGGAAATCGGAAATGGCCGGTTATTTTAGAAGGCCAGCTTTGGAGTTGGTCCGTTTCACTCGCCGTGGGTCCTGCAATATGTAAAATATATGGTACGCCATCCTTCCTCCGTTTATCAGAGATAATTGCAACATGTTCATGTGGATTATCAAAAATAACAATGTCTCCAGGCTGCCATTGGTATAGGTTTTCAGCGTCACCGGGTTTTATATCCCTCGTAAGTTCTGTTCCGTACCTTCGAAAAAAAACAATCAAGTTTGGAACCCGGCGAAAATCTATATTTGGATCGGGATTGCCCGCAATACGAGAATATTTTGCAGGATTTTCCCGGATATCTTTATCCACTAATGCCTTTAAATTATAACCCGCATCACGCATAGCCCTCCACACAACGTCAGTACACACACCTTCACTGTCGGGAGGAAAACCTCCTTGGTAATAAGCGCTGCGATAATGAGGCTTTCTGTTCACTTCCGCTCTGGCCCCTTTAACAATGTCTTGTAAATCGGTGATGCCATCGTTATCCTTATCACTTGGGCATGAAATATTGGGGATCTTAAGTGACTGTCCTATGGGCAACTTGTCTATAGGATGGAACAAATCAATACCAACCCATGATATCAGGGCTAATCCTATTAGGCTGAACAAAACCGTATATCGTTTAACAGATCTTTTCAGGCTGATCACCTCACCAAGGACACATTTTAATATAGTTACTTTTGAACTTTCTTCCATCCACATCCAAGAGAATTATCATAACAGACGTATCTACTTAAGATAAGGTATTTCGATATGTGAATTTTAATTTCCTTCTACTGAGCATTTCTTATTCTTATTTACTCTTTTATAAAAACAAGGCCCGAATAATTGTATGAGCTTGAAGGCCAGCAACTCTTGCCGGAGTTCCGATTACTAGATGCCCTTTAGAAGATATGCGATCATTATAAAAAGCTGCTCTCTCATGAGAACAGCTAAGTAAAGCTAAAATATGAGTTCGAAATTTTCCGATTTAGCCCTTAGGTAATTACGATTGAATGATAAAGTCATCAAGAATGTCTTTTACGCTGCTGGCAAAGGAATCTGCGGCACCCCAATCAAAGTTGAAAATCATCCCTTCTGAACTTCCTGTGGCTATTGATCTTACGTCCGTTTGTCCATAAATATTATCGATTATTACGACGAGTGCCACCCTATTCTTTACACGCATATAATATTTTTCAAATATTAATGTCCCGATGTAATTTCCATTACCTAAATCATGAATTTCCTCATGTACAAGATCAGCATCCACATTTTGCTTGACTATATCCAATGCTTCGATGGGAGACATACTAACCTTGAAATTATAAGTACTCATCAATGTTCCTCCTTTGAATTTAGAAGAAGCCTTCTAATTAATTTAATATTCGCGTCTTGACTCAAGCTTAGAATTATCAACATTGGTGGTTAACCAACTTTGATAATCATACATGTGCTCACCCCATGAGCATATAATTCATTATTTTCCCCTATTATGCGACCTTCAACAGTGGCTAGCTTTCTTCCTATATGGATAGGCTTGGCCTCACAACGCAAAAGTTTACTTTCTGCATTGACTGGTTTAATAAAATTAACCTTAACTTCAACTGTCGAGCAGGTTATGTTATGCGGAAGTGTTGTGAGTACCGCAGCGGTCATGGTGGTATCCAACAAAGTGGAAAGAATTCCTCCATGTACGGTGGATTTTGGAAGGTATCATTATGGCACTTCACATCTTCGGTTTAAACATCTATTAATTCAGTTTTGATTTTATACTATGTTCTGACTTTGTTTTATTGGCGTTTGCCCTGACCTTTCCTGATGTTTAGTATACCCTCTTCCGGTATTTTACTCAACCCTCAAATCTGATCATCACTGACCTTCGGATAACATTTTAACTGATTTGAAGTTTTTAACTACTTAAAGGTTAATATTTCGTCTGAAAGATCTCTAGGATATAACCGATCAAGCTGAGGCAATCGGTTATATCCTATATTTATCTCTCCCTTCTATGGGAACCCAGAATAATGTCGCTTCTACGATGTTATATTATTGTCTACTAAATTACCGTTCATCAATAGCTTTAGGAATACTTCAACAATAACAGGATCAAATTGTTTTCCCGAACATGCTTTTAATTCTTCAATTGCCTCTTCAACACTAACGGCAGCTTTGTATGGTCTAGTATTCGTCATGACATCAAAAGAATCAACTATGCTTAATATTCTTGCCATCTTTGGTATCTGTTCGCCCTTTAAGCTATTAGGATATCCCTTCCCATCATAACGTTCATGATGAGAAAGAATATATTTGGCGATATGCGACAGTTCCGGCGTTGACTCAGCAATACGAAAACCTATTTCCGAATGTTTTTTCATGATATCCCACTCTTCAGCGGAGAGCTTGTCCGGTTTCATTAATATATGATCTGGAATCGCAATTTTGCCAATATCATGGAGCATTGCAAACAATGCTAATTCATCAAGTTCGTATTGCGAAAATCCCATTTCCTCACCAATTTTCACGCACATAATTTTCAATCTCGCTGCATGTTCTTCTGTTTCTTGATCTTTTTCAAAAAGGGTTCTTTCAAGGGATAAGAGCGTTGAACTTCTCAGGCTTGTACTTTCTAAAAGTTTATTTTGGTACATTCTTTCTTCAGCAATTTTAATAATATCTTTACTTTTGTAATTACCATTCTTTTCAGCGCTGCCAATTGCAATACTTAATTTTACAGGAAGATTCGGGGATATATTTCTACATTCGCTTTTAATCTTTTTTATAATTTCTTGACAATACGATTGATCCTTATCTTTAATGAGAATAATAAATTCATCTCCACCCCAACGAGCGATAATATCACTCACTGAGCAACTTCTCTTAAGGATCTCAGAAATTTGACACAATAACTTATCACCCTGATTATGTCCATAGGTATCATTAGTATATTTCAATCCATTTAAATCCCCCATTAGGATTTGATATTTAGATTCTATGGATCCATCGAGACTTTCAAGTACTTTCTCCATATACGCTCTATTTTTTAGGCCGGTTAACTTATCAGTATAACTTAATATATACAATTCTTGCTCAATCCGTTTTTGCGTAGTAATATCTGAAAAAGTCCCCACCACACGTTTAGGCTTTCCTGAAGAATCATATTCAACGACTTTACCACGATTTAAGATCCAAATCTGTTCGCCATTATTTTTGAATACACTGTATTCTTCATGTAAATATTCCTTGTCCCCACGAATACACTCATCTAAGGCATTATTGATCGTTGATTCATCTACTTTAACTGGGCGGAAGTATTTTTTGTAAAGGTCGTCCTGATCAAGAGTTTCATCACCAACTAACCTTAACCACTCAGAATTGATATAAAGATTCATATCCTCAATTCTCAGATCCCAGAACCCATCATTGGTCGCTTCCATTGTTAACCTGAATCGTTCTTCTCCTTCTTCAATATCTTTATAAGCCATTTTAATTTCTTCAAGCATATGATTTATTGCTGTCGCTAACTTCGAGATTTCATCCTTTCCACTAAGTTCTATTCTTGACCATACGTCTTTTCTTATGCCTACCTCGTGGACAAAACTATAGAGCTTGCGCAGACGTTTAAGTATCGTTCGATCGATTACGAGTATGCAAATTAGGATTATCGTAAATAATCCTGCTAAAAACACCCATCTAAATAAATTCAGAGTTTTTATTCCCTGATCATAAATATTCCTTTCCCTCTTCATGGTTATTGAAATATCCGGATTTCCATTAAGATCTTTAACATAGGTAGTAGCCATTATCAGGGTTTGGCTTTTTTTAATAACTAAACCATCGTCAGAGGGTGTTGCTTGGCTTGGATTAACGCTTCCAATATCTATGGTCTCATGAGTAACATCATCCAGATAATTCAAGAAGCTTTTATCTAAGTATTGCCCAATAATAAGATAGCCGTCGGCAGGAGGTTTCTCATTAGACTGAGTAATTGAGGAAATAAGAATAATCATAGGTCGGTTCGAAACCATAAGCATGCCTGCAAGGACGTCATTTCCTTGAATACCCGATAATTTTTTTTGACTTTTATTGATGTAACTAATAATACTTGAATCAATTGAAGTTTTAACACCATTCTCAAGATCATAACCTTTAGCGTAAATAACCTTTCCATCATTATTTAAAAACATCATCATATTAAGTGATAAATCAGTAAATGTTGAATTCTGTAAATTGTTATTAATATATGCTTGATTATCGTCCCTGATAAAATTGAATGTGTCATCCCATTTTGCCCAATCTAGGAGGGTGCTTTTTAAAGAATTCTGTCTTGAGTTTAACATAATAGAAATGCTTTTATAATTTTGCTTTATGATTTGATCTTCTTGACTTAATAAGTTATCGATTAAAAACATTCTAATTGCACCTAACATAACTAGAGCAACGGCCAGTGCACCTGCAGTAATGACAAAAAATGTCTTAAGTCTAATCCCCATAACCCCTTACCTCTTCTCAACACGCATCCCTTGGTATTACTTACAATCTAATCATGGCTTTGATCAAAATATGAAAACATTTGTTCCTTGACATACAATATTCGACGCAATTCGATTGTACTCCTTCAATAACGTGCTAGCAATTTCTCTCTTTTAATAAGTAATATATTTTCTACAAACATTTCATAGCGTTTTTAAGTTTATCACATCTAAGAAAAACTCCGCATAGCAAACCGCTGAACCAGAAAGGTTCAGCGGTCTTAGAGATGATTTATTAATTTTGGGATATTTCGTTTATCTGAAAATACGAACATTTGGATTTTCTACATCCGTGAGGGTGCCGCGAACTGTGGTTACAAATAATTGCCTTACTGGGTACTGGTAAAACAATATCAAAATACTCCTTGACTACATTGATCGCTTCACTTAATCCGGTTCTGACAAAGTTCTTGCAGCAACAAGGACCAGTTTCATCAGCAATTCTTGCAACAATTCTCCCAGCAGCTCTCATAGTCATTGCCGTTTCTTGGTCTTTAGGACAAGCCGCATCTAATAAGACGCTAAAACAGGCACCAATAGCCGGAACAATTCCACAGACTCCCGTCAGCCCGCAATAACCTCCAATGGCTTGTTTCTTCGTTCGATTCAAGGATTCCACAATTTGTTCATTTGTAACCCTGATCGACCCTTCATTCTTAATTGCTGCCATCAAAGCTCCTGCAGCAATCCAAGCATTTTCACAACCGAGCATAGGTATATTACGCTGTGTCATCAGAGACTCAGCTATTTCCAAAGGGTTTGTTGAGTCGGTACTCAAAACAAAGTCTTTGACAGCTGACCAAAGGCCCTTTCCGTGACATTCATCGCAGACATAGTGTCCATCGGGACAGAAGATGTTGGCTATTTCAATTTTGCCGCATTGAATGCAAGCTAGTTCCCGCCCTGAATTGGTATATTCTAATGGACCTCCGCAAATTTGGCAGTTCTCGGTTTGAGTTTCATTGTGCTGACCAACACTGGATGAACTGCCTCAGCAATCGCTGGAACCTGAGAAGGCTGTTTTGTTAATATCCATCATAATGCTCCTCTCCCGCTGCTTATATCACAATTATAGTTGATCGAGGATTTGAATACAACTTAGTATCCAGTCATTTTTAGTGAGTAACGCTATTATTATGACGTCTTCATTTTTGTAGTTAGTCTTGAACCCATAACTGATTATGTGTACCTTTTTGTATAGCTGTTACTGCCGCTGTCACAAGAATTATACCCATTACGGCGGGGGCGAAATGTCCCAGAGATACATACAACTCGCCGCCAAGAATAGGCCCGATTATTCGTGTCAAAGCCTGAACGGATTGACTGCCTCCCTGAATCCTGCCTTGTTCCTCAGAACTGACAGCACTGGAAAGTATCCCATTGACAGACGGACCAAAAATGGCATCTCCAAAACCGTATACAATTGTACCTGCAATAAAAAATGGAAAGGATGAGAATATAACAGATACTGCAATGAGACCGTAAGCTATAGTTTCAGAGAGCATTCCAAGAACTGCTATTTGCGATACTTTGAGTTTAATCAAGAGCTTGGGCATTAGAAGACTTTGAGTAATAATATCCAGGGCGCCGAGAATAGAGAACATAACTCCTATTATCCAGGGTCCCCATTTAAAGGTATCTTTGGCTAGTTGAGAAAATAGGGCTTGAAGAGAACCGGAGGGTACACCGAGCAAGAAGATCGCAATAAAAATCCATTTTAGGTTTTTTATAGATAATATACTTGCTAATTGAGTCAATGGATTCAACCTCGCAAAGGAGATTTTCTTCAGTCTGCGGTCTTGGCAAAGACTTTCAGGCATATAAAAGGCCCCATAGACAACATTTAACAATGTTATGATCGCTCCAAAGTACACGGGAGTAGAATAGCCAAAATTTGCAAGCAATCCGCCTAGACTAGGTCCGATGATGGTGCCTGCTCCAGCAGCTGCGCCAGCCCATCCGAAGTATTTTGTTCGCTGATCCGCTGGCGTGATATCGGCAAAATATGCTAAGATGGTGCTTATATTTCCGCCTGTAAGCCCGTCTATTATGCGCCCTAGAAACAATACCCAAAGAGCGCCGCCGATACCAAAAATCAGATATCCGGCAGCGGAGCCCAACAGGCATACTAAGAGTATCGGACGGCGACCGTACCGATCACTCAAAGCTCCAAGCGCGGGAGCTGCCAGAAATACGCAGATTGCATAGATGAAAGTCAGCAGTGCAACAGCCATAGCCTGATTTCCAGCATTCTTAAAAAAGGGTTGTACCAAAAATGGAACAACAGGTGTTGTAAGTCCGAAGCCTATACCATAAAGAAGTACGGAAATTAGACCGAATATTAAAGCATTTCTATTAACGATTTGTTCAATAGGTTGTGTATTAATTAATTTAAATCTGCTCATTAAGATTTCTCCTCACTAAACTATTTATGTTTCCGTGGCAACATAGATAGTTTAGTTCAGTATTGTTTCCTTGTCAATAATAATGTTTCCTGGTAAATAATAAAAGAGGAGGGTATCATGCGCTGATGTTCCAGCGTTTTGATACCCTCCCTTTTAGGATGTTTTTATACCACCCATTATTCGAAATCATTTCGATTTGCTATATCTTCTTCTTGCTTCTTTATTTCCGCATCCAAATGTCTTCGATACGTCTCTACGAAACTAAGCATCATATCAAATTGTTCCTCAGTTACCTGCTCAAATACGACTTTATCCCGCTCATGAAACTCTTTATGAAGTTCCTCGTGCACGTTATAAATTTCCTTCCCTCTCTGAGTCAAGCGAAAATAGATTTCTTTCTTATTAACCGGCTTCTGGTAGCTTTCGATAACGCCTTTGTTTATAAGTTTCTTAGCTATTTTACTTATGGCTCCCCTAGTCATATAAAAGGACTCCGCAAGTTTTGTCACGTTGGAATCCTCATTTTTTCCAATGTATTCGATGCAATGTACTTCAGAAGATTTATAACCCTTGAGACTATCTTCCATCTTCCTATTAATAAAAACAATCTTGTTGTATAAGTCCCTCAAGCCCATTGTGAGCATTTCCTCTTTGGTCATAGTCATGGCCTCGTACCTCCATCCGTTGGTGCATTAACAATATTATATTAAACTTATGTTTCCGCTTCAACAATATTAATCTTATTGACATACATAACACATTTAATAATGCACCTGCGTTTTTTCTATAGCTGATTCCAGGATAAATCTGGGTTTTGCTTTTTCATTAAAGTTTCAGCTTTCTCTAAGCTCATTTTCAGCTACAAGTATTATCCTTTTACTATAAACTCAGGGAGGAAAAATGTTGTAACAAACTTAGAAAAGAATTTGTATTGGCTTTCATTTTGAACGCAAAGCAAGATTAGGATCGACGATTCAATTGTTATTCACTTCAAAAAAGCCATATCCTATCCCTGCAAATTTAAATTAAAAAATAATTAATACGAGGTAAATAATGGATAAGAGAACGGAATATTTGGATATTGCCAAAGGTCTGTTAATCATCAGTGTCATATTAACCCATAGTCCTTGGCCTTATGCACCGTATATGTATTGGTTCCACATGCCGGCGTTTTTTATAATCAGCGGATTATTATATCGAGATGGAATTGATTTCAAAAGACAATTCTTCAAGTTCTATTTACCATATTTCAGTTTTTCCGCGGTAGATATATTATTCAACTTTTTAATGTATCCTGGTATTGCTTCCTTAGGAAACTTTTTATCGTCCTTTAAAAACTATATTTATGGTGGAAAAGCAGTATGGGGCGTATTTTGGTTTATTCCAGTATTGTTAATCAGTAAATTTCTTTTTAGCAAATTAAAAAGTAACTTTAAGACGCCCTATGTAATAGCAATCCTCTCTCTTGGATATATTGCTGTTCATATATATTCAATAAAGGTTATACCTAATTCTATTGTTGATATAACTAAGCAGTATTGGTTGCCATTGGATATCGATGTAGTTCCTTTAGCTTTAGTATATTATGCTATTGGTTTTTACTCTAAAAACATTATACGATATTTAGTAACAAAAACCGCTATGTTTATTAGTGGAATCGCTTGTCTGTTGTTAACTTTTATTAATTTTGCTTTTAGAATTGATTTCTACATGAACATGAAAGATTCTTACTATAAATCTCTTATTTGGGATTTAATAATTCCTCTATGTTTTACCATCTTTATTCTAGCTATTAGCAATAATTTAGTTAAGGGAAAACTAAGAAATTTTTTAAATTATTGTGGTGTAAACTCCTTGATTATTATGTATTTGCATAGACCTATAGGAAACTTAACACTTAAACTTTTCCCTTCAGTGGGGTGGTTAGGATATACACTATGCGGATTATTTGTATCCATAGCATTTAATTTTATCATTAGCCAATCATTCTTAACTCAGATTTTATTTAAAGGAAAACTACCCAAATACAAACTGCGCTTATCATTTATTACTCATCAAGATTCTTTGACTATTCAACAAGCTCGTTCAAAAGTTATAACGCTGCATAGAACGGCTAAAACTGAAGTTTATCGCAAAGTAAATCAAAAACTGACAGTAGTCTCAATGGTGCCCCCTTTGTCTAGAGACTTTTGGAAAAACTTAAAAATAGGGAAAAAAAGTTACTATACTATGGGGTCCTGATTATAGGGACGATTACCTAAGAGCAAAATTCACTGCCTCTTTAGCATGAAGTTCAGTTGTGTCAAACAATGGAACGGTGGAATCCTCAGGTTTAACTAATAGACCAATTTCGGTACAGCCTAAAACAATTCCTTTTGCGCCCTGCTCAATCAAGTCCTGAATAATCCGCTTATAGTTAACTCTAGAGTCTTCTAGAAGATATCCTAAGCAAAGTTCGTTAAAAATCACATCATTTATGATTTCCCTATCTGTTTCCTGGGGAATCAAAACATTGATGCCTTGAGCCTCTAAACGCGACTTATAAAAATCTTGTTCCATGGTATATCTTGTTCCCAAAAGGCCAACAACATTAATTCCGTTCGAAATAAGTTCTTGAGCCGTGACATCAGCGATGTGCAATAATGGAATATGAATGCCTGCCCGAATCTCGTCAGCAACTTTGTGCATAGTATTGGTGCAAATGATAATAAAGTCGGCACCTGAAGCCTCTAAACTATGGGCAGCATTTGTCAGAATTCGGGCAGCCTTTTCCCATTCGTTATTTCTTTGACAGATCTCAATTTCCTCAAAATCGACACTTAAAAGAACGCATTTAGCGGAATGAAGACCTCCGAGCCTTACTTTAATTTCTTCATTAAGAATACGGTAATACTCGGAGGATGATTCCCAACTCATCCCCCCAATTAAACCTATTGTTTTCATTAATAACCTCCTTCATTAATATCCCTACTAGTTGGTATCCTTTCCGATATTACATAAACTGTTTTAAAGTTTCTCCAAGATATTTAATACCTTCTCTAATCCTCTCCTCCGGCATATTGGAATAATTGACTCTGAAGGTGTTCTCTTTTCCGCCGTTAGGAAAGAACGATCCTCCTGGTACGAAGGCAACTCTTTTTTCCAGACTTTTTTCCAAGACATCCCTGGCATTAATGTTCGCAGGCAGCTCTACCCAGGCAAATAAACCCCCTTGAGGTCTCGTAAAGGTTACTCCCTCTGGAAATTCCTTTTCCATGGCTTGAACCATAATAGTTTTCCGTCGTTTATAAACCTCACGTATCTTGGCAATATGCTTATCAATATCATACAACTCAAGGTATTTGGCTATTTCCCTTTGAGCAAGGGTATTACATTGCAAATCTGTCCCTTGCTTAACTAGGACATATTTTCTAATGACCGACTTTTCACCGGCAACCCAACCAATTCTATAGCCTGGGCAAAATGTTTTGGAGAAAGTTCCATAACAAAGCACACAACCTACCTGATCAAAGGATTTAACTGATGGCAAATTTTCACCTTCAAACCTAAGTTCCCCATATGGATTGTCCTCAATAATCATAACATTGTGCTTTGTTGCTGCATTAACTAGGGATTTTCGCCTCTCAAGACTCCAAGTCCTTCCCGTTGGATTCTGAAAGTCAGGAATGACGTAAATTAATTTAACCTTTTGAGTGTTTTCCAGAATCCTATTCAGTTCTTCCGGTATCATTCCCTCATCATCTGTAGGCACCTCGACGAAATTACAGCCATAGGCTCTGAAGGCACTAATTGCAGCAAGGTAAGTTGGACTTTCACAAAGTACAATATCTCCTTCATCGAGAAAAACTTTACCTGTTAGGTCAAGAGCCTGTTGTGATCCGTGAGTTATCAGTATATTATCGGTATCGAAGCAAGTCCCTAACCGGTGATTCATTCTTTGCGCTATCCATTGCCTGAGTGGGGTATATCCTTCGGTGGCTGAATATTGCAAGGCTTTTGCGCCTTCTTCCTCAAGCACAATTCTACATACTTCTTTAATTTCTTCTACAGGAAAAAGCTCTGGTGCAGGTAAACCACCAGCAAATGAAATAAACTCCGGTCTCTCAGCAACCTTTAAAATTTCTCTGATCTCAGAGGCCTTTATAAAGTCCATTCTCTTCGCATACTTAAAATCCATGCTAACTCCTCCTTCATCTCGCCTAAAATAGACCATTAGATTAAACGATTGGATTGATCTCCAGTGAGGGATAATCATCGCTGCAATTTTGTTCATCTATTAACTCTTTCATAGCTTCACACAACCTCTGAATCCCTTCCGTAATATTTTTAAGTTCTTCAAAAGTGAAGTTTAAACGTATAAAATCGTCACCGTGTTCTGAGGTAAAGAAAGGTGTTCCAGGGACGAAGACTACCTTACGTTCTGCCGCCTTAGTCATAAGTTTAGTCGCTGAAACTCCGATGGGAAGTTTACACCAAATATAGTAGCCTCCTCTAGGCATATTCCATAGCAAATCTGCCGGTGCATTTTTGGCCAAAGCATCGTACATTGCATTTCTTTTTTCCCGATAGTCTTTGCAAAGCCTGGGGATATGCGATTTAAGTCCCCCGCTTCTAATAAACTGTTCAATTATCCACTGTGATAAACTACTAGAATGCAAATCCATAATTTGTTTTGCGGCGGCGAACTTCTTTATAACCTTTTTATGCGCCGTCATCCAACCCAACCTCAAACCAGAATAAACAGTTTTGGAAAAGGTACTTAAGTAAATAACATACCCGTCATTATCCATTGCTTTCAGCAAAGGAAGTGAATGACCTTCATAACAAAGATCCCCGTAAGCATCATCTTCAATAATCAGAACCTTGTATTTATAGGCCAGTTCAATTAGTCGTTTCCTGCGTTCCAGCTCCATTTCAATCCCTGTTGGATTATGAAATGTTGGTATTGTGTAGATCAATTTGGGTCTGTACCTCTGTAACAACTGTTCAAGTAATTCGATTCTCATGCCCTTTTCGTCCATGGGAATCCCCATGACTCTGGCACCGACAGATTTGAACACCTGAATAGCAGGAAAAAATGAAGGTTCTTCAACGACAACGATGTCTCCCGGATCAAGGATTATCCTTGCAGCTACGTCCAAACCTTGTTGTGAACCCGAAAGAAGCATGATCTCATCATAATTGCAATAGACTCCTCGTTTTTGCATCAAACCGGCAATGGCGTCACGCAATGAGGTAAAGCCTTCGGTGGGAGAATGAAGTAAAGCCTTAAAATTTCTTCTTTCTATTAATTCTTTTTCGATACCAAGAAAAGCGTTTAGAGGACCAGTATCCGGAGAGGCCATCCCTGTGGCAAAAGAAATCACATCTTTTCTGCTTGCTAAGGTTAACAAGTCCTTTAGAATGTAGGAATCAAAATCATCTGCATGATGACTAAAAATTTGGTTCCATGCCGGTTCCTGTGAAGTGAAATCACTCAAGTCTGACTCGTCCTGAAGATAGGAAAGGACAACCGTTCCATTTCCAACATGAGAGCCAACCAGTCCTTCGGCTTTTAGTTCGCGATAGGCGTTCAAAATTGTTGTTCTATTGACGCCAAGACTTTGAGCCAACTTCCTTTCTGGCGGAAGCCTGAAGCCAGGGGTTAGCTCACCAGATATAATCATCCGACGTATCTGCTCGGAAATCTGAAGATAAACAGGCGTATGATTTTCTCTATCAATGATTAGTCTCATGCCAAATCACCTCATTGGATTCATCCAATTTAAATTATTAACCCAAAAACGCCAATAATCAACAACCAATAAACTATATTTTTACTCAACCAATTGTGAATAACACGCTTTAATTAGTTTGAATTGAATAGTAAAGTAAAAAAGAAAAAACCTTGGTTCCGTAAAGGAATCCAAGGCTTGATCGAACTAGAATTTATAAATTGACTCGTTATTAAGTTGCAGCAAATATCTACCATTGCTGCAACAAACTACTCAAAAATATGTTAATCGAAAGATGAAGTTATGTCTACAGCTCGAATATATATCTTTATATGTCTTGATATTTCTTGGACAAAATTAACCGCATTTTTGCAGAGTTTTTTCGTCTCGGCTTAACTTAATGATTACATTAGTGTTCGTTTCAACAGGCTCCGGAAGCATAACGTATCCCATTATCATTTCCATGAACCTCTTGCAGACGTTTCTTTGTTCCTCTGTGCAACCAATGCCTTCCAACTCCTTGGCGCTTAACTTTACTCCAAGAGCAGCGGCATTACAATAATAATAGGGTCCGTCGATATTCATTCCTTCATTAATATATGGACACATTTTAATTCCCCCATTGATATTAGTATTTGGTTTGAGCTCAAATTACTTGCTACTAGTTTGTCGCACAATTCACAATTGTTGATTTTGTTTGTGATTGTGATTACATTCACTATGTAAACTATATCATACTGTTGTTATTAAGTCACTATTTTTTGCTAGGCATAAATATTACTAATCTCAAAATTTTATCTAGCCGAAAGAATTTGCTTTAATAACTATAGATCTTGAAACCCGATTAGGGCCAGGCAGATCAAATTAATCGCCAGACCGTACTTAAAACTATCGAACAATCTGGCGATTACTGTTTTCAAACTTACAAACGTCACAGCGTAACCATAAACTGCTTTTTATGACGCTTTGAGTTTCTTCATAAGCAATAGATTCAAACTCGCAGATAAGATCTTTCTTAATCTGTTTTTTCACCTTCTCTTAGAAGATAATTCCTTAAATTTTCATTAGTTATGGAACTTCTTCGCGGGGATAACAACTTGCAAAGTTCTTTTTCTGTTAATTTCGCAAATTCATAGTATATGTATTCGCTGTGTTTTGCGATGGCTGAGGCTGAACAAATTTTATTTTATCTATATCATTTGATGTATTGATAGTGATATTAAGAGATTGTTGTTTATCTCGCAGATTGAACATAGTTGGCTCAGCAAGACTAACCATCGTCTTTGCGGAAACCAATCCGTAAATCACATTGTTAAGAGCTGCGGAATAATGAGTTTTTGTAAAGCGAAGCTTTTTAAAAAAGCCAATCTTTTGTCCTCCCGTATAAAGAATTCCCCATGTTAACATGGAAGTGATCAGGCCTTTAGATAAGTAATGATCCTTACCCGTCTTTTTAAGCATAAATATTGTTGGTAA
>JGI2924J29684_1077413_pt1 | contig 16739 bp, 16 predicted proteins | sample BenlonsequencITS_FD_29684 | JGI IMG/M metagenome (IMG submission 29684)
AACCGCCAAAACAAAACCTCCTTTTTTACTATTTAACAAGCATATTTGTTCATTTTTTCTCTATATCTTAAATTATAATTTTTTATACGTTCCATTGCAAGTTGACAAAAGCATGTAATACCAGATTCTCAACGCTGAAGGACCTAACATCTTGCAATTGCTTGGCCAGATTTACTTGGAGTGATCCGGCACAGAGTCGCTGTGCCACTGCAAATGTAGTATTCCCAGTGCCTCACCATGGGCCATCATAGGCACACACAGGTAGCCCCTGGGTAAAGGATCGCTTAAATGACGGCAGTATAGCCACAATTGACCGTTTTCCATTAGGTACTGCCTCCCGCGCCTTAAGGACCAGCAATCGTTGGGATTAAAAACAGGTTTAAGCTGCTGAAATATGACGATTGGTGTCACATTTTTACGATCGAAATATGCATTCATTTAATAGGATTTTTTGGCAAGCTGTAGAAAGATGAAATAATAATAATATGAGATTTCAACATTTTGCAATAATTGCCAGTTTTTGACTTTCCTGCTGACAGCTTAACGAGGTGCAATAATGATTGAGACATTATTATTTTATCTACAGGGAATACCCGAACTTGCGGGCATTATTGCCTGCAGCCTGGCTCTGGCCAGAGTAAAACTGCGCTGGGGAGTGATCCTGGCTTTCGCAAGTATTTTGACGATAGTAATTTATATTATTCGGAACATGCCTGTCACCTTCGGGCTGCACACCGTGGCGTTTATTTTATTGTGCGTGCTGTTTATCGCCAAGGCCACCAGGGTACCACCTTCCACAAGCTTTGTTGTCGTGTTCGCTGGTTATGCCATTCTGTCGCTACTGGAGCTTACCATACATGAACTGTTTATTTTCCTTTTACAGGCGGAAGTCAGCCAGTTGATATCCGATGAGTATACGTGGTTGCTAATAGGGTTGCCCCAGGCATTTATCATGATTGCCATTGCCCTGGTTATTGCAAAGTACAGAAAACATCTGGAAGGTATGTGGAAAATATGAGCTATCTATCCTTCAGCAGGCGCTGGGCCAGTTACCTGAGTCGCCAAACCGACCTCCCGGCAGAGCAGGAAACCATCCTGGCATATGTTATTGAGGTGTTGGCCTTAAACTTTTTGAACATTTTCTGCACGCTTCTGCTGGGAGCTTTCCTGGGAGTACTGCCCGGAGTCGCAACTTGCCTGGTTGTAGCAGTATTATTCAGGCACAGCGCCGGAGGAGCACATTCAAATTCCCCCTTGCGTTGCGCCGCTGTCACCGTTGTCATATTTCCCCTGCTTGCCCTGCTGGGTGCATATTTCAGCCGCTTGAACCAAGGGTTTGTTGACATACTATCAGCCGTAGCCTTTGTGGTGGGAATAACTGCTATGATAATTCTGGCCCCGGTGGATTCTCCCGCCGCCCCCATCACATCGCCCCTCCGGAGGAAAAAGCTGAAATATATCTCCATTACCTTTGTGGTGTTGGTAACTGCTGCGGCAATGTGGTTCAGGGACAGCCAGTGGCAGTATGCCGAAATAGCCCGTGCCTGCATCAGTTTAACTTTGCTGTGGACAAGTTTTACGCTCACCGTTTGGGGACATAAACTAATGTCAATTATTGATACTATCTCATTCAAAAAATAAAGGGGGTGTAACGATGAAAAGGGTTATGGCCAGATTGTTTGTATTTATGGTCTCGGTACTATTGTTTTTAGCCAGTGTTACCGCGGCCGGCGCATGCGCGATGTCCCACTATCAACCCGAGGTACCTGAAGCACTGAGGAAATAAGAAAATTTTCATCTTGAATTTTATTATGTTTGGCTATTGCATTGGGGGTGGTGATTTCCACCCCTGACTTATGAAAACGTTACAAAGAGGGTGAAGAGCATGATAACGGACAATATGCCCTATAGAGAAAAAGAGCTACAGGAATATTTGATCACTACGCATATGCTTTGCCTTCTGGTCATGATATCTTCACTGGTTCTCAGTAATAAATTTTTTATACCGGCCCAGATATATCCCATAATTAATCTTCGCTTTTTTGTAGGAGTGGGATTAATTGCGTTAGGCATTGTTTTTATTTTAAAAACAAGAAAGGACTTTTTATTAGATGATATTAATACTATTTCATTAACCAAGGCAACTTACTTATCTTTTCCCCTGGTTATAACATTGGTTACCCTGCTGGCTGTAGACAACAGCATTGATGACATCGAAATCATCCTGCTGCTACCCGTTCTGGTAGCTGCTTCCATGGCCGGTAAAACAGGTGGGTTAGTTATGTCCACCCTGTGTACTTTTGTACTGGTTTTGTATAACACCTTTACAGCAGGCCATACAAATATTTACCAGGCCATAGAAGCGCATCTGCTTTTTATTGGTATGTTGTATGTAATGGGCTGGCTTGTGGGCGGGCTGACCAACTTGGAGGCGAACCACCACAAGCATTTAAATCAAAGCTTGCGCTCCCTGAAGGAAGAAATCGCCTCCAGGGAGAAAGCCGAAGAACAACTCAAAGTTCTATCCTGCGCCGTGGAGCAAAGCCCGGCGATGGTGGTAATAGCGGACACCGGCGGTAGGATACAGTATGTTAATAACAGTTTTACCCACATCACAGGCTACTCACTCCAAGATGTTGACGGCAAAGAGATTGTGGAATTTTTAGGTGACCGGATCAACAATTTAGAACAGTTATCGGAGATAATTAAAACCGGCGGGGAATGGAAAGAGGAAATAATCAGCAAAAAAGAAAACGGGGAATATTACTGGGAAAATGTTTGCCTTTCTTCCCTGAGGGATTCCGGGGGCCGGATTACACATATTTTAAAATTTGCTGAGGATATAACCGGGGAAAAGCAAATGGAAAAGGAAATGGCCAACCTGGACCGGCTTAACCTGGTGGGTGAAATGGCTGCCGGTATAGGTCATGAAATAAGGAATCCCATGACTACGGTGCGAGGTTTTTTACAAATACTTAGCGCCAAGGAGGACTGCCTGAGGTATAAAGAATACTATGATTTGATGATTCAGGAACTGGACCGTGCCAATTCAATAATCTCGGAATATCTTTCTCTGGCCAAGGACAGACCCGTTAATTATAAAATGCAGAACATCACAGCCATTGTGGAGGCCATGGCCCCGCTGATGAATGCGGATGCCGTAAACTCGGATAAAATTATAATATTGGACTTGCAGGAGGTGCCTGATCTGCTGCTTGATGAAAAGGAAATCAGGCAACTGCTGCTGAATTTGGTTCGCAACGGACTGGAGGCCATGCAACCCAAAGGCAGGCTGATTATAAAAACATCTATAGATAAAGATGAAGAAGTGGTTTTATCCGTAAAGGACCAGGGCTGCGGCATTGCCCCGGAGGCATTGAATAAAATCGGTACTCCCTTTTTTACTACCAAGGAAGAAGGAACCGGCCTTGGTTTGGCAGTTTGTTTCAGTATTGCTGCACGACATAATGCGGCCATAAAAATAGATACCGGCACCGGGGGCACCACTTTTTCCGTTGTTTTTAAACAGGGTGCTAGTTCATCAAAGGAACAAGGCAGGCCCCACTGGGCAAGGATTATAGACTATGAAAAAACAAGTCATTGAGGCCGAAAAAGACACTATATGCAAAATGATCAAACTGTACTGCCGCAAGAAACACGGCGCGAGGCAAGACCTGTGCCATGATTGCCGGGAATTATTGGTTTATGCTTCTAAAAGGCTGGATAACTGCCGGTTTGGCAATGACAAGCCCACCTGTGAAAAATGCCCTCTGCACTGTTACAAGCCAGAAATGCGAGGCAAAATCAAGAAAGTAATGCGTTTTTCAGGCCCTCGCATGCTTTACATACACCCGCTTGATGCTATCAGACATATGTTAAAAAACAGATCGTCTTAGCGGTGATTACTATGCTTCTCATCTTCCTGTTTTTATGTCTCTCCATCCGAATCGCATGCCCCCTGCCGGGGAATCTAGGAAGCACGACTACCAACTTCCCTAAACCCATAAATCAGTGATTGATTTAAAAAAGCAGATACGTTACTATTTAAGCACAATGGTTTTGATAAGTGGTTAAGAATTGAATTATTAACCACTTAATCCTCTAATAAACATTTTTTTAACAGGCGGGTGAGGGGCTATTAAACTGCATGAAGTAAAACACATACTGGACGCAGAGGTAATATGCGGTGAAGATTTACTGGATACCGAAGTTGGTTCGGGCTTTGGCTGCGATTTAATCAGTGATTCTTTGTGTTTTTCCCGGCCGGATTGCCTTCTGATAACCGGGCTTACCAACATCCAAATCGTCAGAGTGGCTGATATGATTGAGGCCAACGCCATACTATTTGTGCGCGGCAAAAAGCCGGGACAAGATATCATCCAGCTGGCCATAAATAAAAAATTACCGCTGCTGATAACCAGGCGGTTTCTCTTTGAAAGCTGCGGCCTGTTGTACCAGCAAGGTTTGCTTAGTTCATAAATTATCCCGGGATGACTATACCTTAACAATATGAAACAACAGAGAGAGTGATAAATATTGCAAATGGAGTTCAGTGTCCAAGGTATGGACTTCAACCGGGCCGGTGAAGCAGCCGCCCAAATAAAAAAAGCCCTGCAGCTGGTGGGCATGCACGTGGACACCGTGCGGCGAGCCGTTATTGTCGCTTATGAGGCCGAATTAAACATTGTCATTCACGCCCGGCAGGGTCGCCTGGCGGCATACATTCACCCGGACCGTGTGGAAATAGAGGCGGTGGATGAAGGACCGGGTATACCCGATATATCCCAAGCTATGCGGGAAGGTTATTCCACCGCCCCCGACCACATCAGAAAAATGGGTTTCGGGGCCGGCATGGGACTGCCCAACATTAAAAAAAGCGCCAGCCACATGCAGCTTACTTCAGAGGTTAACGTAGGCACGCGGCTTACGGCAATCATTAATAACCAAACAAGCGGTGATTAATATGCCACACTATTTTCACTCGGTCATGCTGGACCGGGATAAGTGCAAAGGATGTACCAATTGCATTAAACATTGCCCCACGGAAGCCATCCGAGTGCGCGAGGGACAGGCCATCATTATCGAGGAGCGCTGTATAGACTGCGGGGAATGCATCCGCATTTGCCCTAACCGGGCCAAGCTGGCCATTACCGACCCGCTGGAGAAGCTGGCGGACTATCAATACAACATCGCCCTTCCGGCCCCATCACTATATGCCCAGTTCGGACCGGATGTACTGCCCGGCAACATACTGAGCGCCCTTTTAAAGATAGGCTTTGACGAGGTATATGAAGTTGCCGTGGGCGCCGTGGCCGTTTCCAATCACCTGCGCCGTTATATTGAACACCGTCCCCGGCCCCAGCCGGTGATTTCCTCGGCCTGCCCGGCGGTGGTACGGCTGATGCAGGTAAGGTTCCCCGGCCTTTTAGAGCACATCGCCCCCATAGAAACCCCTATGGAGGTCTCAGCCCGTCTGGCCCGGGAGAAAGCCCGGCAGGAACACGGCCTGGCCGATAAAGCCATAGGTATATTCTTCATTACCCCCTGCCCGGCCAAGGTAACCGCCGTTAAGCAGCCATTTGGGAAGCGTTCCTATGTGGACGGGGCTTTTTCCATGTCCGACATCTACGGCGCTATACTGCAACGGCTTTCAGACGCAGCCGACGATTCGCGCAACAGCCTGTCACCGGCCCTGGGTGTAGGCTGGGGTAAAACCGGCGGCGAAAATCACGCCATCAAGGAACACGCGCTGCTGGCAGTGGATGGTATACACAATGTAATTAATGTATTGGAAGAGATTGAGCGGGGTGAACTGGCAGATATTGATTATGTGGAGGCCCAAGCCTGTACAGGAGGGTGTATCGGCGGTCCCCTGACCCCCCAGAATCTTTTCGTGGCCCGGGTACGTATGGAAAAGCTGCTGAAAAAACTGGCCGACTGCCGGCAGCCGTTACCTGACTTCCCCAGCGACCCGGATTATTACCGACTCCCCGGTCCCATCCCCCCGCGTCCCACACTGCAGCTAAGTGACGATATCAACCAGGCCATCACCATGCTGGAGGAGGTAGAGCACATCACCGCCCAGCTGCCGGGTCTGGACTGCGGTTCCTGTGGCTCGCCCAACTGCCGGGCACTTGCGGAGGATATTGTCCGGGGTTACGCGGAAAATTCCTACTGCGTGTTTAAACTAAGGGAAAGATTGCAGCTGTTAGCCAGCGAAATCGTGGATTTAGCCCATAAGCAACCACCGGCAATGGGGAAGCACGTGAAGTAAGGAAGCAAGAGAACCGTCCCCCTGCTTCCCCCTAAGATCTTTGAATAAACCGTTGTTTGATATCCTCATCACTGATAAATGAACGAAATGCTCTTGAAACCAAGCTTTCCTGGTCGGGTCGGTTCCAGGCCAGGTACAGCTCATAGCTTAGTTTTACCCCGGGCACCGTCACCTCGCCCAAAGCGCCCCTTTCCAGCAGCTCAGCCACCGCCCAGCGGGACACAACACTGATACCCAGCCCCAAGCGCACCGCATTAATTAAAGCCTGGGTACTGCCCAACTCCAACAGGCTGGTGAACTGATCCAGGGTAACATTGTGTTTTAAAAACTGCTGTTCCAGAGCCTGCCTGCTACCCGAACCAGTTTCCCTCACTATAATGGACTCGTTAGTCAGCGCTGCCAGCGGCACCTCCTCCCCCTTGATGGGGTGCCAGGGCGGGGTGATCATCACCATATGATCGGTTACCCATGGCTCGCACTCCACACCCTCGGCCTTGACAGGACATCCCGCTATTCCTATCTCCACTTCCCTATCCTTTAACCACTGGGAGACCTGGGCACTGTCCCCCACCCGCAGGGCGACCGATACCGCCGGGTATTGCTCACGAAAACCACCGATAAACAGCGGCAGCAGCCATTCTCCGGCCACCGAAGTGGCCCCCAGCATCAGGTACCCGGCCTTAACCTCACGCAAATCGTCTATACCAGCCTTGATTTTATTATACTGACGGATCATCTGCATAGCAATTGGATATAACAGACGGCCAGCTTCAGTGAGTACAACTTTTTTATCGGTACGTTCAAAAAGTAATATGCCCAGTTCCTCTTCCAAAGACTTGATCTGAAAACTCACCGCCGGCTGGCTCGTATCCAGCTGCGCCGCCGCTTTGGTGAAGTTTTTCAACTGGGCTATTAATAAAAACGCTTCCAGCTGTTTAATTTGCAATCTAATCACCACTGATATTTTAGATTTTCATAATGCTTCGGATGGTGGGAGCAAGGGCATGAAAAGTACGAGATCGATTGCAGCAATGTATATAATTATTGTTTGAATGACTTGGTCAATTATTTTTATTTGTTTCACCACTCTATATGCTTACTCCTTTAATTTCTTTCGATGTGTATAGATTTATTTTTATTAAATTACTACGGCAGTTACACATAATATGAACATTTGTAAAAGGATTTTATTAGCAATTAAAGAAATAAAAACTAAGGAGAATTATGTAGCATTGCAGCAAAAAAAATTATAGGAGGTGTCCATAATTACTTGGAAACCTGAAGTTGATGAAATAGAAAGGCGTAAAAAAATCGCTTACCAAATGGGCGGCGAAGAGGGAGTTAGAAAACAGCATAGTAAAGGCAAAATGACAGTTCGCCAGCGAATCGACGCACTTGTTGATACCGGTTCTTTCTCGGAAACAGGGGTTATGGCGGGAGAAGCAGCTTATGAAAAAAATAATTTAACCAAGTTTATTCCCTGCCCCATAGTAATGGGCCTGGCAGATATTAACGGGCGTAAAGTTGCAGTACATGGAGACGACTTTACCGTAAAAGGTGCTTCTGTTGGGAGAATGTACAAAGCAAAACTGGCATATATCACAAAAATGGCTCACGAGCTCAGGATTCCGGTCGTACGCTTACTTGACGGCGCGGGTGGCTCTATTAAGGAAATAGCTCAAATAGGCTACACTGAATTACCAGTTATAACTGATGCTGCATCCCAACATATGGCAGAACTTATGTCCATGGTACCGGTGGTTTCCATCGGTATGGGACCGGTTTCCGGCATAGGTGCTAAATTAATGGTAGCTTCCCACTTTTCAATAATGGTTAAAGAAATGTGCCAGGTTTTTGTGGGCGGACCTCCTCTTGTAAAATGGGCTTTTGGCCAAGATATTTCTAAAGAGGACCTGGGTGGTTATAAAATTCACGCCAGCATAAGCGGTGTGGTAGACAATGTAGCTGATAACGAAGAAGACGCCATGGAACAAGCTCAAAAATTTTTGGATTACTTACCCACCAATGTCTGGGAAATGCCTCAGCGCAAGTACCAGGAGAAAGATGACAGCCAACGCCAGGAAGAAGAACTCTTATCCATAGTGCCCAGAAAACCTCAAAAAACTTATAACATGCGTAAAGTAATTGAACTTATATTCGACAAAGATTCATTTTTTGAAATTGCCAGGTACCAGGGGCAGTCGCAAATAACCGGGCTTGCCCGCTTAAATGGCTTTCCCGTTGGCGTTCTTGCCAATAATAATAAATTCAGGGCAGGAGCCTTCGCCTGGGATGTAGCTGAAAAATTCCAGCGTTTTGTTGACATGTGCGATACTTTCCATATTCCAATTATAAATTTAGTAGATCAGCCCGGTTTCTTCATTGGCAGGCAATCCGAAGAATTTGGCACGATTCGTAAAGGGGTCAGAGCAAGCTTTTCTGTTCTCCAAGCAACCATTCCATGGGCAACCATATATATACGCAAGTGTTTTGGAGTCGCCGGGGGAGCCCAATCAAATCCTAACCAATTAAATTGGCGTTATGCCTGGCCTTCAGCAGTTTGGGGCAACATACCTGTTGAGGGAGGTGTTTTTGCCGCCCATCGTAGTGAAATAGAAAAGTCGGAAAACCCTACGACACGCCTTGATGAACTTATGGAAATGTACAGAGGATATGCATCTCCCTTCCGAACAGCTGAGGCATTTGGTATAGAGGACATAATAGATCCCAGAGAAACCAGGCCCCTCCTGTGTAAGTGGATAGAAATGGTTTATCCAACAGAACAGTTAAGATTGGGCATAAAAACACGAGGTATGAGGTGTTAAACAGCTGCTTTTGATCAAAAAATGCTTACCAATGCCGGCAGTCACGAAGCATAGTGATTAAAAACCATTTTCATGAGTGGCTTGTGAGAAAATGATTATTGGTATTAGGAGAGATATGGAGAAGGAAGGTAATAAAATGATTGGTAGTGTATTATCCCCGATGCCGGGAATTATTACTGAAATTTTTGTCCAAGTTGGAGATAAGGTTAATACCGAAGATGAATTAATGATCTTGGAAGCAATGAAAATGGAGAACCCAATTGTTGCACCGGTTCCCGGCACAGTTTTAGAAATTAAGGTAGCAGTGCAGGAACATGTTCAATCGGATCAAGTTTTAGTTGTTATTAAATAAAAAGGTAGATGATATTTTAACCCTATTCAAAGAGATAATTTAGCGGCCGTTAAAAATGCCTGTTACGTTATAAATAAATTAGACTTGGATAATAACACAGTACCTACTAAATTACATTTCTTTAATTGAAAAGGCGAAAGCCGGCATATTAAAACCGGCCTTCGCCTTATTGATTCGTTTTTATGACAACCAAATTACCTGTGAATTCCGGCAACTATAACCGTAGAGTTTTGAGCTTAGCTTTTAATCAACTAATCATGCCATAGATAAAAACCATCAATTTTTAGTTAATCCAGGTCGGCAAAGTGGTAAAGCTTATGCCCCAAACCAACGGTAGGTAATAGATGGTAAGGGCTGTGATGGCCAAAATTCCAAAAATATTTAACCAAAAACCTGCCCTAACCATCTGCGGTATGGTCACATAGCCGGTTCCAAATACAACTGCATTGGGCGGCGTAGCCACCGGCAGCATAAAGGCGTAAGAGCAAGCAATGGCCGCAGTAATCATTAGAACGTAGGGATGAATACCCATGGCTACACCCATGGAGGCCATCACCGGCATCAGCATGGTAGCGGTAGCCGTATTGGAAGTTACTTCGGTCAGGAAAATGGTCATGGCGGTAACTGCCAGCACAATTACCAACATAGGAGCACCTTCGAGGCCGACCAGCCTGGTGGCGATCCACTCGGCCAGGCCACTGCTTTTAAAGCCGCCGGCCAGGGAAATGCCCCCGCCAAAAAGCAATAGAATCCCCCAGGGGATTTTCAAAGCGCTCTCCCAATCAAGCACGAATTGCCCCTTGGCCAGGTTTACCGGCAGTAAGAAGAGCAGTAAAGCCCCTAAAATACTGATAGTGGCATCATTAATCATGGGAATAAAATCTTTCAATACGAAGGAACTTGAGATCCACAAAAGCGCCACCAGAACAAATACAGCAGCCACCTGGGTCTCGGCCTTGCTTATGGGGCCAAGTTTCTGAATTTCATCATTAATTACTCTCATCCCGCCCGGAAGCTCTTTTATCTTGACGGGGTAAGCCACGCTGGTCAAATACCACCAGGCAAAAATCAAGGTTACAACAGCGAGGGGAATGCCGTAAGCCAGCCAGGAAGCAAAGGATATATCCTGGCCCCACATCTCCTTGACCACGCCCACAAAAATTCCGTTTGGCGGAGTGCCTATAATGGTTGCCACGCCGCCGATGGAGGCCGCATAAGCAATCCCCAGCATAAGTGCAGTCCCAAAATTAAATTTACCCACCGAAGTATCGATATCCGATCCCTGTTCCTTCAGCAAAAGGGCGACTTGCAAAATTACCGCAAGTCCAATGGGCATCATCATCATAGCTGTCGCGGTGTTGGAAATCCACATGGAAAGAAAAGCTGTGGCAACCATAAAGCCGAGAATAATTGTTTTAGGGCCTGTACCAACCAATTTGATGATGTTTAAAGCAATGCGCCGGTGCAGGTTCCAGCGTTCCATAGCTGCGGCGATCAAAAAACCTCCCATAAAGAGAAACACTGTATTGTCACCATAGGATGACGTTGTGGTTTTAACATCTTGGGCGCCCAATAAAGGAAACAACACTATGGGCAAAAGGGAGGTAGCCGGGATGGGAATGGCCTCGGTAATCCACCAGGTGGCAATCCAGGCTGTACTGGCCAGTACTGACTTGGCTACCGGCGTCATATCAGCAGGCGTAGGCATTAATAAGACCAATAAAAACAAGCCGGGTCCCAAAAAAAGGCCAACTTTTTTGGCCAAGTTATAGCTCCCGCCGTTAGAACCATTATTATTAGATCCACCGGAATTGCCGCCGCCCGGGGAGCCAGCGCCTCCGGGCAGCACCTGATCAGCAAGTTTACGCTCTTTTTTAGACAAATTGCCATTATCGACCATGGCAACCATATCGAAACGCATTAGTCTTTTGGTCTGCTTACTAAGCTGCCACATATACTGCCAAAGGCTCTGTATACTGCTACTAAGACTACTCATAGAAGCCACATCTCCTTTATGTTTAGTATTCTACTGACTAATTGACAGGAGAAGGATTTGTCATATGTATCTTTCGGATTAAATCTTTAATGTTTTATATTACGAATGTTAATATTCGGTTCCACCATTGTGTACATGTCCATCACAGGGCATGAATCCCTGCGGTTCTTTTTTACTTGCATTTGCTCACATTTTTTTCCTTTAGCCAATAGCACCACTTCCTTTCTAAATTTTCAAAATAATATATTTATAAATAATAGTCAATTTATAATAACACAAAAGATAATACAATTTAGTCGCATTTACGACAAATTGTATTATGGTTTTTTACTTAGCAGGTAAGAAGGGTTGGAGTAAAGGCGATATTACCTTTAAAATAGGCGGTAAGAATATTAAGGAAATCAGCGGTTCCATTGCACTGGATGACGCAAACCCGGCTGGTGCCAAACCGGTACAAATAAGAATAACAATGGACAAGAAAACGGTATGGGAAGGGACAATTGATAAAGGAAAAAACCCGGTTCCGGTGAGCATTAAGCCCACGGCAACATCCAGTGACCTGGTGGTGCAGATTGACAATATATCGGAAACCAGAATTGATTTTATTGATTTTGTAGCCCAGTATTAAAGAGCTTTAAAAAAAATCCCGCGTTAAGCACCGGGACTTTTTTAATAAAAATCACACAGCGGGGAAGCAAGAGAACGTCTCCCCTGCTTCCCCGCTGCTACCATGTGTTAGCCTGCACACCGCAGCCAGGATTTGCTTTAGGCTGAATATTTAACCGCCTTTTTCCCTTTCACCACTACATTGGGGGTAGGTGCATGGCTATGTTCATGCTTGTGTTTGGGCAGAACATTGAAATTCTCCACTATAAACAAATAACCAAGCACGCCAATGGCCAACAAGCCAATACTAACCAACCATTCAATGACTGAAGGGAAATAAGCTCCGCCCATAAAATCAGCCATGCCGGTGAACACCACGTTCATCCGGTTGATAATGACCCCAGCTACCACCAACACCCCAAAGGTTACTAAACCACCCACGCTGTTGCGTAGTTTGGGGGTGAAACAAATTATAATAGGAATAATTACCCCGATTAACATTTCCAGTAAAAACATATTACCTTCCATATTGCCTGTAAAAACTAGGCCGGTAGCCCCGCGGTATACCAGGTCACCCACTTTGAGCGCCAGGTATACAAGCATCATATAGCCCGATACCTTTATTAAAGACTGCAGAACACCAAGATCCGGTCTATGCCCGTGGGCCCGGGCCCCCAGCATGGTTTCCACCGTTACCATCGCCGGACCAACAAAGAAGGATGACATTAAAAAGAATATCGGCAGCAGCATGGACCACCACAGCGGATATAGTTTGCCCACTTCCATCACATAAAGTGAACCCAGTGAGGACTGGTGCAGCGTGGGCAACAGCACACCAATGATCAACAACACAGGCATGATTTTCTTGAAAAATCCATGCCAGCGTTTTTGCACCTTTTCAGTGGCCACTTCGCCAAATTCCAGCAACTGAATCATTGTGTAAAGGGACACGCACCAAAACACTTCAAACAAAACACTATGATAGCCCCACGAAACAAACGGGCGCCAGAAGTTAAACCAGCGACCGATATCCATAAACAGTCCGGCCATAACCAGTAAATAACCGATTAACGAAGTTAACATAGCACTGCGGGCAATGGGACTAAATTTTTTGATACCCATGATATGTACCAAAAGCGCCGTGCTATAACCACCACCGGCCAGAGCTACGCCGGTAAGCACATCAAAACCAATCCACAAACCCCAGGGCCATTCATCGTTTAAATTAGTGGAACTGCCCAACCCGAATACCAAGCGGTACACCATCAGCAGCACACCCACCAGACCCAGCACCATCAGCACGTACCTGGTGGGGGTCATGGTAAAACGCCATCTATTACTAACGGCCATTACAAAGCCTCCTTGTTGATTTGTTTATTCGCACTTCGGGGAAGCAAGAGAACCGTCCCCCTGCTTCCCACCGCGCGCGTGAAATTATTTTTTACCGGGCTTCTTCTCCTCACGATTAATTTCATTGCGCCGGCGGTTATAAACATACATACCGGTCAGCAAAGCTCCCCAACCCAGTCCCACGGCCGGTGTCAAACCCAGTATACTTTCAGTGTAATGGGGTAGAGGCGTAGTAGTGATGTTGGTGCGAAAGCCCAGTGTTTCAAAGGGTATATCCGATATATACAGCCAGCTTGTACCCCCGGCTTCTTTTTCACCATAGACGTGCTTTATGTACCTGCTGTCGCCGTTTATTTTTTCCTTGGCCATGGCAAGCAAATTATTGCGTTCGCCATAGGTAAGCGCTCCCGCCGGGCACACACCCACACAGGCCGGACTTTCACCGGCGTGCACGCGGTCCGCACACATCTGGCATTTGCGCACCTGGGGAAAGGTTTTATCCCACTCGTATTTAGGGACGTTAAAAGGGCAGACCAACATACAGTACCGACAGCCCACACATAAATTTACATCGTAAACCACCGGGCCGTCCTTTGTTTTTCTAATGGCCTTGGAGAAACAAGCCGAAACACAGGCCGGTTCCTCGCAGTGCAGGCACTGGTATTTAACAAACCGCCATACCGGTTCATTATCTTTCTCGGTTTCCACTCTATTAACCACGGTCCAGTTTTCAGCATCCAAGCCACTGCCCTGATCCTGAACAGATTGTTTATACTGCAAATTATTCCACATTTTGCAGGCTACCTCACAACTGCCGCAGCCCACGCACCTGGTGATATCAACTAAAACTCCCTTGGACAAGCCATTCACCTACCTTTTCAATAGTATTCAAACAACTGAAACCAGCATCATATAAATAAGCTGACCACGTAGAACCAAAACAATAATTCCATATGAAAAGTAATCATTAAGCTGTCATTTCTTTAACCTTTTTGCCCCGGTCGGTATATTTGGTATGCAGCAACTCCTCGGCCAGCTCACTCATGGGATGCTTTAAAAAGTTTTGATACAGGGCCAGCACCTCGGCGTTTTCATGGCTCTCACGCCGCTGTGCCCGGGCATCCGCCTGGTACAGGCTGTTGATTCTCTGCATGCGCACCTCATCCGAGGGCGGCACCGCAGACCGTGGCTGCCCGCCACCGCTGATGCACCCACCGGGACAGCACATAAACTCCACAAAATGCCAAGGCGCGTTACCCTTGCGCACCGCCTCCAGCACCTGCCGGCCATTGCTCATGCCGTGGCAAACCGCCACCTTCACAGTGCCCACACCGGGCACATCCACCGCCGCCTCCTTAACCCCTTCCAATCCGCGTACCGGAGTCAGAGTCAGCAGATTGGCAGGAGGCTGCTGCTCGGTTATAAAGTAATAAGCAGTACGCACCGCCGCCTCCATCACGCCACCTGTGGCACCGAAAATAATGGCGCCGCCGGTACTTTCGCCCATCAAGGGGTCATAATTTTGTTCCGGTAGTTTGTTCAAATCGATGTTTTGCTGTTTGATCATCCTGGCTAGTTCACGGGTGGTTAGCACCGCATCTATATCCCGCAACCCCTCTTGGTGCCAGTAATGGGCACTGCTGTTCATTTCCGGGCGCTGCATCTCGAATTTCTTGGCTGTGCAGGGCATAATGGACACTGAGAAAATGTTCTCGGGGGCTATGTTTTTCGCTTTGGCATAGTATGTTTTGACAAGGGCACCCAGCATTTGCTGCGGGGATTTGCAGCTGGACATATGGGGCAGTAGATCCGGATAGAAGTACTCGCAGAACTTAACCCAGCCCGGACTGCAGGATGTAAACTGGGGCAGCGGCATATTTGTGCCACCTGTAATTCGTTTAATCAATTCGGTGGCTTCTTCCATAATGGTCAGGTCAGCGGTAAAACTGGTATCAAATACCCCGTCAAAACCCAGGCGTTTTAATGCCGCCACCTGCTGGCCCGCCACCCAGGTGCCCGGGGGCAGCCCGAATTCTTCACCCAGCGCCACCCTGGTAGCCGGAGCTGTTTGCACCACTACATGTTTATTCGGGTCCTGGATGGCCTGCAGAACCTTTTGAGTATCATCCCGCTCGGTAATGGCCGCGGTGGGGCACCACAGAGCGCACTGCCCGCAATTAATGCAAACCACTTCATCCGCCAGGGGCAGTCCATAGTGTCCAACTACCGTCTGGACGTTTTTACATACTTCCAGGCATTGCCCGCATAAAATGCACTTTTGATCATCCCGGACAATAGAGGGGTTATCAGGGGTAATGGGCACCCGCCCCCGCACCTGGGCCGGCCAGGCACCCCGCCCCTGATACTGCTGGGGCAGCCAGCCATCCCCGCCGGCCTGCCCCGCCACCGATGTCGCACCGCAGCCGGCCAGGCTCATCGTAATACCGGCCAGCCCCAGACCACCCATCATTTTCAAAAAAGACCGTCTGGTCACCTGCCTTTTTAGCTGCTGATCCTCTTCCTTGACATGGTCGTCCATAATAAATCCTCCTTGGGTCAAACTTAAACTTTAAAATAAACTAAAGGTTTAATCAAATATTTCTGAAACCATCTACTGCATTTAATGGATCTAGAATTATTCAACCATTGCGCCACGCCGCCTGATCTTACGCAGCAGGCGTTTAAAAGTCGATTTTAAATTAAATGTTTTACCTGCCTGTTTGCGATACGCCGACCACTCAACCACACGGACAATGGTGGCGCTGATTTCGTATAACAGATACATGGGGGCTGCCATCAGCAGTACCGAGAATATTTCAGGGGAGGCCACCAGCGCAGAGGCAATCACTACCGAAGCCACGATGGCTATTTTCCGTGCTTTAACCATCATCCGATAGTTGATTACACCAAGCTTGGCCAGGAAAAAACTGGCCAGGGGCAGTTCAAAAATCAGCCCGAAGGGCAGTAAAAAGTTTAAAGTAAAAGACACGTATTTGCCGATGGTGAGCATGGGAACCAGTTCCTTGCCCCCGTAACTCAGCAAAAAATTGACACACATGCGGAAAACCACCAGAAATCCAAAGGCTACGCCGCCGATGAAAAGCAAAAAGGAGAATAACACAAAGAGAGTGAAATAAATACGCTCCATCTTACGCAGAGCGGGAATAATAAACCCCCAAAATTGCCAGAGGGTCACCGGCAAAGAAGCCAAAAAACCCAGGAAAAAGGCAAGCTTAAGCTTGGTCATAATTGCTTCGGTAACTCCGATATAAATAATATCATGACCTTTGTTAGTCACCGGTTCCAGCAATATCCTGAGTACTAAATCGCTTAAAA
>JGI2924J29684_1077410_pt1 | contig 16726 bp, 21 predicted proteins | sample BenlonsequencITS_FD_29684 | JGI IMG/M metagenome (IMG submission 29684)
CCGCCTTGAGCCACAAAACCGTCAATAACGCGGTAGAATTCTTTGCCATTATATGCCCGCGCTTTTACCATGTCTTGAAAACGAGCAACATGACCGGGTGCAAATTCGGGATTGAGTTCTATAAGAATATCCCCATATTTTGTGGTGATCACCACAATGTTTTCTGGTTCGATTTTGCGCCAGTTTTCGCCCTTCATTCCAGATTCCAAACTCAACGGGGTTGGTGTTGGCTTTGGAATTATCTTTGCCTGATTATCTGTATCCTGAGCACAGGCGGAGAGGCTTATGCAAAAGCTGCTTATCAATAATAAGTGTTTTATCAATTTACCATTCCCCGATATTTTCAGCACTTGCCCAAGGTTCTGCTGGCGCAAGTGACTCGCCCTTTTGAAGCAGTTCAACGGAAATATTGTCTGGTGATCTTACAAAAGCCATATGCCCATCACGGGGCGGGCGGTTTATGGTAACGCCCATATCGGACAATTTTTTGCAGACCGCATAAATATCATCGACTTCATAAGCGAGGTGACCAAAATTACGGCCACCAGTATAAGATTGTTTGTCCCAGTTATAGGTGAGTTCCACCGCAGGAATGCCCGGTAATAAACCGTTTTCTGGTAAACCACCGGCTGCTTCTATGTCGGCAGGTGTTGCCAGAAATACAAGTGTGAAACGGCCTTTTTCAATATCGCGTCTCTCAACGACAGTCAGACCAAGGCCGTCGCAGAAGAAACGCAGGCTTTCGTCGATATCTTCCACGCGGATCATTGTGTGTAGGAAACGGATACTCATTAATTGCTCATCCCTTTAAGTTGGATTTGAATTTCTTGTTCAAGTGATTTGGGACGGTTGTGGTGGTGTAAACGGGCTGTCACGGCGGCAATGGCGACAATTCCAAACACACAAAGAATTGTTATTCCAAATAACCAAGGGGCAAAGCCTTCGTCCAGATCGGCTATTTGTCCCGATGCGTTCCAGATACTATTCCATATCCAACTAGCTACTACGAATAAAGCAGGTAGGCAGATAAGTGATGCGACGGCACCGCCAAAATTTAATAAATGGCCGCGCGGATTGTGAACCCGCTTATAAATTTCGACAAATATGTCTTCACCAAGTTTCTGGATGTCTTTGTCTTCATTGCGCCGCGCTTTGAAAATGTCGTGAGCGTCTTTTTCAACTGTTCTGTATTGGAAAAAGATAATTGTGCCCCAGACTAAAAAAACGAGGATGAGAGATATAAACAAGATCACAGCGAATACCGTTATATGAAAGAGAATTAGGAGTTGATATTATATATATCGTTCGGCACGGGCATTTTGTAGTGCATCTTGAAGGGAAGCAACAAAGGAAAGGCGTTCTTCTGGCGTTAAAAACCGGCCAATGGCGTATGAATGTCCCGAACTGCTTAGTCTGATAAATTTGTTTTCATGGCCGTGAGGCGTGAGACCGACGCGTGTAAACGCTGTTGGGAGTGTTGCGCTCGATTTTTTGCCTTGGGGGTTAATGTGAATGACAGTTAGGTCTTCGCTGTTAACCTGAACAAATGTTTTCTGCGACAAGGCTTTGTTATTGGCTCTGAAAACGAGCCATAAGATAAGTAAGTCTATCGCGAGAAAACCCATAATGATAAAAAAGCCATAGGGCAGGAATGCCAGACTGGTGAGAATGCTTAAACCGGTCAAAATCAGGATCAATGTTACAAATCCACGATCGGATAATGACCTAGATGGCTGTAAAACAGCGTCCATATAGATTTTTGACGGAGTATCTTGCATTTGCCACGCTGATTTTGAATGTTTAACGCTTTTTTGTCTTGCCCGAGCGAGCTTGGAGAAACCATATTGCAGCTCGGGTCAACAATCTAGGTATATATCAATGGCAAGTGCTTCAAAGCCGGTAGCGACGAAAAAAAAGAGAGTGTCGAAACCTCGCAGCCGGATAAAGCATGACGATATTCTAGAAATGTTTGTGAAACTGGCAGACGACAGGCCAAATCCTGAAACAGAATTAGAATATAATTCTCCCTTTACGCTTGTGGTTGCAGTCGCGCTTTCGGCGCAGGCGACTGATGTGGGGGTGAACAAGGCGACGCGTGTTTTGTTTGCCCATGCAGACACGCCTGAAAAAATGCTAGAATTGGGGGAAGAGGGCGTCGCAAAATATATTAAAACGATTGGCCTATGGCGCAATAAAGCGAAAAATGTTGTCGCATTGTCGAAGATGATCATTGATGACTTTGGCGGCGAGGTGCCTCAAACGCGGGAAGAATTGGTCAAATTACCAGGGGTTGGTCGAAAAACAGCGAATGTTGTTCTCAATGAGGTATTTGGTCAGCCGACCATTGCTGTGGATACGCATATATTTCGTGTGTCCAATCGCACGGGCTTGGCACCGGGAAATAATCCAGATCAGGTTGAAGATTTATTGGAACGAGTTGTGCCAGATACCTTTAAAAAGGGAGCACATCATTGGCTCATCTTACATGGTCGCTATACCTGCGTGGCTCGTAAACCAAAATGCGGGGAATGCGTTATCTATGATTTGTGTAAATTCAAGGAAAAGACAGCCTAAACTAAAGCTCGCTTGATGAGTGCGGCGGCATACATTTCACTCATTCTTGGTCCTTCCACAGGGTAGAGATATGGCTCGATCATTTCTAATTCCATCAATAGAAGTTTACCTTCTGAGCCACGCAATAGATCAATGCGGGCGTAAAGTGGTGTTTCAAATGGAATGAATGACAAAATGTCTTGGGCAGCTTGAATGTCGCTCTCTTCTGGCTGAATAGGTGTTTCGGTTCCGCCATAACTGCTTTGAATACGATAATCTCCTGCTTTTGCCGTTTTAAGCAAAGCGTGGGAATATTCACCATCAATGAAGATATATGAATATTCTCCCTCGGTTTGTATCGCGGGCATAAATGGTTGAATCATAGCTGGACGGTCCAGCAAAATCCCGTCGGGGATTTCGTCACCGCGTTTATATAAGCTTTGACCATGAGCACCGGCACCAATTTGACGTTTTACCACCACACCGCTTGTGTCGTATGTGTCAAACACCGATTGGATGTCCATTTTTGTTGGTTCATTTACCCACAATGTCGGGACAGTTGAAGCGCCTTGTTTGGCGAGGTCTTTTAGATAAGATTTGTTGACATTCCATTTTATTGTTTGGGCCGAATTATAGAGTTTCAAGCCTGATTTTTCTATATTTTCCAGCTTGTTGAGAAAGTCTTGCTGATAATCCTGATAATTCCATGGGGTTCCAACGACCACGGCGTCGGCATCGGAAAAATCAGATATAGGAGCTTTCCAGTCGATAGCTTGAATCGTGTGTCCGCTTTGGCGAAGTGCGTTCTGAAGCTGGCCAAACTGAAGATCAAACTCAAAAGCATCATTTCTGCGGTTTGGTCGGTCTGGAAGTGTTGTTTCGCAAGCGAGAAATGTAAAATTCAAGGTGTTTTCCTTGTAAGTTGGCAACATTCACCTTGTGGAAGGTTTATGCTCGCATATAACTAGCCAATATCTTTTAACGCTAGAGCGTTTTTTTATTTTGGAGCTTTTCATGACCAACCCCCGCTATGACGTTATTGCATTGGGTAATGCTATTATGGATGTAATTGCGAGCGTGGATGATGCGTTTCTTGAGAGCAATGACATTCCCAAAGCGCGTATGAGTTTGATTGATCAAGAGCGTACAGATTTTCTGTATAATGCATTGCCCGATACAAAGGTTGAAACATCCGGTGGGTCTGCCGGTAATTCGATCGCGTGCTTGCTTAGCCTTGGCGCGAAAGCTGCTTTCATGGGGAAAGTAGCTGACGATGAGATCGGAACGGCATACGTCAGTGACATGGAGCGTATCGGCGCGACATTCTCTGGAAAGCCGTTGACAAGCGGTATATCAACAGCGCGCTGTATGATTGCTGTGACGCCTGATGGTGAGCGTTCTATGAATACGTTCTTGGGTGCATCTACAGAGTTTGAAGCTGATGACGTGGATGAAGATCTAATTAGAGACTCTAAATGGCTTTATCTGGAAGGATATTTGTTTGATAAGCCTGCTGCCAAAACTGCATTTGTACGTGCAGCTGAAGTGGCGAAGGCTGCAAACCGTAAGGTCGCTGTGACAATGTCGGACGTGTTTTGTGTAGAGCGTCACCGTGAAGCATTCCGTCACCTCGTGAAAAATTACGTTGATCTTGTGTTCGCGAATGAAGAAGAGCTTTTGGCCCTTTACGAGACTGATGATTTTGATGCGGCAGTTGATATGCTTAAGACAGAGACGCAATTTGCTGCAATCACACGCTCCGAAAAAGGGTCTGTTGTCATAGATTCAAATACGCGTTTGAATGTGCCGACAAAACCATTGGATAAAGTGGTCGATGCGACAGGCGCAGGGGATGCTTATGCTGGTGGGTTTTTCTTTGGCCTGAGCCAAGGTTTGAACTTGGAAACTTGCGCGCGTTTGGGACATTTGTCTGCGAGTGAAGTTATTTCTCATTACGGTCCACGCCCGGAAACGAATTTGAGAGAACTTGCTATCGCGGAAGGTCTGATTTCGGCATAATCAGAAAATAAATGCTGTTACACAGGAATTGTTGTGTTTGAGATCTTATCAAATCAGTCTTATAGTTAATTGATATGAAATGGGATCAATTATCAGATGACTGGTGCCCCATAGCTAGGGCAACATCGATCGTAGGGGATCGCTGGACCCTTTTGATCGTTCGCGATTGTTTTCTGGGCGTTAGCAAATTTGACGATTTTCAGAAAAATCTTGGTATTACCCGCCATGTATTGGCGCAACGGCTAAAACGGTTGGTGGCTGTAGGTGTGCTGGAAAAGAAAGCTTATCAGAGCCGTCCTGAACGATTTGACTATATGCTGACAGAGCGTGGCAAAGAATTAGGTCATGTGCTTGAAGCCTTGCGACTCTGGGGCAGGGAACACCTCTCTATACGTCGGCAAGCCGGTATTGGTGAAACAATCGACGAATAGATGATCATCGACTTAAAAAAAGGGCTAGCCTATTCAAGGCTAGCCCTTTTAAATTGAATCAATTCAAAATTTAGTTTCCAGAACTCACGGCAACCATAGCTGCTCGCAATGTACGGTCACCGATTTTCCAACCAGATTGGAAAGTTTCAGCAACAGTGCCATTTGGTTGATCGGATGGGATTTGCGAAATGGCTTGGTGAAGGTTTGGATCAAAGCTAGCGCCAGGGGCAGCATCAATTGCTACAACACCATTACGTGCGAAAGCTGCGTGCAACTCTTTTTGAGTCATCTCAATTCCAGCCAATAAACTTTGACCTTGCTCAGACAATGCTGCTTTTGCTTCATCTGAAACAGCACCAAGAGCACGTGTCATATTGTCAGAGACGGAAAGCAGGTCGCCGGCGAATTTTTCTACCGCATAGATGCGGGAATCAGCGACTTGCTTTTCTGTGCGTTTGCGCAGGTTTTCCATGTCAGCCATAGTGCGTACAAGCTGATCTTTTAAGGCGTTTGTTTCAGCTTCTAATTCAGCAATCCGTGCTTCTGGTTCGTCTTCAGCAGGTGCAGCATCATTTGCAGCTTCTGTCGTTTGCGCTTCTTCACCAGTGTTTAAAGCTTCTTCAGCTTCGTTTTCGACTTTATTTTCTGGCGCTTGCGTGTCTTCGCTCATCGCTTTTCCTCTATTTTCTCGGCCGGTCCGCCATCTAATAATCGACCCACAACTTGGGCAGTGTAATCCACCATTGGAATGACGCGCGCATAATTTAGGCGCGTTGGACCAATAACACCCAAAGCTCCTACAACTTTACGCTCAGAATTCATATAGGGCGCGACAATAACACTTGAACCTGAAAGGCCAAAAAGTTTGTTTTCTGCACCAATAAACAGCCTTACACCCTCTGCATCGCGGGCACGGTCTAAAATTCAACCAAGCTTTCTGTTTTATCGAGATAAGAAAAGAGGTCTCGGACTTTATCTACACTTTCGGCTAATTGTTCATCGCCTAGAAGATTTGCTCGTCCTCTAACGATGAGGGACCGCCCACGGTCAGGGTCGTCTCCTGTCCAATGCGCGAGACCAGCTTCAACAAGCGTGCTTGCCATATCGTCGAGTTGGGCGCGTTTTTCGCGAATTTCACTGAGCACATCTGCTTTGACTTCAGAAAGTGTTTTGCCCCTCATACGTGCATTTAGGTAATTGCTTGCTTCTTGTAGAGCAGACAATGGCATGCCTTTAGGCAGCGTAAGGAGGCGGTTTTCAACGTCTTCATCTGCTGAAACGATAATTGCAAGCGCCTGATTGGGACCTACGGATACAAATTCCACATGTTTGATTGCCGCTGCATTGCTTTTCGGGCTGGCAACGAGACCTGCGCCTCCCACTAAGCCGGATAGCATTTCAGATGCTTCACCGAGAAAATCTTCTGGAAGGCCGCCTTGGGCAGCAGACAATCTTTGTTGTATGCGCCGTTTATCCACAGCTCCAAGTTTCATCTTCTGGACTTCCATAAGGCCATCCACAAAAAGCCTTAGCCCTTGATGAGTGGGAAGGCGTCCAGCCGAAGTGTGGGGACTGTCGAGTAATCCTTGTTCTGCAAGATCTGCCATCACATTGCGAATAGAAGCAGATGATAAGCTTATGCCACGTCTAGAAATTGTTCGGGAACCAACGGGTTCACCAGTTTCTAGATATGCCTCCACAATCTCACGAAATATCGTACGTGAGCGAGCATCCATTTTGGATAGCTGAGATTGGTTTTCTGGTGGTTCTATAATCATATCAATTACTAGAATAAGAATGCTTGGCTGTAGATGCAATGCGTATTGTATGCATTGCCAAACCATGTGTGCTTCCTGTATCGCCTTTTTAAACAATTTTCATTCAATTTTTTGCGGAGAATCGGGAAATATCCGAAATCTGCACGATAAAGGACCATTCACACATGACTCAGTTTGAGCGCCCATCAAAACGTGCACCGGAATCCCTGCGTGAAGTCAGCTTAGAAGTAGGCAAGTCCCGCTATGCAGAAGGGTCATGTTTGGTGAAATTTGGTCACACGCATGTGCTTTGTACTGCATCATGGACTGGGGATGTTCCGCGCTGGATGAAAGGCACAGGTAAGGGCTGGGTAACAGCGGAATATGGTATGCTACCCCGCGCAACGCACACACGTGGACGTCGTGAAGCAGCAGCGGGTAAGCAATCTGGTCGGACACAAGAGATACAGCGTCTTATTGGTCGTGCATTGCGTTCTGTTACAGACCTTGAAGCGTTGGGTGAAAATCAAATCACGATTGACTGTGATGTGATTCAAGCTGATGGCGGCACACGTACTGCTGCGATTACGGGTGGGTATGTGGCGTTAGCGCTTGCAATCAATTACCTGAAAGAAGAGGGTATTATTTCGACTAATCCGTTGGTGTCTCAAGCAGCCGCTATTTCTTGTGGTGTGTATCAGGATGTGCCTGTGCTGGATCTGGATTATGCAGAAGATTCAAATGCGATGGTGGATGCAAACTTTATCATGTCATCTGATGGCCGCATTATTGAGGTTCAGGGAACGGGTGAGGAGCGTCCATTTTCTCGCGAAGAATTTCTTGCGATGAGTGATTTAGCAGACGCTGGATGTAAAGAGCTGTTCGCTCTTCAAAAAGCGGCGATTGATAACGCATAAGGGCTAAATGGGGATTTCAGCGGATGCAGCTTGTGAGGTGTGAAGCCTTATTCAGCTGCAGTTCGCTGGCCTTCGTCATCGGAACCACTTAGTTCGTCTTCCTCATCTTCCCATATGAGTATATCGCCGGGTTGGCAGCCAAGCTCTCGACAAAGTGCTTCGAGAGTAGAAAAGCGGATAGCTTTTGCTTTACCTGTTTTCAGAATTGACAAATTGGCGAGGGTGATACCTACACGGTCGCCAAGCTCTGTGAGAGACATCCGGCGATCTAAGAGGACTTGATCAAGTTTTACGCGAATCGTCATAGGATTAGGGTAGGGCCTTTTTTCTATATGGTCATCTGCTGATCTTCACGAAGGCGTGCACCTTCAGCAAAAACCTGCGATAGAACGACCAAAATAAGTACTGCTCCCCACGTTATAAAATTTGTGCTCATCAATCGTGTTAAGATTCCAACCGGTTGTAGTTGAGTGTCCATCCCCACGATATTTATTATAAAAGCAATGACAGGATTGACGAGAATTCTTGTCAATTCAAGTATTGCAATTATCAAAGCGATTTTACGAAATCGTATTGCATTTTCAGGCACAAATGGATCTCCATCAACAAGCGTTTCAAAAACGCTTCGTAAATTTGATGCGATCGACATAACACCTATGCACAAAATTGATCCTACTAGAGCAAGGCTCGTCATTCTGAATGGGTCAGCATGCAACGAAATTCTACCCAAAATGGAATTTTCGACAATTCCGCCACTTAAGGTAGCGATAATTGAAAGAAAAGTTATAATCCAGATAAATCCAAGCGCGGCGCAGGCTGTGATCCAGAAAATATCAACCAATACCTTCAGAACTGAAGATAAAGATCCGCGTCCAATAGCGCGCAGCTTTAATGTGTCTTCAATACCGGCCATAGGGTTGGATCTTCCTGCAATTTAAATTCAATTTTGCACATCGTTTTTTTAAGCGAATGTTGTAGACAGGTCTGGTGTGACATAATTATTATCGAAAAACAATATATATCATGTAATTTTATCTGGAGACAATTATGACTGATTCGAATCAATCTAGGAAACTTCAGCCTGGTCGCCTAGTTGCAGCGACACACAATCAGGGAAAAGTACGTGAACTAAAAGACCTTTTGGAGCCTTTGGGGTTTGAGCCGGTTTCGGCCGGTGAACTGGATTTACCTGAACCTGAAGAGACCGGACTAACCTTTGAAGCGAATGCAGAATTGAAAGCGCTTGCGGCGGCTATAGCGTCTGGGTCTCCTGCGCTCGCAGATGATTCTGGTTTGGCTGTTGATGCGCTTAATGGTGCGCCGGGAATATATTCAGCGCGGTGGGCAGGGGAGTCTAAAGATTTCAAGCTGGCGATGGAAAAAGTAAACCAAGCGCTGGAAGATGAGAAAGCAGCAGAGCGAAGTGCACGTTTTGTTTGTGCGCTTTGTGTGGCTTGGCCTGATGGTGAGACCGTGACCTTTAGAGGTGAAGTTAAAGGCGAATTGGTTTGGCCCCCGCGCGGCGAGAATGGGTTTGGCTATGATGCAATGTTTGTGGCAGAGGGCGAAACAATCACTTTTGGAGAAATGGAACCTGCGCGTAAACATGGTATGAGTCATCGTGCCAATGCATTCAAATTGCTAACAGAAGCTATGCTTTAGTGCTGCAATTTGAACCTCATCGTGGGTTTGGTATTTATATACATTGGCCCTATTGCGCGAAAATATGCCCGTATTGTGATTTCAACGTCTACGCCGCTAAAGATCGGAATATTGATCCGCTTCTTTTAGCTATTCGGGAAGATCTCAAAGGATGGCGCGAAAAAACGGGTTCAAGGCACGTTGATACCGTTTTTCTAGGTGGTGGCACGCCGTCTTTGTTGCCACCTGAAGCTATTAGACAATTACTAGCTGACATCGCAGAGCTTTGGCCATTGCGTGACGATGCTGAAATAACGCTGGAAGCAAACCCTGATGATATGAACCGCTTTGCCGGCATAGCGGATGCAGGAGTGAATAGATTATCACTTGGTGTGCAAAGCCTAGATGATGCTGCTCTCACCTTTTTAGGACGTAATCATTCCGCTAAAATTGCTTTGGAAGCTATTGGCGAAGGAAGACGATGCTTTTCGTCTTTATCCCTTGATTTTATTTATGCATTACCCAACCAGAGCAAAGAAAAATGGCAAGCAGAGCTTTCCGATATCATAGATCTAGGTGCTGATCATTTATCATTGTATGAGCTGACAATTGAACAACGCACAGCTTTTGGCAAAGCGGTGTCGCGTGGTGATTGGACACCTGCAAATGAAGATGTGGCGGCAGATTTATATGAAGTGACGCAATTGGAGATGGAGGCGGCGGGGTATTCTGCTTATGAGATTTCCAATCACGCTAAGAGCGTGCAGCACCAAGCAAAACACAATATTGTATATTGGAAATCAGGCGATTGGTTGGGAGTTGGGCCGGGTGCGCATGGCCGCGTGACACTTGACGGGAAGAGATTGGAAACCATCTCCGAAAAACGGCCTGATAAGTATATTTCCAAAGTAGAAAAGACAGGCGTTGGTGCCGATTATAATCCTTTGTCTATTGAAGATATAGCAGCAGAACGAGTCATGATGGGGCTGAGAATGACACAAGGAATACTGCGTTCTGACTTTGAAAAAATAAGCGGTAGATGTTTTGATGAAACTGCTATTGCAAGTTTTATATCCGATGGGTTGATCGAGCTTGATGGCTCCATATTAAAACTAACAGCAGAAGGTTGTTTATTGGCTGATTATATAAGTCAGAAATTGGTTTTAGAATGAAAAATGCCGTCCAGTATCTGAACGGCATTTTTTAAATCTATAATAATATCAGATATTTAAAATCCATCTGGTTGGAATGTCTTTATCCCAGGTTCGATAACGCGGATACCGCCTTTACCTGTGACTTGAACCACAGATAACCCGCGCTCTATTGTGCCGTTTGATTTGAAGCGGAATAAACCATTGGTTCCGATAAACCCGTCCCGACGCTCAAGCGAGGTCCGGTTTAAGGAACCTTCACTCAACATCATCAAAGACATGAGGGTGGCATCATAACCCAGTGTCGACATACTGGTGGGTTCTTGGCTCGTTATTTGCCTATAAATGTCGTTATATTGTGCAACTGCTGTTGGATCTGGCGCGGCAAACACACCCCCTTCAAGAGTTGGCTCACGCCAAACGTCTGCAGAATTCCACAGGCCTGTTCCGAGCAATTTCACTGTTTTGATGTCGACATCATAATAAGGCAGAAGAGGCGCGACACTGCGAAGGCGAGTGCCTTGTTCTGGGATAAGGACAGCAACTTCACCCGGGAAATATTTGTCGGTTTCTATCAGCGTTTGAGCAAGACGTTTTGCGGCTTCAGTTGGAGAGGGCTCATTGGGATCATAGAATTCAGTTTTGATCACTGATCCGTTGCGAAGGCTGACTTCAAAACGCAATGCGCTTTCAACTTTATAGCCATAGCTGTTGGCCGGACCAAACATGGCAAATTGTGTGACGCCGTTTAAACTTGCCCAATCGACAATGCGTTTGATTTCTTCTTCGAGCGGCAAGGAAACCAAATATACGCCGTTACCTGCAACCTGGTTGTTTGTTGAAAAAGCGAGCACTGGGATATTGTTTGGAGCTGCGATTTCTTGAACCACTGCAACATTTTCCGCAAAGACAGGTCCAATGAAAGCATCTGCACCTTCTTTTAAGGCTTCAATGGCAACTTCCCGAGTTGTTGATTGAATGCCGCTCGTGTCTTTGGGGATCAAAATAACATTCTCAATACCAGCTTGGAATAATGCCATTTCAGCGCCAGCTAAAATGCTTTCCGCTTGTTTTCTTACACCTGCATTTGAGCTGGAAAGTGGGAGCAGAATTGCAATTTCGGATAGGTTTTCAATGCCGGTCGGATCTAACCCTTGCAAGTGTCTTGGTATCACACTCGCATAAGGTTTGATGTTTGTGTCTTCGGGTTCAGGTTGAACGTCTTCAATCTCTTCACGTGGCTTTGGTGGCGCTGGACGATCAGGGCGTGTTGACTCTGGACGCTCATCTCCACGAAAAATAGGTGTCGTTGGACTTGGATCAGTGGTGGCACATCCTGCAAGTAGTGCTAAACTAAATCCAAGCGCTACCAGCGACTGACCGCAAATGGTGAATGAGCGTTTTTTATCCCGAGCATTGGGCAGTGATGTCATCTTCAAACTTCTCCAGCGGCCATAAGGGCGCAACTTCTATCCCCGAAACGACTAAATCAGATTCATCTGATTTAGAATATGAGCCGGACACTAATGCCGACGCGGGCTCAAAACAAGCTTTTGATGCTGTTGTTAACCCTATGATTCGACCTAATTCAGACCTTAGTTCTGGTCTTTATATTGTGGCAACGCCAATCGGAAACCTTAGAGACATAACTTTGCGGGCACTTGATGTGTTAGCCTCAGCTGATTTAGTGCTTGCCGAAGATACACGCGTTGCTAGCAAACTTATGGCTGCTTATGGTTTAAGACCTGAGCTACGCCCATATCACGACCATAATGGGGCGATATCGCGACCTCGTATTTTACGTGACCTAGAAAAGGGTATGCGCATTGCCCTGATTTCTGATGCGGGTACACCTTTAGTCTCTGATCCAGGATATAAATTGGCGAGAGAAGCTATTGAGGCAGGGCATTATGTAACGGCATTGCCCGGTGCCTCAGCACCTCTTGCTGCACTCACTATTTCAGGATTGCCCTCCAATAGTTTTTTGTTTGCTGGTTTTCCTCCGCCTAAACAAACCGCGCGACTTAAGTTTTATGAAAAATTTGTAAGTTTGGAATCGACTTTAATTTTCTTTGAAGGGCCATCCAGACTCGCTAAAAGCCTCGCAGATATGTTAACAATATATGGTAATCGAGAGGCTGTTTTAGCCAGAGAGATTACAAAACGATTTGAAGAAGCGCGTCGGTTACCATTGGCCGAATTAGCCAATGCAATTGAACTAGAAGGCCCGCCAAAGGGCGAATTGGTTATATTGATTGGGCCACCCTTAGCTGGTGGAGAAATTATTCAAGAAGATTTAGATTCTGCAATTATCGCTGCTCTTGCCAATTTTTCGGTGAAACAAGCGTCTTCAGAAGTTGCGGAAAAATTTGGTCTCAAAAAGCGAGACGTTTATGCACGCGCACTGATACTCAAAGAGATGGACCAGAATAATGGTGGGGAACTCTAATAATGGCAGTAAAAACAGCGGCTTTCATGTAAGTGATGTCAGTGATTCCAAACGTAGGAAACATGAGAAGCGCGGCAGAAATGCCGAATGGCTTGCCTCAATTTGGCTAAGGCTAAAAGGATATAAAATACTTCAAAAACGTGTGCGCATGCGGACTGGAGAAATTGATCTCATCGCGACAAAAGGACGGGTGATTGCTTTTATTGAAGTTAAAGCTCGCAAGACAATTAATATTGGGCTTCAATCAGTACCTGAAACGTCATGGAGACGTATTTCTAAAACTGCAGAAATATGGATGGCGAAAAAGACGAAATTTAAAAGTCATGATTGGCGCTATGATTTGGTTGTCGTTTGTCCGTGGAAAATCCCGTCACATTTAAAGGCGTTTTGGCGTCCTTAATTACAATTAAGCTAGTAGGAATGAAGAAGAAATTTTATGCCAATTTATTGCCATATGTCTTCATTAACCTTAGCGCTCTAAACTTTGCCCAATTCACATTTCACTCGGAGCTTGACCCATGAAATCCCGCGTCGCTGCCCTCGTACTTCTTTCTATCGGTTTAGGCGGTTGTGCGGTTGTACAAGAAAAGACTTTTGGTGAAAGTCTTGATGAAGCTTCTGCATCGAGCCAAATAAAAGCGCTGCTGCTGAAGGAGTCAGCTGGCCGATTTGGACAAGTCGACGTTGAAGTCACGTCTAGACTTGTTTTGCTAACAGGCCGTGTTGAAACAGAAGAAGACAAAGTGACTGCCGATCAGATCGCTTGGAGTGTTCGCACAATTGATGAGGTTGCGAATGAAATTGAGGTGATGCCCAAGACGAAAATTCTTGAAAATCTCAATGATGAGTGGATCACAACAAAACTTCGCTCTCGCTTGGTGGGAGACGCTGAGATTAAAAGTGTGAATTACAACATTGAGACATTTAATGGCGTTGTTTATTTGCTAGGCTTTGCACGCAATCAAACTGAATTAAAACGTGCTGCTGAACATGCTAGCCTAATAAAAGGCGTTGATCGTGTCGTGTCATATGTGAAAATGCGTGATCGCTCACTACCGCCTGGATATACAGCTCAATCGGGTCCACCAGCGGGGTATGGTAATCAGCCAGCACCTATTCAAACGGCACCATCAGTGTCGCAATATCCAACGCAACAACCGCAATATTCAAATGATGGTCAAGTTGGATATATAGACCCTAATCCTCCACAATCTGCTTATGGGGTTGATGATTCAGGACTTTATGGCGGTGCCAACCAGTCTGTGCCAACACAGCAACCTTATTATGATCCTGCGCAACCAGCTGCTCAGTATGATGCAGATGGATATTTGATTGTTCCAGAGAGCCCAAATGATGCGTCTTCAGGATATGCAGATCCATATGGAGACCCATTTGGCGACAACGGCTCTTCCAAATAGTTTGTAACACCCTATCTTTTAGGAAATGACCATTTTCTTCGGCAAATTGCCGAGGATATTTCTATGCTTGCTGGAGGCTAATGCCCGCTATGAAAATTGCCGTTCAAATGGACCCGCTTGAAAATGTGAATCCGGCAGGGGACACAACGTTTGCAATGATTGAAGAGGCGCAGTCGCGTGGCTTTTCGACATGGGTTTATGGTGTTGATGACCTCTTTTATGATGCGGGTGATGTGAAGGCATGGGCGAGACCTGCAAAGGTTTTTCGTCGAGATGATGGTCATTGTGAAATAGGCGAACGCGTATTGCTCGATTTACGAGTAGATGTCGATGTCATTTTGATGCGTCAGGATCCACCATTTCACATGGGTTATCTAACGGCTGCTCATTTGCTGGAACTCGTCAAAGAAGACACGCTTGTCGTTAATGATCCAGCGTGGGTTGCTTCAAGTCCTGAAAAAGTGTTTCCGCTTATCTATCCTGAACTTCAGCCACCCACTTTGATAAGCCGGTCGCTTGAGGCGATTCAGGCCTTTCGCAAAAAACACAAAGATATCGTACTCAAGCCGCTTTATGGACATGGCGGTGCTTCAGTTGTGCGGGTCAAGCCGGATGATGGGAATTTTGAAGCATTGGTTGAAATGTTTCAGGAAAAAGCACCAGAGCCATTTATCGCACAAGCTTTTTTACCTGATGTAACAGCAGGTGATAAGCGAATTATTCTTGTTGACGGTGAACCATGCGGCGCAATTAATCGTATGCCGCCAGAAGGAGCAATTCGCTCTAATCTTGTTGTTGGTGGTACGGCGCAGGGATCAGAACTGACAGAAAGAGAGCTGGAAATTTGTGCGAAGATTGGACCAGAACTAAAAAGACGTGGTCTGATATTTGTCGGTATAGATGTGATCGGCAATTATATGACAGAGGTGAATGTAACTTCCCCAACAGGTGCGCAGGCGATTAAGAAAATGACAGGAATAGATCCAGTCGCTAAAATGTGGGATGTCATTCAGGCTAAGTTCAAAAAGAGCTAATATAATAGAAGCTAAAAGTTGACATAGTTAACGCTGGCGGGTCGAATAGGGTATAAGCTGTGTTTTAGATTGGCTTTGACCATTTTCTTGACAGGCTAAAGTAGAATTTGAAGGAATATCTTCGTTATGAAACAATTGTCTATAGGTATTTTTACGTGTGCAATGATTGCATTTATTCCGTCAGCTTGTGCGGCTGAAAATGATGCAAATCCACCTGGCGAACCAACAAGCGCGCCGGCAAGTTCGAGTTCAAGCTTCAATTTTTCTATTCCGGGAGACGCGTCAGCCCCGCCAGCAGGTGGGTTTAATTTCAAGGACGCTGATGAAGCGACTGAAGGCCAAACGGCATTGGGAAAAGTTGAATTGCCAGTGGATGATGCAGTGAAAATAGAAAGCTTTGATACGGAAATTATTATTCCCAAAGCAGATGTTACAGACGCCGAATAGACATTAGTTCATTTTTGTTCTTCATATGTTCTAATTTTTGTGTTAAACCACATTGGAGCATATGGGGGATGATATGGTTAGCCGCACAACAACATTTGCATTTGAAGGGGTTACTGCCAATCCCGTCGATGTTCAGGTTCAACTTTTTAACGGGCAACCACATTTTGCAATAGTTGGATTGGCTGATAAAGCCGTGGCGGAAAGTAAAGAGCGGGTTCGGGCAGCTTTTGCTGCGCTTGGTTTATCTTTTCCTCCCAAACGTATCGTCGTAAATCTTGCGCCTGCTGACCTTCCCAAAGAGGGGAGCCATTATGATTTGGCGATTGCGCTCGCGCTTTTGCAGGCGATAGATGTTATTCCTACAGGTGCACTGGATGATTTGGCGGCGATTGGTGAGTTGTCTTTGGATGGCCATATCGCCATCATACCTGGTGCGCTACCTGCGGCGATGGCGGCGGAAGCAATGGACAAAACTCTTATTTGTCCTGAAGCCTGTGGCCCAGAGGCTGCTTGGTCCGGTGGTCATGTCTTAGCAGCAAAAAGCCTGATGGCGTTGATTTCTCATTTTAAAGGGAATCAGCAAATCCCTGCAGCGAAAGCAGGTGAACTTACGGATAATATTGCAATACCTGACTTGAAGGATGTCAAAGGACAAGAGGGCGCTAAGCGTGCCTTGGAAATTGCAGCGGCTGGCGGGCATAACCTCTTGATGATTGGTCCTCCAGGATCGGGAAAGTCCATGCTTGCCCAGCGGCTTGCGGGTATTTTACCGCCTTTAAGTGCGCATGAATTGCTGGAAGTTAGTCAAATACAATCTATTGCGGGCGTTCTGGAAAAAGGCAAACTCTCCCGCGTGCGGCCATTTCGATCTCCGCATCATTCGGCCAGTATGGCGGCGTTAGTGGGGGG
>JGI2924J29684_1077409_pt1 | contig 16702 bp, 14 predicted proteins | sample BenlonsequencITS_FD_29684 | JGI IMG/M metagenome (IMG submission 29684)
CCCCGCTTCCCCCGGTTGTGGAATACCGAACATGGCCGAGAGCGACAGTCGCACCCTCTCTGTCGAGCCGCAGGACATCTCCTGAATCGATCAAAGAGGCGACAAGCCCTGCAGACTTTGCCACCTCGATTCGAGCAGGATCCTCAAATCCGCCCAGAATAATCCCCGAGCTCTCCTGACCACGATGCTGGAGAGCCGTAAGACCTCCCAGCACTACATGCACGGGATCGACGGAAGGAGCGGAATCTTTTTTTGCGCAGACGGCGAATACCCCGCATTCTTCGTGCAGCTTATCATCCGCAGCTTCCACCGGAGCCAAAAGACTATTCACCAGCGTTCTCCATGCGGGAAAGAACCTCATGATAGGCATCTTCCACAGAACCAAGATCTCGTCGGAAGCGATCCTTGTCAAGCTTCTTTCCGGTGGCTGCATCCCAGAAACGACAGGTATCGGGACTGATCTCATCGGCGAGCAGCAGCCTACCATCGCTGGCCCGGCCGAACTCCAGCTTAAAATCGATCAGGGTAATACCGATCTTCAGGAAAAAGGCGCTCAGCACCTCGTTTACCTTAGCAGCCATGTTGTAGATTGCCTTCAGCTCCTCGAAGGTGGTCAGACCGATGGCAACGGCATGGTGATCATTAATAAGAGGGTCCCCAAGGTCGTCGTTTTTATAGCTGATTTCGAAAACCGTGGTCTTGAGTTCGGTTCCCTCCTCAAGGCCCAGTCGTTTTGCCATGCTTCCCGCCGCCTTGTTGCGGACAATCACCTCAACCGGTACAATCTCTACCTTACGGCAGAGCTGCTCCCGGGGGTTGATCTTTTCGATAAAGTGGTTTTCAACCCCCTCCTTGGCAAGCAGGGTAAAAAGGAGCGTGGTGATGGCGTTATTCATCTCTCCCTTTCCGGTGATCGTACCCTTTTTCTCTCCATTGAATGCGGTTGCATCGTCCTTATATTCTACCAGTACAACCTCTGCATCATCGGTGGCGTACAACTTTTTGGCTTTTCCCTCATACAGCAGTTTTCCTTTCATTTCAAAACCTCCCCATGATATTGTGCAAGTAGTTTTTCTTTTTTTTCAGATCGATAGCCTGCCAGCGCTTTCCGCACCTTGACATCGGAAGATCCGATGATGGCGGCGGCAAGAAGGGCCCCATTCGTTCCGTTGTCGATTCCCACGGTGGCTACAGGAATTCCCGGAGGCATCTGCAGCATCGACATGACCGCATCCATCCCCTCCATGGCCGCTGTTTTGGCTTTTAGCGGAATACCGACCACGGGAATCAAGGTTTTTGCCGCGATGACACCCGGAAGATGGGCCGACAAGCCCGCAGCGGCTATGATTACCTGACACCCCTTTTTCTCAAGGCCGGCAATATAGGAATCCAGGGCCTCTGGAGTCCGATGTGCCGAAAGGACCCTGGACTCCCATTCGATGCCGAGGCTATCGAGGAGCTTTGCACAGCCCTCAAGCTGGGGAAGATCGGAACCGCTTCCCATGATGATTGCAACCATTCCATCCTCCATACAGAAAAATCTTAGAGAAAATAATCGATCCCGGCACGAAAGATGGGCTGCCATCCGGCACCGGGGATATTTTTTGCAACATATCTTCCGCTTCGCTCGCTGTGGCCCATCTTTCCGAGGATCCGTCCATCGGGACTCAAAATGCCTTCGATACCTCGCATTGAACCGTTGGGATTATCGGGATAGTCCAAAGCAACATGTCCCTCATTATCGCAGTAGCGGAAGGCAACCTGCCGATTCTGTTCGAGTTCGTCGAGCAGAGCCGCCGGCGCTACGAAACGCCCCTCCCCATGAGAGACCGGAACCACCTGCAGATCGCCCGGCGACAAGAGTCTCATCCAAGGGCCGAGGTCGGATTCACAGCGGGTACCACAGTAGCGTGAAACGTGTCTGCCTATCTGATTAGGGGCAAGAACAGGATCCCTCTCTCTTCTTGCCGTAATCCTGCCATAGGGTAAAAGTCCGGAGCGAACCAGGGCCTGAAAGCCGTTGCAGATACCGAGCATCAGACCGTCGCGGCGATAGAGAAGCTCTTCAAGGGCCCCTGCGATTCGAGGATTGCCGAGAACCGCCGCAATATACTTTGCCGCCCCGTCAGGCTCATCCCCTGCACTAAATCCTCCGGGGATGACCACGATCTTGGCCTTGGCAATCGCCTTTTCCATCGATTCCAAAGATGAGGGAGGACCTCCTGCACAACGAGTACGAAACAAAAAGTGAGAAACATCTCCACCCTCTCTCCTGAAGGCCGTGGCAGTCTCTTCTTCACAGTTTGTCCCGGGAAAAGAGAGCACCAAGACCTCAGGCCCCCGCCTGGCAAGGGTCCTCGGCACAGGGTAGGCTTCTGAAAAAGGTACGGAAGGGAGCCCTGAGGCGCTCCCCCGGCTTCCGCCGGGACCGGGATAGAGCTCGGCCTTTTTGCTGCGCCATGCTTCCAGGGCCCGATCCATGGAAATATTCATCCCGCCGATCCTGAAATTTTGCTTCTTAGTGGTAGATCCGACGGCCGTAAGGAACGACTCGTCGTCCTCAGGCAGAGTCGCTCCACCATTCCATTCAATGAGAAAAGAACCGTAGGCAGGATCAAAGGGATCCAATCCTTTCGGAAGATCTCCGTCAAAGCCGATTCCGTTTCCGAATCCCATCTCTGCCACGGCCTGGGCCACACCTCCGAAGCCAACCGATCGACATGCCAGTACATTTCCACCCTGCATCAGCTGCTCAAGGAAGGCTGCCTGCCTGAGAAAGAGAGGGAAATCCGGTTCTCCGTTTTCGAGACGGGAGTGATGGATGAGAAAAATCTTTGAGCCGATCTTCTTGAATTCGGGGCTCTGTACCGATACGGCAGAAACGGGGGCAACGGCAAAGGCGGCCAGGGTCGGCGGGACCTTCAACTCCATCCAGCTTCCGGACATGCTGTCCTTTCCTCCGATAGCCGGGATTCCCAAAGCAAGCTGAGCCCGCAAAGCGCCTAAAAGGGCCGATGCAGGTCTTCCCCACCCTTCGGCATCCTCCCCGGGAGGTGGAAAATACTCCTGAAGGGAGAGCCGAATCGATCCTAAAGCGGCGCCGGTGGCAAGGCTTCGGCACACCGCCTCAAGGATGGCATAGATGGCCCCGTGATAGGGACTCCAAAGGCCGATCTCCGGGGCATAACCGCAGCTCATTATCGATGCGGTGGATACTCCTTCCCGTTTCGAAGGGATGAGGGCAGCCATTGCCTCGGTCGGAGTCAACTGATACTTGCCACCCAGGGGAGAAAGTACCGACCGGGCCCCAACCGAAGAGTCGAACTGCTCGGTGAGCCCTTCGGCACCGGCGACATTATCCTCGGAGAGGAGAAGAGCCCAGCGCCGATCCTCCTGCACCGCATTTCTGCGACGGAGAATTTCATCGAAGAAGGAGGTCTCAGAGGGAGACGGAACCCTGGCTTCAGCCCGGGAATCGCCTCCGGCCGAATCAAGCAACTGCCTCGGCAGCTTTGCAACAATGCCGTCACGAGAGGCGATCGTAAGCAGTGGCTCTTCGGTAACCTCGGCAATAATCGAGGCGACCAGATCCTCTTCCGCAGCAAGGGCCACAAAGGTATCGGCGTCGCAGGCAGCCACAACTACCGCCATGCGCTCCTGACTCTCGGAAAGGGTTATTTCCATGGGAGAAAGATCTCGATATTTTAGGGGGACCGCAGAAAGATTAATAGAAAGCCCGGGGGCAAGTTCTCCGACAGCCACGGCCACACCACCGGCACCGAAATCGTTACACCTTTTTATGAGAGCTGCGGTTTCCCTCTTTCGAAAGAAACGCTGAAGAGCGCGCTCTTCCGGGGGATTTCCCTTCTGAACCTCGGCTGCGCTACGATGGATGGATTCCGCATCGTGGGCCCGGGAAGAGCCGGTGGCCCCTCCAATGCCGTCCCGTCCGGTAGCACCGCCGACAAGGATCACCACGTCTCCGGCAACGGGTCGCTCCCTCCTGATCGACGAAAGGGGCACGGCGCCAACCACGGCTCCTGCCTCGAAACGTTTGGCACGAAAGCCCTCGGCATAAAGCTCCCTGACCAGTCCGGTGGGAATTCCGATCTGATTACCGTAGCTGCTGTAACCGTGTGCCGATTCCCTGGCAAGGGTCGTCCTTGAAAGTTTTGAGCTGCGAAGCAGTTCCTCTTCCATCTCTTCCACATTGGGATCGGGAAAGGCCGCACCGGAAAGGCGCATGGCCTGGTGAACATAGGATCTGCCGGAAAGCGGGTCCCTGATAGCTCCGCCGATACAGGTCGCCGCCCCCCCGAAGGGTTCGATCTCAGTGGGATGGTTGTGGGTCTCGTTCTTGAACATCAAAAGCCAGGGTTCACTCGTCGCAGATCTCCCTTCCCCGCTTTCGTGGCCGACCGATATTCTGATGGAAGCGGCGTTAATCTCCTCCGAAACATCGAGATCGGGGATTTTTCCCTCAGCAGAGAGGATTTTTACCCCGGCGGTTGCTATGTTCATGAGGGAAAGCCCATCGCCGAAACGATCGTGATAGGAATGAAGTGTCTCCTCAAGCCCATAAAGGTAGTGACTTTTCTCCACCGACACATGGGTAAGGGGTGTATTGAAGGTGGTATGGCGGCAGTGATCACTCCAGTAGGTTGCAAGTATGGCAAGTTCGGTCAGCGTAGGGTCACGATCAAGTTCATCTCGGAAGTAATTTCGGCAAAATTGCAATTCGGAGGGCGCCATGACGATACCATGCCGCTTGCCAAGCTCTTCAAGAGCAGCATCGGAAAGAAAACGGAAGCCACGCAGCAACCCCTCTTCTCCGTCGAGATCGATCTCATAAGAATCCACAGGATTCACCAAATCTTTCCGGATACTCTGCCGATCTTTTTCGCTTAGTTCTCCATAAAAGAGACAGCAGGAAATGCTGCGAACAGCTTCGACAGCGCCGCCCTGAAGTTCGACGGCTTCCTTTGCAGAAGCACCTCGCTGATCGAACTGTGCGGGAAGCAGGCCCCAGGCAAAGCTCCAACATGCAGCATCGTCAAAAGGGGGATCAGTCAACGGCCCGAGGTCCGTAACAGGATCACGAAGGGCCCGCTCGACAACTTCGACAGAAAGATCTCCACTTATCCGGTATCCTGAGAACAGCCGTATTTTCGAGAGCCCTTCGATTCCAAGGCGCTGGTGAAAATCCTGTAGTAATTCATCAGAAGAAGTCCGAAAGGACTCCCGCTTCTCAAAAAAGATGAACATCGCCCCCTCCAAAGGAATGAAAACAAAAAAACCCCGAACCGGCATGATTCCGCAACAGGGCGGATCGCCGACTCGGGGTGGCAGGCCGGAAAAGGCCCCTATCATCCCAGGGCCCAAGAGCCCCTTTATCTCGTAACGATTGTATCGGATAATGGCATTCCATGTCCGGGTTGTACCCGAGACAAAGAAAAGAGTCAACATTATCTACAGCGAATTCTAACACTTTTTCAATTTTGTTGCATAGCGATAAAAAACCAACGTAAAAACGGTTTCATTGATTCAATATTGTTGCATGACATCTCCAGGCTTACGGGCAGAGACCACGAGAGGGAGCTTCTCTTCACCCGGTTCTGACCTGTCAAATCCTCCGAAGCATGTAACATCCTCAAAGCCACTTTTTTCAAGAACCGAACAAATATCATCACGGGTAAAGGGAGAAAGCTCCAGACGACGTTCATCCAAAAGCTTACCGTCAGAATCCTCAAGCCTTGCGGTAAATAGTATGGTAAAGGGAAGCCGGCTGTAATCATAGAACCGGAGAAATCGAAGGTCAGATTTCACAATTGGAGGTAGCTGGACAGGTCGCCAGCGAAGGATCATGTCGTAATTTAATACCTGGAGCAAAAGAGGGCCGGAAGGGACAAGTAGGTCAAATACCACATGAGAAAACTCCAATAAACCTTTCTTGTCACGTAGATGGGCAATAGTGTTCCCAATACAGGTGATAAGGGAAAAGGAGGAACCGACAAAACATCCCTTTAGCTTTTCCATGGCTAAAAGAGTAAAGTCTATGCCGCAACGTCCTCCGGAACGTTCTTTTGCCCTCTTTATCATCGACGGATCACTGTCGATACCAACAACATCAAAACCTCTTTGCCTGAGAGCAAAGGCAAGCTCTCCTGTGCCGCACCCCACATCCAAAACCCGTTTTTCGGCCGTTTTCACATAGGCGGCAACACAATCAAGGGTTTGAGAAGAAAGGGGAAAAAGTGATTCATAGATCGCGGCAATGTGATCATAGTTACCTTTCAACATACCATTAATTGTCCCTCAGAGAGGCAGCAGGATCAAGGCTATGAAGCACTCTTTTCTCCTGTTCGCTTTAGTGCTAAGCTCTGCTTATGCATACATTGTCATTTCCACTTATAATCTTGACGATGATTGTTTTGATCCCGGCCATTCTTTCTGTACTAGCAATGGGATTCGATTATCATCGGTTATCGGAAGATGCTGCCTATCAACGGGAACAAAAGCGTTTCTCAATGATCAGAGAGACTTGTACCACCCTTGTGTTTATTCTCTTCCTTTTATTCGGAGGTTTTTCGCTCTCTGCAAGGATCTCCCATGATCTCTCGTATACCATCGGAGGAGGAGAGCTTGTGCAGGGGGTCTTCTTTGCTCTTATCCTTGTCTTCTTAGAACGACTTCTTGCCCTCCCCTTCGCACTCTATGCAACTTTTTCGATCGAAGCACGATATGGTTTCAACAAGACAAGCCCCAAGACCTTTTTTGCCGATGAAGTAAAAGGCTTTTTTCTCCTTTGTCTCATCGGTCTTCCAATCTTTCTGTTGATATATGCTTTTTATGATCACTTCGGCCCTTCCGGATGGCTCCTTGCCTGGATCGGGTATACGCTTTTCTCATTACTCCTCTCCATTATCGCGCCGACCGTCATATTGCCTCTCTTTAATCGTTTCACTCCTCTGGCAAACGAGTCACTGAAAACGAGGATTTCGGGAATTGCAGAGCAAGCGGGAATCAAGGTAAAACGTGTTGAGGTGATCGACGGTTCAAGACGATCTACGAAGGCCAATGCCTATGTGGCAGGGTTCGGGAGCAGCAAGCGAGTTGCCTTGTACGATACCTTCATAGACAAACATTCGGAAGAGGAAATAGTAGCGGTCCTTGCCCATGAATTCGGCCATATTGCAAAGAAACATGTTGTCAAACAGTTTATCTCTCAGACAATCCTTTCAGCACCAATCTTCTACCTCCTTTTTTGGGCAGTCGCCTCACCGATTCTTCCCGAGGCAGTCGGCTTTCCAAGCACAGAGATCTACACAGCACATGCAGTAGCACTGATAGTGCTTGTCATTGTCATGGGCTTCCTCTCCGCCTTCTTTGCTCCCCTTTTCCTTTTATTTTCGAGAAAGAGGGAAAGAGAGGCCGATCTCTTTGCCGCAAAACTGATGGGAACCGGAGACGAATTGGTGTCGGCCCTTCTCTCCCTGGAAAAGCAAAATGGCGGTCATCCTGATCCCCACCCGCTTTCGGTATTTCTCCACTATTCCCACCCTCCGACACGGCAAAGGGTTGCTCTGCTGAAATCTTTTTCCCCCTGACGACTTTGGTATAGCTACTTTACACGGAAAGAGAGGGCGGTCTATGATCTCCAGCGATGCCGCAAGAATATATCGCCTCACTCATAGGTTTGATTGCCACAACACAGATACACATTGCGAAGGGCCTGCAGCGGTTCGGTATCGAAGGTTATTCCTCAAGAAATTCCGATTCCGATGAGGTAAAAAAAAAGAAGCGACGCCTTTACGTTTTTTCGCTGATCTTGAACAACGGGGCTTTTCTGTGGGTGCTTATCGCAAATATGTTCGCCCCGCCAGCGGCTTATACCAGCATGTTTGGTTTTGGTCTCATTGTGCTGATGTTCTTTTCCGAACGCTATCTCGGAGAACCAGTAGGAAAAACACGTCATGTTGGGGCCTTAATCCTTGCCACAGGAACCTTTTTTCTTGGATGGGCAGAAGGAAAAGCAAGTTTAAATAGCGGCGGAATGGTGATGGCATCCATCAATGTGAAGCTTGTTATTTGTATCGTGGGAGCATTTTTTGTGATTGCCCTGCCGGCATTGGCCATGGTCAAAAAATACAGGGCCTCTTCCGGCATTCTCGGCACGATTGCAGGATTAATTACGGGCGTCTCTGGGGCGTGCGATCCCCTGTTTAAGTCAATTGCGCAGCATTATAGGGGAACATCTGGCTTACTTCCTTCTACCGGTATCGGATGGGTATTATTTGCCTGCAGCATCGGATTTGGCACCATTGCTATGGTTCTTACGCAAGTTGCCTTTGCCTGGAAAGCAAAGGCAACGGTCATTGTTCCCGTTCATAATATGGCTCTGATTCTCTTTCCGCCTTTCCTGCTGGAAATTACGCTTTCCGATTACCACCTTACCCTATTCCATCTACCCGGAATCATTCTGATAGCCGTCGGAATGCTCTTTTTGTTTGTTTCCAAACGATAGCCTCATACAATCCTTATGCCATAGGACCATCCTCTGATCATGAGAATCGGAGTGGGAATAAACGGAGAGGGGAAAGGTCATGTGACAAGGATGATTGCCCTTTCTCAAAGATTACAAGAACGACACGAACTTTTTTTCTGGGCTCCTGAGACAGTTGCCCCCATGATTGCCGCAACCTTTCCAGATTGTCTATTGATGCCGCTTCCTCTGCTAAAATTTGTCATGAATAAGGAACGAATCGATTTCTTCCGTACCGGTATCGACAATATCGATACTATTTTTCAGGCCCCCGCAGCAATAAAGCAAATCAGCGACCAAATGAAGCTGCTACGTATTGAAGGAGTACTGAGCGATTTTGAACCCTACAGCTCAAAAGCCGCAAAACATGCAGGGATTCCGGTACTCCAACTCAACCATCCGGGAATTGTGCTAAGAGCCCAAACCATCATGCCGGACGCAATCATCAGTAAAATAGTCGCAGGTTCCATGATGGGAGAATATGACGAATCACTTATCAGTTCCTTCTACCACGGCGATATCGGTCCGATACTTCGCGACAACATACGAACAAAAGAGCCTTACTATGGAAATCATATCATCGTCTATGTCAAAAAGAGTATGGAAAAAAATGTTCTCGAAGCCTTACACCATGTTACAAAACGTGAAATACGGGTATTCCCCAGCGAACGCTTTGATTTCGCGGATTCTCTTGCCACAAGTGCCGCCGTCATCGCAACCTCAGGACATCAGCTTAGCTGCGAATCTCTTTATTTAAAGAAGCCGATATGTTCCATTCCGGTAGAAGGGCAATTTGAACAAAGGCTTAATGCGATGATGATAGAACGGTCGGGTCGTGGCCTCTACGCCAAGATGGACCACATCACAAGTGATATGAAACGGTTCTTTAAAAACTTGAACGCATATCAAGAGGAGAGCGAAAAGCCTGCACCCGAGGGATATTGCTTTCATGACGAAAGTGACAAGGCGGCGTTTCTCACGGAACGTTTTTTTGTGAGCGGGGGATTGCCGCTTGCAAAGAAGGCTTAACTACTGTTCCGAATCGTGGTGATACTTTGTTCTTTTTGCAGGAAAAATCCTTTGTTTTTCCCTCTTGCTTGATTTTTATATGTGTATCTTTGTAATTGACGATAAGAAAAAGAATTGTACGTTGTGGATCACCAATATTCGTAACACTACTCTTTTTTTACGGAATCAACCCCTGAATTGAAGTAGAAGGGAGCTGTGGACCAGGTGTATTCCTCTCACAGCCTTACGATGGACGATCGACTATCTACCCTCTTATGCATGGGCATAAAATCACCACGATTCCGGACAATAAGCACAAAAAAGACACATCTGTTCCAAGGTGCCTTTTCGGGGACACTAACTATACGATATACTACTCGTAGAAGGAGTAACCCCATTTTGACGCAGTATTCAAAACTCATCGAAAAAGTTATAGAAGCCGGAGACATGGCGGCTAAAAATCAAAAATCAGTGAGGAGAAATTTCAAACCAGACGGTTCGGTTCTTACCGAGACAGATCTTGCGATAGATCAGCTCCTTTCTGATACTTTGAAAGAACTCTTCCCCGACGCAAATATCGTCAGTGAAGAGAATCCAAGGGATCTTTTTCCCGACAGAAAATTGACCTTTGCCTTGGATCCTATCGACGGTACGGATGCCTATAGCCAGGGGATGCCGGGATGGTGTGTTGCATTAGGAATCCTCAACGAGCAACTGCTGCCTGTCGGCGGTATCATATATGCTCCCCGTTGGGGAACAGATCGGGAACGGGGTGTGCTGCTGACGGCCCTTCCCGATCAGGAAGTACTTTACAATGGCTCCCCGCTGAAGATCGATGCCGATACCAAAAAGCAGAAACAGTGTTTACAAATGATGATATCCAGTAAGCTTCACCGAACCTTCGATTTATCGGTCTACCCAGGGAAATTGCGTAGTATCGGTAGTTCCATACTGCACCTTGCAGCACTTCTCCTTCATCCTGGAGTAACGGAAGTGCTGCTTGCTCCTTGCTTCATATGGGACATTGCTGCAGCACATGCAATTATCAAGAGAAAAGGATTTCAGGTATCATATCTGAATGGGAAAGCGATTGATTATTCAGTCTTGATTCATCGAAAAAAAGCCGCCGGGCATATTGTTGCGGGAACTAACGATTCGATTTCCGCGTTACGTTCCTATTTCACAGAAAAGCAGTAAACGGCGAGAATTGTCATAACGTGGAGACAGGTATGGAAAATTCATGGGATTATCTTGATGCATATCGGGGAACACTCATAAAAGGCCAATGGCCGACTATTTGTGAGATATTTACGCTCAATGCGAAGCTCTTTCCGGAACGCCTCTGCTTTACCCGCTTTAGCCCTGAAAGGGAGAGCTTTACGTATAGGGAGGCGGATCTCAAAATCAGGTCTATAGCTGCATTTTTTCGGGAAAGCGGGATAGAGCCAGGGCAGAGGGTGGTAATTTCAGGCAAAAACAGCCCTGAATGGGCAATAAGCTACCTTGCGATTCTTTTTGCAGGCGGGGTTGTGGTACCCATCGATTATCAGCTGGAAACCGATCGGATTGTTTCACTCAGCCAGTTTGTCGATGCAAAGTTTGTCTGCATTGATGAAGAACGTTTTGAGGACTTTCAGAAGAAAAAGCCAGCCGCTGTCTCTCACATGTTCAGCCTCTCCCCCAAAAAGGATCAGTACATTTTGAACATGGGATCATCGTCGCCAGTCTCTCCTTCGGAGGTTGGTAGGAGTGAAGACGATATTGCGGCGATTCTGTTTACCAGCGGAACAACAGGAAATGAAAAGGGAGTTATGTTGACTCATGCCAATTTGATGAGTGATGTATTCCAGGCTTGTCATCCGATGTTCATGACCGCAACCGAAAAAGACATCTGGTACGCTCTTCTCCCGCTTCATCACAGTTATACGATGACGGCCGTTTTTCTTGAGTCGATTAGATACGGTTCCGAATTGGTTTTCGCTAAACGAATGGTGGTAAAAGAAATGATGAGAGACCTGAAAGAGGGACATATCACCATGTTTATGGCTATTCCACTGTTATACAATAAATTATTAAAGGGAATGATGAAGGAAGTACGAGGAAGGGGGTTACCGACTCATGTAACGGTAGGCCTATTCATGCGTATCAGCGGAGTGTGTAAGCGTTTTTTAAGAATCAATATCGGAAAAAAGATTTTTAGACCGCTTTTACGAGAGGTCGGTCTGGATAGAATTAGAATTTGTATCTGTGGAGGCGGACCGCTGGCCCCTGAAACGTTCCGTCGCTACAACGAACTGGGACTTGACTTCGTCCAGGGGTATGGACTGACAGAAACATCTCCCATCATTACCCTCAACCCGCTTCACCAGTTCAAACTAAGATCTGTGGGCAAGGTTTTTCCGCTGGTCGACATGAAAATTCTTGACCCGGATGAAGATGGTGTGGGTGAAATTGCGGTAAAAGGCCCAAATATCACATCAGGATACTATCGAGATCCAGAAGCAACCAAGGATCTATTCACAAGTGATGGGTTCCTACGAACCGGCGATGTAGGATATCTCGACAAAGAACATTATCTGTTTCTCACCGGTCGTAAAAAATCGTTGATTGTTACCGAGGGTGGGAAAAATGTTTACCCCGAAGAGATTGAAGATCATTTTCAACTTTTTCAGGAGATCGATCAGATCATGATCAAGGGCTACATTCAGAAAAAGGAAACCCTTGCCGAAGGCATTGAGGCAATCATTTATCCGAGTGAAGAGTTTTTTAAGGGTTGGACACCTGAGGATCGAAAAAAACGGTTGGAAAAAGCAGTCGCAGAGGTTAATAAAGAGCTTCTTCCCTATAAACGCATAACAAAGATGACCATCTTGGAAAAAGCGATGGAAACTACCACCACAAAAAAGATCAAGCGAAATCTGGTGCTTCGTCAGTTAGATCAGCTTCTTGAACGGAGTGGCATAAAATGAACGAATTAATCGATTCCATGATGTCGAGAAAGTCGGTACGGGTCTTTCTCGACAAAGCCGTAGAAGAGGAAAAGAAGGCCCTTCTCATTGAGGCTGCCCGACGGGCACCGACAGCGGGAAACCTTATGCTCTATTCGATCATCGATGTAACCGACCAGGAACTCAAAGAAAAATTGGCGATCAGCTGTGACCATCAACCTTTCATCGCAAAGGCTCCAATCGTACTGATATTTCTTGCCGATCCTAATCGCCTTTGGGATCTTTATCGTGCGGGGCAGGTACCGGAAAGCTGCAACGAGAGTGGAGAAGCATTTATTCAGAAGCCTGCACTTTCCGATCTTATGCTTGCAAGCTGCGATGCCATGGCAGCCGCCCAGAATGTCGTTATTGCGGCTCAGTCCCTTGGATTAGGTTCCTGTTACATCGGCGACATCATGGAACAAATCGAAGAGCATCGTGAAATGCTTGGTCTCCCTTCTTCTGTATTCCCTCTTACCATGCTCGTTATCGGCTACCCCACCGAAGCGGCATCACGACGAAAACAGACCGACCGATACCCATTGTGGGCAATGACCTTCGAAAATCACTACAAAAGCCTCACTCCGAAAGAACTGGCGACAATGACAGGCAAGGAGGATATAAAGAAGGAAGCCCTGCGCATCTACAAGAAAAAGACCGGGGCGGATTTCTCTTTCGAAATGCGTAGATCGGTAAAAAAAGGGCTCATGCCTTTTACCGAGACTCCATAAGCTCGGCTCGCTCCCGCCAGCTACTGGCAAGATAGATAAACGGGGTATCGCAGACCGCGACGATCCACTTGAGGATGTAGGTAGAGATGGTAATCTCGACCAAAACATGAGTGGGGAAGGTACCGAAGAAGGCAATCGTGGTAAAGATCACCGAATCAATGAGCTGGCTGATCATGGTGCTGATGTTATTTCGCAGCCAAATAAAACGTCGTGCAGGCAGCTTCTCTTTCCACATGTTATACGACCAGACATCATGCAGCTGGCTTACTCCGTAAGCGATAAGACTGGCAAGAACGATTCTCGGCATGGGAGAAAAAAGTGTGACGAGGCTCTCCTGGGCAAAATCATCTGCGCCGGGACGAAACCAAAGTGCCATATTCATGAGAACCATCATGGCGATAAGAGAGAAAAAGCCGATTCCGACGGCCTTACGGGCATCCTTTTTTCCATGATTTTCATTGAGAATATCCGTTACCAGAAAGCTTCCCGCATAGACAATGTTTCCAAGAGTAGCAGTCAGGCCGAAAAGATCAATAGTCTTCGTAACCTGAATATTGGCGACAATCGAAGCGATCGGTATCCAGATAAAAAGTCCGATTTTGCCCCAGAACCGATATGCCAGGATGATCGCCCCAAAATTAAAAAGAAGCATCAGAGCCCAAAAAAGTTCATTCATCATCAACTCCCATACTGTGTAAACGGGCCTCAAGCTTCAGTAACCTGGCCCTAATGTGTTCCATCTTTTGCTCCAGGCGAAGCTTCTCTTTTTGAAGCCGCTCAACGGCAAATGAAGCATTATTGTTATCGCTTCCCTCTTTGGTATTTGCCTCACGGCGAAAAGGCGGGCGAAAATCCGATTCAACGGCCTTTGGCGATCTATCCCCCGAAACAACGGCCGCCTCGGCTTCCCGACGATGCTCTTTCGGAATTTTCAACAAACTCTTCATGGCATCAAAGCCGATTTTTGGCGAAAGGCCTTCATGATGAGCTCGTAACATCCGCTTTGCGTCAGCCAAATCCGCCCCTACTGCATCCTCAAGCCACTCTTCAAGATTGTATCCCTTTTGCGCACACAAGCGTTCAGCCTCGGCATATTGTGCCCCCAACTCTAAAGCGATGCCACCATACTGCGGCAACAATGTACCGCGAATACGATCTGCCACGGCACTGAGTTCCGGGTCAGCATCCCATGGAGCCCCGGCAACTCCGGCATCCATCCCGGCCGCCCTGGATAAGAGTCTGTGATAGCAAGCACTGAATCTACTACCGTGATGTCGGGCAACCTCTTCTCGGGGTTCGGCAAGAGGAACGGGATCCAGGGCTGTTCCATATATCAACAGGTGATGGGTATATTGATGAATCGCCATTCGTAAAAGAAATGAAGACTCCTGCATCGAAGCGTTTCGGTTGTGAAGAATGATGGTACGATCAAAGGGCTTGTAGAGGCCGTCGACCTTTTCGCTGCTTTTCCCGCTCTGCACTACGGTAACTTCCGTAGCAGGAGCTTCCAGGGAGACAAGGAAATCGACTATAGCTTGGTTATCCATCATTCACTCATGGCTCACAGGATATATAGCAAGAGAATAGTAGTTGTTTTCATCCAGAGAACGCCACCGGGCAATGATGTATGCACCTTTCAACTCGATATCTGAAACCTCGAGGTTGACGCTCCGATGAACAGAAGAGCCTTTACCATTTTCATAATTTTCCTGTTTTTCTTTTACATCAATCGCCATCTGCCGCGCAATCCCTGCCATGGCCATCCTATCAGCTTGATAGATCGACTCGGCCACATAACGATAGCGTCCCACAGCTCCCAAGCCGGTAATGTAGCCGGGAATTTCAGGTACAGCCGTTACCCAGACAGGAAGTCCATTGTGAAGATCACTTTTTACCGATACCCCTTTCAACGAAAAACCGGAAAACTCAAATACGACGTAACTCGCTTCCCGGTCCCGAAGGTAGGCAACAGGATCGAGAGAATCTCGGAAAGATGCCGCAGCATCGACATCGAAACTTACATCAACATCCTCAAGGTGCCCGAAGTCTCTTCCCTGGGTCAAGGTCGCAAACTTCGCTACGACTCGGGTTGAAACAAAACGTGAAACCTGGACGGCAGCCATATCCAGACACCGGTCGTACTCGGCCTCACGATCGGCCATTCGCGGTACCGTTGCAAAAAAACGAGGTTTACCGTCAACAGGAGTGGTATTCCAGAGTTGAGCATAACGTAAGTCGGAGAAATCGATAACATCATCAATAATAACTGGCCTCAACCGGCCCGACTCGTCATAACGATCATCTATCGTCTCCGAGGCCTTTGGAGAAACATTCTCGCCGTCGGACAAACACCCCGAAAAGAATAAAAGAAGAACAGCAGGGATCAAAAAAAAACATCGCTTTCGGTATCGCTTGTCCATTATCATAGCACACTACTCCTTATCAATTACTATACCGGAAAACCACTCCGAGGCAAGGCCCCCTCTTTCTTTTTGCGCCTAGAAACCGGACGAGCTATACTTTGATCGACACGTCATAACAGGAGGAGATCTTGAATGCATAATAAAAGGAGCGGAATACCCAAACTACTGGTCTTATTTGTTGTGATTGCCTTTGCGGTATCAAGTTGCACTGCAATAAGCAACACAGTTTCCAAGGCCAAAAGTTCGATAAACCGACGGGCAGAGAATGCCATACTATCAGCTACCGGCATAGCAGGATTGCAGGATTCAATGCTGGCAATGGTGGTTTATACACATGCCTTTTTTGCCGGTGGTTTTATGTACGGCTATGAAAACTTCAACGAGGGGGAAGGAGTTGAATGGAGGATACAAGTCTCCACGGATGATGAAGAAAGCCGTTTAACCGTGGAACGGGCCCTTCTCAAACGTAATGAAGATGGAAGTGGGTGGTGGCAACTCCGTTATTCCGACAATGAATCCGACCTTCTCTCCGAAGCCCTGATCGGCAAGGAGTATGAATTACTTGCCTTCAGATATCGCGACCAGGAAAGCGGCGAAATCAGAGAGTGGTTACCGGAGCAGAACGAGACCAGCGATCAAGAGGATGCGGAAGAGGAGGAACCCCCGGAGTATTATCAAGGCCCATGGGAATCGCATGTGGTGGGAACCTCTGTTATACAGGTCCCGGCAGGCACTTTTAACGCACAAGAGGTCCTTCTGGAAGAAAAAACCAAAAGCCATTACACCGATGAAGCCGGAAACGATCAAACGAAAACAGGGATACTTCGGTATCAATGGTGGATCAGTGATGAGGTTTCGGGAAAGCTCGTGAAATACCGATGGGAAGACAGCTCCGAGGGATCTGTGTTTACCGGAGAACTCATTTCGAACAAAACCGGTTATAAGACCCAACTTTCATCCTTTTGAGACACAGGCATCCGGCTGCATCGTTGTTGCAGCCGGGTGTTGGGG
>JGI2924J29684_1077406_pt1 | contig 16680 bp, 17 predicted proteins | sample BenlonsequencITS_FD_29684 | JGI IMG/M metagenome (IMG submission 29684)
TCCGCGTCCTCAGTCTCGATGAATCCGTAGCCGCCAGTGTCGTTGAAGAAATCAACGGTTCCTTTCGCCATTGCTTCTGAATAGACGGGGGCGCCACTGATAACTGTTCCGACTTCCAGTATCGTAGGTGATCGGACTCCAGAGGCCCTCATCTTTCGATTTTCTACGAAACGACGCTGCCACCGATCACGACGCGTCGATGTCGTCGGGGACCATTCGGTAGATGACCATCGCGGTCACGTACGAGACCATGAACAGGCCGAAGCCGACGACGAAGCCACCCAGTTCTCTCGTCCCGATGCCGCCGGGGTTGATGGCCGCCAGGATAGCCAGCCCGACGAGGAAGAGTGCGGTGGTGAACGCACCGACCGCGGCGTAAAACACCAGATCCGAGTCGAAGAGACGGCGCATTTGACATGGGATGATAGGCGAGACGGCGTGATAACCGTGGCGACCGAGCGGCACGGTGTGGCGATTTTCTGACAGCGTTCGACCCACCGAGCGATCCGTGCCGGTTACAGGAGCGTCGCGACGGCGTCGTGATACGAGGCTGAAAGCGAGTCGCGAATCGAGGCCGGATCGGTCGCGCCGTCGACGTTGACGAGGCGCGTCCGGCCGAGTTCCGGCCCGTACGTGCCGTGGAAATCGTAGACGAACCCGTAGACGGAGACGTCGTCCAGAATCTCCGGTGCATCGAGCAGGAAGTCGATCTGGGTGTGGACGTTGTACTCGACCAGTTGATCGCGAACGGTCGACTCGTCGACCCCATCGGCCGGCGTCCCGTCGGTGGCCGCATCGACTCGCTCGTCCGTCAGCCCGGCCTCGACGACGGGAACGAGTAGTTCGACGAGCTTCGAGACACCGAGCGGGCGCGGCGCCGGTTCACCGCGGACGACGTCGTACGCCGCAGTCACCGCACCGCAGCCGGTGTGGCCCACGACCGCCACCGCCTCCGTCCCGCAGTGGTGAATCGGGTACAGGACGCTCCCGTTGACGATCCGTTCGCCGACGTCGGCGTCCCAGACCTGGTTGCCGATGTTGCTCGCCGTGAAGTGTTCCCCAGGCCTGTCGACGTTCCACATGCCCTCCTGGGAGACCCGCGAATCCGAACAACAGACGGAGACGACGTCGGGTTCCTGCCCGTCCTGCACCGCCTCGAACGTTCCATCGGGGACCTGTTCGACGTGCTCGTCGTTGCCGTCGAGCAACGCGGCGAGATGTTCGTCCATAGCGGAGGGATGGACGGGGGAGCCCAATAACGATTCGGCTCGGCACGATCGGTCCCACGAGACTCCGTGGGCTCAACATTCGTCCGAGCGGTGACAGCCGGGGCGACATCGATCGCGGCTCGCGCACGCGTCACGCGTTCCGATACGATTTAGGCGAGGCGTCCGGAACCACCACACAACGAATGCTCGATCGGACCTACGTGCGCGAACACCCCGAAGAAGTACGGACAGCGCTGGCGAACAAGGGGGTCGATCTCGATCTCGATCGCCTGCTCGCAGTCGACGAGGAGTGGCGCGAGCTCAAAGCCCGCGGCGACGACCTCCGCCACGATCGCAACCAGGTGAGCCAGCGGATCGGCGAACTCAAACGCGACGGCAAAGACGAAGAAGCGCAAGACGCCATCGAGCGCTCGAACGAACTCAAAGCCGAACTCGAGGAGGTAGAGCAGCGAGCGGACGTCCTCGAAGCCGAGCTCGAAGAAGGGCTCCTCCGGCTCCCCCAGATCCCCGCCGACGAGGTTCCCGTCGGCGCGGACGAAAGCGAGAACGTCGAACGTCGGCGCGAAGGCTTCGACGACCTGCGCGACCTGCCAGACGAGATCACGCCCCACTACGACATCGGCGAAGACCTGGAACTGATCGACTTCGAGCGCGGCGCAAAGGTCTCGGGCGGCGGCTTCCAGTTCCTCAGAGGGGACGGCGCCCGACTGGAGCACGCGCTGATCCAGTTCTTCCTCGATGTCCACCGCGAGAACGGCTACGTCGACGTGCTCCCACCGATTCCGGTCAACTCGGCCTCGATGCGTGGGACCGGCCAGTTCCCGAAGTTCACCGAGGACGCCTACCGCCTCGGCGCTGACAACGACGAGCCGTACGACGACGATGACCTCTGGTTGCTCCCGACCGCGGAGGTACCGGTCACCAACATGCACCGCGACGAGATCTTCGTCGACGAGGACCTCCCGCTGAAGTACGCCGCCTACTCGCCGAACTTCCGACGCGAGGCCGGCGAACACGGCACCGAGACTCGCGGCTACGTCCGCGTCCACCAGTTCAACAAGGTCGAACTCGTCAATTTCGTCCGCCCGGAGGAGAGTGACGACCGCTTCGAGGGGCTCGTTGCGGAAGCCGAGGAGGTCCTCCGCCGGCTCGAACTACCCTATCGCATCCTCGAGATGTGCACCGGCGACCTCGGCTTCACCCAGGCGAAAAAGTACGACATCGAGGTCTGGGCGCCGGGCGACGACATGGACGACGGTCCCGCGGAGGGCGGGCGCTGGCTCGAGGTCTCGTCGGTCTCGAACTTCGAAGACTTCCAGGCCCGCCGCGCGGGCATCCAGTACCGCCCCGAACGCCACGAGTCGGCCGAGTACGTCCACACCCTGAACGGCTCCGGCGTCGCCGTCCCGCGCGTGATGGTCGCCATCATGGAGTACTACCAGAACGACGACGGCACGATCACCGTTCCCGAGGCCCTGCGCCCCTACATGGGCGGACAGGAGGTCATCGAGGGGCACGACTCGGTTGGCGAGAGTGCGTTAGGCGAGAGCGACGACTGAGCGCAGCGAAGGAGTCGGTCTCGGAATGGCGAGCGGGGAACGAAGTGACCCGTGAGCGGCGAGGATTGAGCGAGTGCGAGGTTCTCACGTCCGTTCGAACCTCGGCGGTGCGAACGGGGAGGTACGACCCGTGAGCGAAGCGAAATCCTCGAGGCGGAGCGGCGACCGCCGGGAGCCGCGGAGTGGGCGAGAGCGGCGACTGAGTGGAACGAAGGAGTCGGTCTCGGAACGGCGAACGGGGAACGAAGTGACCCGTGAGCGGCGAGGCCGAGTGAGTGCGAGATTCGGAACGAAGGCGAGCCGGAGCGGCGACCACCGGGACCCGCGGAGCGGGCGAGAGCGGCGACTGAGCATAGCGAGAGGGTCGATTGTACGGATACCGACATCGGGTTAGGTACTGATCAGAACCCAACGTCTCGGTGGTATCGAAACGCTATACCCTACTACCGATCCGGTCTCCCTCGCAGCATCTCACTCCGACTGGTCGTTCTTTGCGACTTCGGTGACGATCACGTCCCAGTCAGGGTGTTCGACTCCGTTCCGGCACTCGAATCCGCCTTTCACGTCGATTCCATTCTTATAGGCCCCGATAAGGAGCGTTTGTAGCGCCGCGTTCAATTCCGCTTTCGACGTGGGCGGCGTTTCCTCAGACATCGTCTTCCCACTTCCTCTCGTGTTCCGCCGCTACTAGTTCGGGCGTTGGTGTGACGGTAACCACGCCGTAGCTATGTACAGTTATTTCGTGATCCTCGTGGGAGAATGTAACGTGGACATCTCCGTCCGTCCCGTTTCGAACGCAGACGAGTGTATCCAACGCCTCTGGGTCAACAGTAGCGTGTAGCGGGTCTAGTTCAACCGGGTCAACGCCCATCACGTCCGCCAGCGTTGCGATAACAGCCACGCTTGCGGGTGTTTTCGCCTGGTCAAACTGCGTACGGACGGTCACAGGTTCCTGATGATACTCGACCGCTTCTACTCCAACCCCAGCCACCATCGTGTCCATATTGACCTATTTTAGTGGTCTGAATCGGTTTAAGATCCCCACTGATTATACAGTGGGTTTAAGTGAAGAGCCACCAGGAAGCTCACGACGAACTGACGAGAGTCGCTCCAATGAGGCGTCGATGGCCGCGGCGGAGCCGTGACGAAAGCGATTGCTGGGTAATGCCAAGTTCTGCTGCGATCTCTTCGAGTGAGGCCTCGCGTGGGGTGTCGAAGTAGCCACGCTCGTATGCCAATACCAGTGCCTCACGCTGGGTTTCGGTCAGTTCGTACCCCTCCCCCTGGATTGGAAGCATGGCGTGGACAGCGGTGATCTCTATCGGAATATCATTGTTCTGACAGTCATCTCGAAACGCAGCGATCGCTTCCTGACCTTCGCCGCGGACCTCGAAGCGCCACTCGTCTTTCGTTCCGATCCCAGTGAGCAAGACGACGTTAGCCTTAGCAAGCGCACTCAGCACGCCGAAGTACTCTTGCTCCCACTCTGCACGCATGAGATACTCGGCCTCGACGCTATCAACAAGGCGAATGTTGCTCACGCCAGCGTGTGCTTCGAACGCGGCCTCGATGTCTTCCGCTTTGGCACCACGCACCCAAAAGTACGGTATGATTAGCGTCTCGTGTGGAATCAATCGCTCCAGTTCGACTGTCACCCCCGGCAAGTTCTCGAACACCGTTCCCAGTGGAAACTCCGCTGTCGGACTCGTAAACTCCATGACGGTCGCCATGCGGGAGCGTTCATCAGGCAGGCAGATAATCGATGAGGGTGGTGGACCATGGCACGGACCCAGGCAAACAGGGCGAGTGGCCAGCATAGTGCGTTCTCCCGGCGAGTAGAACGGTTGGAAATCCGGATAGCATGGTGTACCATGTCATTTCCTTTTGTACCACCCGGGGCAATCTAGTCGTACCACCGAGCATGAGTGTGATAGCGGAGGTTCGAATACCACCCGATGACTTCGAGCTCGGGCAGATTCTCGATCTCGATGAAACGTCGGCCATCGAACTCGAAACGCTCGTCCCGAGTGGGGACGTTACTGTGCCACTCTTCTGGGTCTACGAACCGGTCGAAAACGGCTTTCTCGAAGCCGTCGAGCGCTATCCGACTGTCAATAGCGTCACGGAGGTGGACGTGTTCGAAGACAGAACCCTATTCAGGCTCGATTGGGATGCGAGCCAGGACCATCTCTTTAAATGCATCTTGGGCAACGATGGACAGATACTGGGCGCCACCGGAACGTCCAAAAAGTGGGATTTCGAGATTCGATTCCCCCACCGAGAAGTGTTGAGCCAGTGTCAAACCTGCTGTGAGGACGCGCACATCTCACTGGAGTTCGTTCGCGTATACAACCCTGCGGGCCCAGAGTCTGGTCCGTGGTACGGATTGAGCGATCCACAACGCGAAGCGCTTTCGCTCGCCGTTCGACTGGGATACTACGACATTCCACGAGGCTGTACGACCGAAGAGCTCGCGGACGAACTCGGGATTTCAGATCAAGCAGTGACGGAGCGTCTGCGTCGTGCCATCGGGGCGTTCGTTCGGCATTCACTCCTCACCCCCGAATCCGAGGAGTAAGTGGATCGGCTTGTTCCTTTGTGCACCATGGAATAGACCCAGGCAGCAGTGGCTCCGTTATGTGGGTATGGACGAGAATGCAGAGCGAGACGGACATGGTCTCCAGCAGATCGACGGGCTCGCCAGTTCGGCGAATCGAGCGAGAGCGGTCTCCCCCGATCGGCTTGTGTCGGTAGTAGCGAACGGACATCGACGAGCGATCCTCAACTCACTGACTAGCGCATCCGATCAGACACTGGAATACGATGCGCTTGTAGACCGTGTTGCAGACAGGGTTCGGGACGAAGACACTGAGCGAGCAGCCGACGAACAGCACCAACGCGTCCGGATCGCGCTGACCCATACCCACCTCCCAAAACTGGAGGAGGTCCGACTAATCGACTACGAGACAGAAACGGGGCTCGTCCAGTTCGTTGGCGGTGAACTCGAACAAGAACTCCTGACGCTGCTTGCGTCGTACGGCGTCGACGAGTGACAGCATATCGGAGCGGTATTCCTCTCGTTCGAGCGAATTGACCTACCTCTCAAACAGCGGCTTCGGTGGTCGTTCCGGTGACTACGTGTCCTGCACCGAGCGGCCACCATCGTCGCAAAAAAGGCACATCTCGTCCGACAGTCGCGTCGTGTATCTCGCCCGAACTGACAGATATAACAAACATACAACATAATTTCCGGTGTTCGATACGGCCGGAACACGCCTATCCATCGGAACGACAGTACAGAAAGCCTATTGCGTCGTTATGGATCGAACCGATATGGAGACTGAACCACTCTCGGCGAAAGACGAAGCCCTCATCGACCGGATCACGGAGACGAACGAACGCACGTTCGATCCGGACTTCTTCGATGGCGCACACATCGTCGCTGCCTGCGTGCGGACGACGGACGGCTCGGTGTACGAGGGCGTGAGTTTACCGGCGAGCATCGGCCGCGCGTCGATGTGTGGCGAACCGGTCGCCGTCGGCGCCGCGATCGCCGATGGGTACAGTCACGACGAGATCGAAACCAGCGTCGCCGTCGCGTACCCGATGCCCGCTCACGATGCGGACGACGCACGGGTGATCCCGCCCTGTGGGTCCTGTCGGGAACTGCTGGCAGATTACAACGAGGAAATGCGCGTCATCGTCCCCGTCGACGGTGAGAATCGGGTCGTGCCTGCGATCGATCTCCTCCCGACACGGACGTGGTGATCGAGTCGACTGCACGGTTCGCACGACCGGGAACCGTCCGAGGGGAAAACTGATACAGAAATCGAGGGACGGACGACGAGAGTCACACGAGCGGACCGAGCGTTATCCACCGATCGTGAAAAGCGAGGCGCTCGTTCGGTCGGGTCAGCGACGATTCTGTACCGATCGAGAGGGTGATGGACGGCTCGGACCCGAGCGACCAGACGGCTCCGACAGTGGCTCGAGCGTGGATCCGGGTATCATCGAACGCCCGTAGCGCGCCACCAGAACGGTGGCGAGCAGCCACCACGCGCCCGAGCCGACGAGGAACGCGAGCGGTACCACCCCCTCTAAGACGCCGCCCGATCCAACCAGGACGGCTCCGACGTTGATCGCGGCGTGCATCCCCACCGCCGGGAGCACGCCGCCGTCGGTGGCGTTGACGAGTGCACCGAGTACGGTCGACGCGCCGACGACGAACGTCGTATACTGGAGGAGGACGGCCGGGTCGGCGGTGAAGTTCGGGTGGCCGAGGAACAGCGGGAGGTGCCACGCCCACCACAGGACGCCGACGGCGAGTCCCGCCGAAAGCACCGACAATCGGCCCTGAAACTGCCGCTGAAGGAATCCCCGCCAGCCGAACTCCTCGACGCCGCCGAAGAGGATCACGTTGAGCAGGAAGAATCCCAGTAGCAGGGACAGCGGGGCAGGTGGCGAGTAGCGTAGTGTGCCGCCGCCGAACGCGGCGAGCGCCGGTTGAACGTTGGTTACGAATACGGGAAGGACGAGCGCGCCAAGGTACAGACCAGGGTGGAATCGCCACTGGAGCACGCGGCCGAGCCACGCCCGTAGCGGGACGTCGCTCGCCCAGACGATCACCACGGCGCCGATCGGAAGCCCCCACTGTCGTGGGAACGTGTTGATGTAGACCGGCAGCGTCTCCCACCAGCCGAACGCGAGATAGACCGCGTCCCACCCCCAGGACCAGCCGTAGACGACGAGTAAGAAGGTACGAACGCGGTGGTGTTCGATTCGCGATCGGATCCCGGAGAGGTCGCGGACCATCGTCTCCTCTCGAGATACTCCCTCCCCGGGCCAAGTACCTTCTGAGTCGGTTCGCCAGGCGATAACCGCCTCAATCGGCCGAAGAGCCTCCTGCTCCAGTGCGGTCGAAATCGAAGTCGAGGCGCCGACGGAGCGACGCTCGGAATCTGACCGAGGTGCAGGCCAACCGACGAACGGAACCGATGCTCGATCCGCATGCCCGGCGACCGATCCACGATAGACGGACAACGACTTACGTCGCTCGGCGTGGTCCGCAGACCACATGGTCACCACGATCGCTCCCGACCGGTTGAAGCAGTTGCTGGACGACGGGGAGGAGTACACATTGCTCGATACGCGTCCCGAGGACAGCTACGAGGCCTGGCACGTTCGTGGGGCACAGAACTACCCTTTCGGGCCCGACGAAGCGGTCGATGGCCACCTCGAGGAAATCGAGGAGTTGGTCGGCGACCACGACCGCGTCGTCACGATCTGTGCGAAGGGGCTCTCCTCGGGCAACCTGGCCACCCAGCTCGCCGAGGAACTGGACGACCGGGAAGTGAACGCTGTCGACGGCGGGATGAAGGCCTGGAGCGGCGTCTACGACCACGTCGAGGTAGATATCGGCGAGTCCGCCCGCGCGGTCCAGCTCCAGCGCCGAGCCAAGGGCTGTCTCTCCTCCGTCGTCGGTTGCGCGGAGACGGGCGAGGCCGTGGCCGTCGACCCGACGGAGGACATAGACGAGGTGAAAGCCGCGGCCGCCGGGAGCGACCTGACGATCTCGGCCGTGATCGACACGCACGTCCACGCCGATCACGTCTCTGGCGGCCGCCGGCTGGCCGACGAACTCGACGTGCCGTACTACCTGGGCGAGCGGGCCACAGCACGCGACGTCGAGGTCGACTTCGATGGACTCGGGCGGAACGAGACGATCGAAGTCGGCGAACTCACGATGAAGGCGCTGTACACGCCGGGCCACACGAGCGAGATGATCTCTATCCTGGTCGGCGACGAAGCGGTTCTAACAGCGGACACGCTACACGTGAATTCCGTGGGCCGGACCGAACTGGAGTTTTCAGATGGCGACGGCGACGAAGGCGCCCGGATGCTCTACGAGTCGATCCACCGGACGCTGCTTTCCGAACCCGAATCCGTAACCGTACTCCCCGGCCACGTCACGGTCACCGGAGATGGGGAGTTCGAAGTCGGATCCCCCGGCGAGCCGATCACGACCAGCGTCGGCGACGCCCGGACCGGGATCGACGTCCTCCAGCTCGACGAGGAGGATTTCGTCGAGCGGCTGGCCGATCCGGGCGAGAAACCGGCCAACTACGAGGACATCATCGAGATCAATCGTGGCGTCCGTGATCCGGACCCCGAAGAACGGACGGAACTCGAGCTGGGCCCGAACAATTGTTCGGCGTGACCGACGATGCGTTCCTCAGCGGGTATAGGTGTCGAGACGGACGATTCGATCGGCTTCGAGTTGAAAGACGTCTGCGAATTCGAAAACGGGATCGTCGTCACCGTCGAGTAGACGGCCACGGACAGTTACGCGATCGTTGGCGCCGAACACCTCGATCAGGTCGTGACGCGTCTCGGTCATCGGCCTGTCCTCGCGCATGAACCGAACGAACGCGTCGCGACCCTCGAACGTCCGATCCGGGCGGTGCTGGACGAACGATTGGGCGAGAAGGTTCTCGAACGCGTCGTAGTCGTGGGTGTCGAGTGCGGCGTAGTAACCGCGAACGAGCGCAATCGGGTCTTCGGGCACGGAATGGTGTTTCGCGCGACGGAGCAAAAAGGCCCGTTTCGACGACCGTCAGTCGCCCGAGAGCTCCGCGGGTTCGTCGATCTGGCCGGCCTGGACGTTCCAGAGGGCAGCGTACCGGCCGCCCTCGTCGAGCAGTTCCTCGTGGTCGCCGCGCTCGACGACCGATCCGTCCTCGAGGACGAGAATCGTGTCCGCGTCGCGGATCGTCGACAGGCGGTGGGCGATGGCGAGCGTCGTCCGGTCCTCGGTCAGGCGCTCGATCGAGCGCTGGATGGCGAGTTCGGTCTCGGTGTCCACGGCGCTGGTCGCCTCGTCTAAGACCAGGATCGGCGGGTCCTGCAAGACGGTGCGTGCGATGGCGATTCGCTGGCGCTGCCCGCCGGAGAGCTTCACGCCCCGCTCACCCACGCGCGTATCGTATCCCTCGTCGAGTTCCTGGATGAACACGTGGGCTTCGGCGGCTTTCGCTGCCTCGCGCACCTCGTTCATCGGGGCGTCCTGGCTGCCGTAGCGGATGTTGTCAGCGATCGTCCCGTCGAAGAGGAAAGTCTCCTGGCCGACGTAGCCGGTGGCCTCACGGAGATCCTCGAGTGCGACGTCCCGGAGGTCGTGGCCGTCGACGCGGATCTCGCCCTCGTCGACGTCGTAGAGTCGCATGAGGAGTTTGAGCATCGTCGACTTGCCGGCACCCGTCGGGCCGACGAGCGCGACCATCTCGCCTGGGTCCGCGGCGAAGGAGACGTCGTCGATCACGGTCTCGGCCTCGTGGTCCTCGTCGGCCATGATGTCGTCGTAGGCGAAGGAGACGCCGTCGTACTCGACGCGTCCGTCGGGGTTCGTGAGGGCCACGGGCGCTTCGTCGTCCTGAATCGCGACCGGGATGTCCATCAGCCCGAAGATGCGCTCGCTGGAGGCCTTGGCGTTCTCGTACTGGTCGACGATGTTCGAGACCTCTGCCAGCGGCGCGACGATGCGCTGGGTCAGCATCAAGAAGACGACGAAGTCACCGACCGAGAGGCTCCCGGAGAGCGGACCGGGTGCCGTCCCGGTCGTGAGCCAGAGGCCGCCGACGAGGAAGGTGACGGCGAAGGAGACGCCGGCCAGCAGCTCCATCCCCGGCCGGTAGAGGTAGGTGAGTTTGAGGACGTCGATCGTCCGATCGAAGAGGTTCTTCGAGGCCTTTCGCACGCGTTCGACCTCGAAGGACTCGTTCGCCGTCGTCTTCGTCAGCTCCATCCCGGCGATGGAGTTCTCGAGACGGGTGTTGAGCCGGGCGACGGCCGACCGCTGGCGGACGTACCGCGGTTCGGCGACGCGCATGAACCAGAGAGTGAAGCCGACCATCAGCGGCACGGCGACCAGCGTGATGAGCGCGAGTTGCCAGTTGAGGTAGAAGAGGACGCCCGCGATGCCGGCGACCATCACGAGCAGGCGCAGCGAGTTCATCAGGGCGTTGTCCAGAAACATCTCAAGATTCTGGGTGTCGTTGTTGAGTACCGCCATGACCTCGCCGGTCTGCTTGTCGTCGAAGAACGTCTGGTCCAGCCGCTGCATCTTCTCGAAGCTATCGACCCGCACGGTGTGCATCACGCCGTGGGCGAAGAGGTTGGCCGTCACGCCGTAGATCCAGGTGAAGATCGCGGTCACCACGAACGCCAGCGCGATGGCCGTCACCGAGAACCAGAACTGCGGCAGCTGACCGACCGGCAACCACGCGTCGGGCACGATCGGGAGCGAAAACTCGCCAGCCTGCTCCGGGGCCGGAAAGACCGCGTCGATCGCCGTCCCGAGCACTAACGGCGCGACCAGACTGGCCATCCGCGCGACGAAGTTCGCGACCATCCCCGCCGAGAACCAGCCGAGACGGTCGGTCCCGTACTCCATGAACAACCGCGTCAACGGCCGATCGACGCGCTCGCGATAGGCGTCGAACGGCGTCTCCTCCTCGTCGTAAGCGCTCACTGACCCTCCAGTTCAGTTTCGAACCGTAAACGATCCACGGTATCGGCCGACAGTGCCGGAAATCGAGACTACCACAGATTTACGGCCAACAGCGCCACCGACCGATCCCCTTCCTCTGTGGCCGCGAGCGTGCCCGCAGGGCACGCGAGCACGGGGAAAGGCTGGTCTGTGTTAGGATCGAATGCCGCGAGCGAGGCCGGGCCGAGTGAGTGGGCCGACGACTGATGTGGATTGAGCGAAGCGAGTAGGTCCGAAGGAGAAGAGCTTTTAATCGATCTTTTACCGAGCATCGGCGCGCCGTGCGCCGAAGCCGCCGGCGCGAAACGAGCGCAGCGTAAAAGGTCGGTTTACTTCGCGGGAGCGAACGAGGGAACCTAGATCTTCGGCTCCGGATGCGAGGCACTTCCGGGACCTGGCGAACCCTGCCGGTTCATCTCGCCAGCCTGTGCGGAGGCCGAGGGTCCGCTCTGGTAGGTCAACACGCTCGACGAGACGCCAGGTGAAGTGGACTAATACACGATCCGCGGCAGCCTCGACATCTTTTTCCTCCAGAACCGCGAGAGTCCGGCGCTGGAGGGCGCTGAAAACGTCGAACTCGAAAGGCGAAACCACGACGCGACCAGCGAGAGCGGGGCGTCGCTCAGGCTGACCTACGAGTGGTTGCGGAGCTAATCCGCCGGCCCGCTCAGCCCGCGGTCGCCAACGTTGATACCATCGCCGCAATCGGCTCATTGAACGCGTGCTCGAGCGCGATCGAGGTGTTCTCGTCCGGGTCGAGCGCGACCAACTCTATTGGGTTCACCGCGTGAGACGCAACGACGACCGCCTCGTCGGTCGACGTTTCGAACGCCGCGTCGTTCTCCAAGAGCGCGGTGCAACCCCTAAGAGCAGCGCGATCCTCGTCGCCACCCACATCCAGGCCGAAATCAGCAAATGCCGTCACAAGGTCTTGGACACTGACGGCTACATTGCGTCGAATCAGATCAACACAGCTGTCGCCAACTTATTGCTGGGATGATGGAATTTTCCGACTGAATCACCGGGCCTCAGTCTGGTCGAGGGCTACTGGTAACGATTCAAGTTGGGCTGGAAAATCGTTATTCCGGTCGATCGACCAACTGCACGCTGATGCGTTCGTTGCGCTTGACACGACCTCACCGCACGAATCGAGCCGTGGTTTTCGCGGTGTGGTACAAAAACACACTTATTTATCCTAATATATTAACTATATATACATATTAAATTGACTATTTCGGTATTGGATAAACTTATATTTGGTAAACAGAATGGATGAAACGGAACATGGTGGTTCATTGATGGAGGTTGATTTGCCTAAATTGCGGAAACTAGCCAAATTGGAGGAGCTACTGATCTCGCACGACATATTTTATTTACAAAATACCTTCTCAAAGCAATTGAAACACCATTGTGAATATGCGCTCCGATCAGATGGCGAGCGTATCGACATAATCACATCTGATTTGATATCGGAGGACCGTGGGAGATCTAACGAGAGTTTAGGAATTATCGATTCGTATATAAATATCCTACTTCGTCGAGGGGTTGGAGTTGAAGATGTTGAGGCCACTTGTGAATTGGCCAAGTTAGCTCACGATAGAGTTTTAGTTAAACTACCCGTCGCAGGGAATGTCGAGTCTGGAGAATTATATGTTCAGGACTTGCGTGTGGCAGATGTAATAGAGTTCCATTCAGACCATGGAACGAGTTTTACCATAAAGTCACAATTAGAAGATATTGCAACGGGTTTAGAGTTGAGTAAATTGACAGGGTTGTCAGTCAAGCCAGGTACTGAACCCAACTACTCATGTATTTTCCAGATTAGAGATGACGATAAAATACGACCACAAGAGATAATGGATGTGCTTGGATATTCTTCCAAAGAAGTATCGATCGCTTCTGACCTCTATGATGCGTTCTATTCACATGATAAAGAAGGATATTACGCTTCAATCGGATTACACGGTAGTGAGAAGGACCCGGTTGTGAAATTCGATTATCCGAATATAGACATTCAAATTGCTACGGAAAAAATTAGCCAATTCATTAAAGATGATTCGTGTGAGCAGATACGTAATCAAGGATCCATACTTGGATACCGAATAATTGATTATTTTGGAACGGTTTTCTTCAAATCCGGGAGCATAGAAAGTCGCTCATATTATGATATGCGACATCACGTAGAGACGCGGCAATAGCACTGACCGCAATAGGAAAAATATAAACTCTATTATGACCCAACCACTTCCAATGGACTAATGGTTCCTACGCTTATGCAAATGCCGCTATCAACAACAGTATTATACACCATATTTATTATTATTGGGGGCATAATTGTTAGCGATTTTATAATATATATTCGAACAGACTCCAGAGAAAATTTACCCGTTCATTTACTGATAGGGACGGGAGGTATTTCGATGGTACTGTTAGGAGGTGTCGGAATTCAAAAATTGGTAGTTGTGGGGAATAGAATCCAATATGATGTTCCAATTGTGTTATTAATTTTTATTGGTTTTGTAATGGTTCCGAGAATGTATATTGGAGTGAACCGAGGCCCAACTCTAAACCGGTGTGTGAAGGCAATTTATTTATTAGCTCAAAAGCTCCATAGATAAATCGATCTCAAACTCTTACAGGGTTCAGGAATCGGCTAACATACTCCCGTCATGATGAATTAGATACATCACAATGAACAAAGAGCGGTTGTTATGGTTAAAAGAAATTCAAGTATTTTCAACCCCCAGATTGGATAAAGCGTACCAATACAGGGCCTGGGAGGTGAGAGGTCCGTCAGAATTCAGCTACTTAGCTGAGTGCACGTCGTCGTTGACTGGTCGCGGTTGAGGAAGACCGGAGGAATACGGACGCGATTGACGAGCGCAATCCGAGTTGGTTACCTTCAAGGATTGGGATTATGTTCCGGAAGGGTACCCAATCCAACGACATTCTCTTACCCATGTGATCGGTACGCGATGCGGATCTGGGAGGCGCTGCTACGCGTCTCAGCCCGGCGAGACCAGAATCGGACGGCGCGTATTCGAGCGTGGGAACACTTCAAACGACGACCGGGCCGATCGATTCGAACGCTCAAATTGCGCTGCTGGCGAACACGAACTCCCTGGCCATCCGGGGCGAAGATTGCTCGATTACGCTGTGGTATAACGCTATTTCCGTTATGATCACATTCACAGGAATTCGAAGGAAATAGCGCCCAGACATCTGATCCGTTGTTCCTAAATTGGACGATACGATACGGGTGCCGGCCCGAGAGCAACGACCCGATCCCCTCGCGAAGCGGCTCAGCGCTTGACAAGCCCTTCACATCGTGCTGATCTGCTCAAACGGGTGCGACCAACGGGGACGACGAATCGCCTTTCACCCCGACAAACCGCCACTTTTCGCCGACGTACGCTCGCCCGAATGCTGTCATTTCGCGGGATGGTACTCGAATTTGCCGTCCGAAACATCTATCAAGGCAGGAAAACGTCATGGCTCCAACACCGTATTACCTCTTACAGAGTAGTTGCAGGCCCGATCAAGGAGAGGAATTCGCCTTTGGAACGACGCTCAACGTCAGCACTGTGTAACTTGGATTGAAATTTAAGTATTTAATAATATAATAATTCTGGAGTTTCCGCTGAATCCCGGTTGGTTGCCCTCAACTGATAGCGGGAAACGTAATGCATCGCGTGCTACAGAATCTTCCACTACCTCGCGAGAGAGTATATGCTCAGGTATATCCTGAAATTAAATATATTTACAAATTATTGTGAACCATAGTCACTGTCATAGAATACGACAGGGCCATCGAATGGGCCCCAAGAGATGTCATCGCAAGTGCCACCAGGAATTATTGCTCCACAGGTACTGTTGGTGGGGACTTCCGCCCACCGGAACCTGAAGTCTACGCCGTGACCGTTGTTGTAATGGTCAAAACGGCGAGATCTATTGTGGAGATAGAGAGCGCAGGCGGCTGCAAATGCAGCGACTTTTTGCGCATAGGCAATACCAGATACACCGACAACTATGGCCAAGATGGTCGCATAATCACCCATTTCTCCGAGAGCATACGAAATTTCTTCACTGAGGTCGCTATCAAATTTGACTCTGTGAGTCTGATAAGGGGTGCCCCAGGTGCTACGATCTCCCGAAAACGAGTTCTCCCCGTGGTGCATGGCGCCCACCCCATCATCCTCTGCAATTTGTTCCAAGCCAGACAAATGAGAGATGTCGAACTCGCCCTCATAAGTTCCCTCAATCATTATCGTGTCGTCTGAAAAGAGATCATTGATCCTTTCTGCAGATCGTTCAAGAGGGGAACCGACGTGGTCTGGTTTCACCCGAACTTCACCGTCGGAAATTTCAAATAGTGTTGATTCTGCGTGCTCCTGAGTATACTCATCAGAACGGTCCGATTCGTCAGTACTTCCCGCAGTCACTCCTGAAGCGCTTACTGATGCACCTCCGGCAATCGCCGTGTTTCTGAGTAACTTTCGCCTGTTTAACTGTTTGTTATTCACCATTGCAATCTGGACTTTATTTCAATTATATATAAATCTTTTTAATTTATATTATATAAAGAATTGTGAGTGTGGCACAGATATATTTCATGAAGTGTCCTACCAGCACCATATTATTAAACATTATGCATTCGTGAATTATTTAACCAAATCTTACATCATATAATGGTAGAAGGTGGTGCGGGAAGCACGAGCGAGGATACAATTCAGGCCGAGGAAATTGTCGACCACAACAAACAGCCACACCAACATTTTTCATTTAAAACAACGGTTTCCAACCTCGTCGAAGCGACATCGCCGACGCTGTTGATCCCGCGAAGGTCCTTATCGACTTCTTCGCCGTTTTTCAGGATGGGGGTTAACGACTCTCGGGGTCCGACGTCACTTCCCCTGATGAAGTTGTTCGGATCAAGGTCGTCCGCTATCCCATTCCGTTTCGTTCCGATCACGACCGCCCAATAGCCGCTATTTCCGATAGCGATACTGCCGCCCTCGAACTTTCCGAGCGACTCGACGAACTTGTCCTTAGTTTTAAGTCCATTGTCGAGTCGGTCATTGACATTTTTCATCTCCAGGTACCCTATTCGACCCGAGTCCCACTCTGAGAGAGCAACTTGTCAGCGTCGTCACCGAATCCACTGGCATCGAGCTGCTCGTATTTGCTACGAACGTCTTGGAGATTCGCTTCCGACAGTTCCCCGCCGTTCCAGAGGGCTTCGAGGGGTACCAGGGCACGCGAGCACGGGAACGGCTGGTCGACACTAGAATATCGAACCGCGAACGAACGCAGTGAGTGAGCGGGCCGACGACTGATGTGGAGGGGG
>JGI2924J29684_1077407_pt1 | contig 16680 bp, 15 predicted proteins | sample BenlonsequencITS_FD_29684 | JGI IMG/M metagenome (IMG submission 29684)
ATTCTGTACCTTTCCCCTAGCCCCTGCGACGCTTCGGCGGGCGGCAGCCGTTGTGCGGCTGCGGCGTGACGTCAGAAATGTTGCCGACCTCAAGACCAGCGGCCTGGAGGGAGCGGATCGCGGTCTCCCGGCCAGAACCGGGGCCCTTGACGAAGACGTCGACTTTCTTAAGACCGTGCTCCTGCGCCTTGCGGGCCGCGTTCTCGGCGGCGAGCTGCGCGGCGAAGGGAGTGGACTTGCGGGAGCCTTTGAAGCCGACGTGTCCGGACGAGGCCCACGCGATGACATTGCCCTCGGGGTCGGTGATCGAGACGATCGTGTTGTTGAACGTGGACTTGATGTGGGCGGCCCCGTTCGGGATGTTCTTCTTTTCCCGACGACGGACTTTCTTCACGCCTGCGGCGCGGTTCTTCGGTGGCATGGTTTACCTGGCCTTCTTCTTGCCGGCGATAGTCTTCTTGGGCCCCTTGCGGGTACGTGCGTTCGTCTTGGTGCGCTGGCCGCGGACCGGAAGGCCGCGACGGTGGCGCAGACCTTGGTAGCAGCCGATCTCAACCTTGCGGCGAATGTCGGCCTGCACCTCGCGGCGCAGGTCGCCCTCCACTTTCAGGGAGTTCTCGATGTACTCGCGCAGCTGGGCGACGTTGGCGTCGGTCAGGTCCTTCGTCCGAAGGTCCGGCGAGAGGCCGGTCGCAGCCAAGATTTCTTTCGACTTGGTGCGGCCGATGCCATAGATGTAAGTGAGCGCGATCTCCAGGCGCTTGTCGCGCGGGAGGTCGACCCCTGCCAAACGAGCCATTCGGCTCTGTCCTTTCACTCGTCGAAGGTCTGCTCCTCGACCGTCCCCGCAGGCGGTGCGGGGCCCCGGCCTTCGATCCGGGGGCGACCTCAGCAGAAGCCGAGGAGGCGCGAGGAGAATATTTTCTGTGCTTTTGGGCCGCATTGACGGATGCTGGAAAGCCTCGTCCCGCGTTCCCTATGCGGTCGGTCTACGCCGCATGCGGTGTCGTCACCCCTGACGCTGCTTGTGGCGCAGGTTCTCGCAAATCACCATGACCCGGCCGTGTCGCCGAATCACTTTGCACTTGTCGCAGATCCGCTTGACGCTCGGTTGCACCTTCACGTTTGGATCTCCTGATTTGTTGCTTTACTTGTACCGGTACACAATCCGGCCTCGGGACAGGTCGTACGGGGAAAGCTCGACGACGACCCGGTCCTCCGGCAGAATGCGGATGTAGTGTTGCCGCATCTTGCCACTGATATGGGCGAGCACTTTATGGCCGTTGTCCAGCTCAACGCGAAATGTCGCGTTGGGCAGTGGTTCGACCACTCGGCCTTCGACCTCGATGGCGCCGTCTTTTTTAGCCATAACCTCCACGATCCGTGCCATTTGGTTCAGATTGCACTGCGCCAGCCCTGTCGGCCTTGGCCAAACAGAGGAAAGCGCAGAGAGCGCAGGAGGCGCACCGGCCGTGTGACGAAACCGGATGAGAGCCGCGCACAACAACACGGCGCGCCGAGCGCACCGTTGGTCCACATTACGCGAGACGAGCGCAAGTTTCAAGTCGCGAGAGCGGCAGGCTCGCGACGAGGCACGTCCAGTATATCGGAACGGGCGCGATCGCGGGCGTCAGGCCTTCGGCGCGGCAACGCCGCGCTTCCGGGAGGGGGCCGAGTCCTTTAGAGTCGATTCGTGACCGAATGGGAAATGCTGTTACGCGTGGCCACCGGGGTCGGCCTCGGCACAGTGATCGGCATTGAGCGGCAGTACCGGTCCAGGCGCGCGGGGCTCCGGACCAACGCGTTGGTCGCGGTTGGATCGACCTTGTTCGTCTTGCTCTCCGCCCACGGCTTCGGTCCGGGCTCGGTCGGCACGCCCGACCCGACCCGAGTCGCGGCGCAGATCGTGTCCGGCATTGGATTTCTCGGCGGCGGCGTCATCCTGCGCGACGGATTCTCTGTGCGAGGTTTGAACACGGCCGCGACGCTCTGGTGCACCGCGGCGGTCGGGGCGCTCGCCGGCGCGGGCCTGTACTCGACCGCCGTCGTCGGAACGGCGGCGGTCGTCGTCGTCAATGTCCTCCTGCGTCTTTTCGCCCGCCAGATCGACCGCTTCCCGGCGTCTGAGCAAGCCGAGTCCGAAGACCCGGCTGTCATCTACGAAGTCGTCGCCGTGGTCAAAACGAAGGCCGCCGTCCGGGTCCGGGCGCAGTTGCTTCAGACTCTTGGCCGCTCTGATTTCCAGCTCATCTCCATGACCAGCACCGAAACGGACCACGACGGCCTCGTCGAGGTCCGGGCGGAATTCTCGGCCGAACACCGCGAAGACCGTCAATTAGAAGTGGTCACCACCCCCCTGGGCCTTGAGCCATCGGTGAGCAGCGTGCGATGGGGAGTCCGTCCCGAAAACGATGAGCACGAAGAACAGAAATAAAGATTTGATTACATCTTGGATTCTTTTCACAAATACGCCTGTTCACGCTCCGGAGATCTCTTTTGGACGCAGTTTCGACAGGCAGGTTGCTGATGTATATTCCCGGGATGGCTGATGTCAATGTGGACATACAACGCCCCGCGGCGCGGCCGAAGCGAACACTTCGGCAATCCAGGAGCAAGCAATACGCCCTGATCAGACCCCAAGACTGGGCCTATCTCATGATCGCCGTGCTCTGGATCGCCGCAGGAACCTATGTCCTCACCTCGAAAGACGTGGCCCTCCCCGCAGGAAACAAAGAGCCGAAACAACCACCACTCGCCAGCCTCAGTCTTTCTTTGAATCCGAAGAATGTCGCTTATGAGGCGTTGGCTCCAGCAGGACAAGAAGTGACTGTCTCGTATTTGGATGAAAAAGCAAAGACTCAGCTTTTCATCGGTCCCGCTCCTTGGCGGAGCATTGTGACCACTCGGGACATCGGCTTCGTGGCCGGAGTGACCGTTTTGACGCAAAACGGCCCGGTGACGTGTCGGATCAGTGTTGACGGCCAAGTCATCGACGAGAAAACCGGCACCGGGGAAAACCCATCGGTCAGCTGCAATTTGGTCGGTTTCCAAAAACTCCCCATGTAAATCTGAAAATCAAAACAGAGGCAGAACGTGACACGAGAAGGACCGAGGCCAGACCCCATGGGCACTTCTGGGCCTGACACGCTTTCAGCCCAACACGACACCGGAAGCGCGCCTCGAAAAACCGGCTGGAAAACCCCAACGATCCGTATTTCTTCCCTCATCGCGAAATTCGCCCTGCCCATCGTGGCGGTCTGGGTGTTCGCGGCGGCCGCTCTCAACCTTTTCGCCCCGCCGTTCGAAAGCCTGCTCAAAAACCACGACCGCCCGCTTTTCCCCACCAACACCGAATCCGCCGCCGCGCTCATGCGCATGGGCAAAGCCTTCGGCGAGTCCATCACCAACAACCAGGCCGTCCTCATCGTAGAGAAAGACAGGCCTTTCGACCAAGCCGACCGGCAATACCGACTTGACCTGCTCCGTCAGCTCACCGATGACAAGGAACATGTCAAATCCGTGTTTGACATGTGGTCCGACCCGCAGCTGGCGGCAGCTGTGGAAAGCCCGGACAAGGAACTCGCGTACCTACAGATGAACCTCGCAGGCGACATCGGCTCCGCAAAGGGCTACGAGGCAGTCGAAGCGGTGCAGTCGATCGTCGATTCCCTCCCTAAACCGCCTGGCACAAATGTCTTTATCGCAGGAATGAGCCAAGCGGCCGTCGACGAGATCAACGCGGTGCTCGCCGACTCGAGCTGGTTGGCAGCTGTGTCCGCCGCGCTCATCGCGATCCTGCTCCTGGTGGTCTACCGGTCTGTGTCGGTCACGGCCCTCTCGCTTCTGAGCATCGGGCTCGTCCTCGCAGCTGCTTTCCCCATGGTGAATTTGCTCGTGGAAGCGGACGTGCTCCCGACGTCGCTCTTCACCAACGCCATCATGGGCGCCCTGCTGATCGGCGCGGCAGCCGATTACTCGATCTTCCTCATCGGCCGTTATCAAGAGGGCAGACGCAAAGGACTGAGCGTCGACGCCGCATACCGCGCCGCATATCGCGGGGTCGCGCCCGTCATCCTCGCCTCAGGGCTCACCGTCTGCGGCGGGCTCGCCTGCATGGGCTTCGCCCAGCTCGACATCCTGAAATCTATGGGCCTGCCCTGTGCCGTCGGCATGGCCGTTGCGACTCTGTGCGCGCTGACGGCCACCCCCGCGATGCTGCTCCTGGGTGCGAAATGGTTCACGCTCTTCGAACCGCGCGAGCGAGGAGAGTACACAAATATCTGGCAGCGGATCGGCACGCGCGTCGCCCGTTGGCCGAAGCCGGTCTGCGCCGTGGCCTTGGGAATCTTGACGCTCTTCATGCTGGCTGTGCCGACAGCGAACTTCAACTACGACGAAATCTCATTCATCCCGAAGAAGCTGGAAAGCGCCAAAGGAGTGCAGGCGATGCAGGAGCACTTCCCGTCGAGCCAGCTCTACCCCGAAACCGTGCTCATCCAGTCGACCCATGATCTGCGCAATTCCTCAGACATCGGCACCCTCGAGCAAGTCGCGCAAAAAATCAGCCAAATGCCGGATGTCATAGCGGTGCAATGGCTCACCCGCCCGACTGGCGTGCCGCTCACGCAGACTTCCCTCGGCTACGGCATCAGCTACGCCGGGGCGATGCTCTCGCAGAACAGCGAGCTGATCAAGAACCGCGTCGCCCAGCTGCACACACTCACCGAAAACTTGAACCAGATCATCGGCACAATTGACGGGCTGCAAGGAACACTCGACGCCGCAGGACGGCAAAGCGGCGGGCTGAAGAGCTCGTCCTCGCAGCTCACGTCGAACTTCAACAAGCTGAACAAACAGTTGCACCTGTTGCGGCAGCTCCTGCAGCCCACGATCGACACGACTGCGGCAAAAGATATCAAACAATGCCTCGGCGACCAGGAATGCATCGGGGCGGCGAAAGCGGCGCGGGGCGCGGTGTCGGGATTCGCCAGCGCGGACCAACTCGCCAAAGCCCTCCAACAGCTGCAAACCCTCACCGGTTCGCTCGGCGAGGGCATCTCGGGGGCTGCCGCGTCGGTTCCGCTGCTCACCCGCTCGCTCAGCCAATTGCGCGACACCGTCGCAGCGGTCAACACTGCCGTCGAGCCGCTCGCCAACCAACTCGGCGTCGTCGCGTACCTGATGCAGGACGTCGGCAAGAGTTCGGCGGGCAATGGTTCTTTCTTCTACTTTCCGGCGGCCCTGCTCGGCGATCCGAGGATCAAACCCTATGTGAACGCCATGTTCTCCCAGGACGGCAAAACCACGCGCATGATCGTCATGGGCAAAAGTTCGAGCTATAGCTCCGTCGGGATGGCCCGCGCCCAGGAGCTGGCGCCCACTGTGGCAGGCGCGTTGAAGCACACCCCGCTCGAAGGCAGCACGGCCAGTGTGAGCGGGGCCGCGGCCATGGTCACCGACACGCACACCGTCCTCGAGCGGGACGAAAAAGTGCTGCTCGTCGCGGCGCTCACCGTGATCTTCACTGTCGTGCTGTTCTTGCTGCGCAGTGTGATCGCCGCAGGCGTCGTCATCGCTTCGGTGGCGATCTCGTTCCTCTCCACGCTCGGGGTGAGCGTGCTGGTCTGGCAGCACATCCTCGGCGTCCAGGTGCATTGGTCGATTCCAGCGGCAGTCTTCGCTGTGCTCATCGCGGTCGGGGCGGACTACAACATGCTCGTCGTCTCACGTTTCAAGGAAGAGATGGGCGCTGGTGTCAGAACCGGCGTGATCCGCTCGATGACCGGCACCGGCGCAGTGGTGACCACAGCGGGCATGGTCTTCGCGATGACCATGTTCAGCATGCTGGGCTCCAGTCTGCTGCATCTCGCGCAGCTCGGCTTCACCATCGGCGTCGGACTCATCATCGACACTTTCGTGGTGCGCACCTTCATCGTGCCCACAGTCGCAGTCATGCTCGGGGAGAAGTTCTGGTGGCCGATACGCCTGCAAGACCTTCGCCCCTGAGGGGTTCGTGTTCGGGGACCAGGGCGTCCGCAGGCGCCGCAGGTGAGGCCTCGCGCTGGTATGGTCATGCCGTGAACACGTCCAAGACCTCCCTGCTCGCCTCGCTGTTCAGTCTCGGCCTGATCGTCTCGCCAGCCGCGAGCGCCGTCGCGGAGCCGGAAGCCGCGTATTGCCCCACGCTCGCGGCCGCGCTGCCCGACATCGACCGGACGTACGCCGACCTGAAAAAGGCCGCCGACGCGGAGGCCGCGGCCGAGGCGGCCCAAGCCGAGGACGACCAGGACAGCGGCGACGAGGACGAGGACGGCGGGGACAAGAAGGAAGGCTCCGCCACCGCCGCGAAGCCCAACACCGATGTCGACGCGGCCGCTTTGTTGCAGAAAGAAGTCGAGCTCGCCGACCGCCTGAACAGCCAGCTCAACGATTTGGCGCACCAGACGCAGGAGGACGGGCTCAAGCGCATCGCCAGAGAAGCCACAGACACCGCCGCAAGTTTCGCGACGGCCCTGCACGAAAAGCAAAACGGGGACGCCCCCGACACAACGCCGAGCGGGAAAGCAGGCGGGAGCATCCCCGAAGCGGCTCCAGCCGTGGACCCCGGCATGCTCGCAGGCTTGGCGCACCCAAATCAAGAAGGAGACGCCGGCGAGGATTGGGCCGCGAACTTCAATTTCAGCTCGAACAAGCTGCGCAACGAAATGAACGCGCTCAACCATCTCTGCCAAGCGGGCGACTCGCCCCAGCCTCCCGGCGCGGCAAACACCGGCGAACGCCGAGGCGGCAGATGACCCCCTGAGAACGCGAACGAATCCTCAGCAGGTTCAGCGACCGCTGAAGCTCTTGCCCAAGAACGCTAACTCATCGGGGACCAGGGATTTCAAAAATGCCTGTTCTTCTGAATTCCCGCTGCTCGCGATCCCGCCCTGCACTTGCGTCGGGGCGAGCTGGTTGATCAAGGCGCGCGCGCCGTCCACATACGAGCCGGACCTGCCGCTGTCAATCCGCAAAGGGATCTTCCGCAGCGTGTCGAGGTAATTGGACACCGCGTTCTTCTGATAGTCGTCAGAGCCGTCGAAAGAGCCCGACAACGGCGGATTGCGGATGCCGAGCGCAGGGGCCACCGCAACAATGCCGACCACCGAGCCGGGATGGGCCTGCTCGTAGAGCGCGCCGAGCCGCAGCGCGCCATAGCCGCCCATGACCCAACCCCAGAACGCCACTTTCGAGATGTCCAGTCCCTTGGTCGCAAGGAGCGGGATGAACTCGTCAAGAATCATTTTCCCGGAGTCGACCGTCTTCCCCTGCGCCGATCTCGCATGGTAAAAGGAGTCTGCGCCATTCGGCAGCTGCGCGTCCACAGAGCACAGCGCGAACGGGGTGACCCCGCCAGCAACAGCGGTGGAAAGCGCTTCGGAGAGCTGGAAGTCGCGGAAGGGCGAAGTGTGGTCGTCGCCCTGACGGTGCAAAAGAATGACCGGATGCAGCACGGAATGCACACCGGCCGGGCGTTGGATGCTCCATTTGGTGTCCACGCCGCCGCGCGCCGCCGAAGCGAAGCGCCCCTCTTCGGACTCCGGGTAGCTCTGCTGACGCGCGGTGGCAGATTTGGAAGCTCCGGTTTCCCCCGGAGCGGTCTTGGAATCGCCGGACGACCATAGAACGGCTCCCGCCCCGGCGGCGACGACCGCGCCCGCGCCGCCGACAAACAACGCGCGCCTGCTCAACGGCGGATTATGGCTCTTTTCGGCGAAGGTCACACATGTCAGCCTAGAGGATCGCGCAGCAGAAATGCGAAACCCGTCTCCTATGCGTGTCATCCTGCTGCGGTAGATTGCCGCACAGCACTATAACGTTGTCAACCGCCTTCCCAGGAGAGCCGCATGTCCATGACCTCCCCCGCCGCCGATCCCACTGGCGCGTCGACGACCGGGCCGACACGCTATCTGGTGACTGGCGGCACAGGTTTCATCGGTCGCCGCGTCATCGCGCGGCTGCTCGCGCGCGACCCAGAGGCGTTGGTCCACGCTTTAGTGCGCCGCGAGTCCGCCCAAAAGCTCGACGCGCTCAAAGCCGGCTGGCCCGGAGGCGAACGAGTCCGCGCGCTCGTCGGGGACATCGCTGAGCCCGGCTTCGCGGTGTCCGGCGACCTGCCGCAGGTGGACCACATCGTGCACTTGGCCGCCATCTACGATATGGCCGCCTCCGACCAAGCAAACCGGGCGGCGAACATCGACGGCACCCGCCATGCGGTCGAAGTCGCGCGGCGGCTCGGAGCCGCGCTGCACCACATCTCGTCGGTGGCGGTGGCCGGCGACTTCAAGGGCGAGTTCACCGAGGAGGACTTCGACCTCGGCCAAGGCTTCCTCAACGCGTACCAAGAGACGAAGTTCGAGGCTGAGAAGCTGGTCCGCGAGGCGATCGATCTCACTTGGCGGGTGTACCGCCCGTCTGCGGTGCTCGGCGACTCGCGCACGGGGGCGATCGACAAAATCGACGGGCCCTACTACTTCTTCCCTCTTTTGAGCCGGCTCGCGAAGCTGCCGAAATTCCTGCCGCTCGCGATTCCTGACGCGGGAGTGCAAAACTACGTCCCCGTGGACTTCGTCGCCGACGGCGTCGTCGCCCTCATCCACTCCTCCACCGCCCCTGGAGCATCAGGTCAGCGCGTCTTCCACCTCATGAGCCCGCAGTCGCACTCCTTCACGGACCTCTACCGGGCGCTGGCCCCGGCCATAGGTGGGCCGAAATGGGCTTTCCCCCTTCCGAAACAGCTGGTCAGACCGTTCTTGTCCATGCTCAAGCGCAAGCCGCTGAACCAAGTCAAAGACCTTTGGTTCCAGAACCGCCACATCCCGCCCGCCATGCTCGACTTCGCCGGACTCAGCACGACATTCACCACTGCGGAGACCGAAGCCGCGCTCGCGCCGGACGGCGTCCGATGCCCTCCCCTGGCGAGCTACGCCACGAAGATCTGGGACTACTGGTACGAGCACCTCGACCCCTGGCGTTTCGCCCGACCCCATCCGGACGGACCCCTCGTCGGCAAAGTCGTCCTCATCACGGGCGCGTCCTCGGGAATTGGCCGCGCGACTGCGATCAAGGCCGCGGAGAAAGGCGCGATCACGCTCCTCGTCGCCCGCAACGGCGAGGACTTGGACGTGGTCTCGAAACAGATCCGCGCCAAGGGCGGGGCGGCGCACCCGTACGTCTGCGACATCACCGACCAGAGCGCCGTCGACCTTCTGGTCAAAACGGTGCTCGGCGAGCACGGACATGTGGATTTCTTGGTGAACAACGCAGGCAGGTCGATCCGGCGCACAGCGGACAAGACTTTGGGGCGCTTGCACGACCTCGAGCGGACTATTGCGATCAACTACTACGGGGCCGCCCATCTCATCCTCGCGCTTCTGCCGGGCATGCGCGCCCGGCGCTCGGGGCACATCGTGAACATCACGACCATCGGCGTGCAGTTGCGGATCAGCCGCTTCTCGGCCTACATCGCCTCGAAGACCGCCCTGGAAGGTTTCAGCGACTGCGTCGCCGCCGAGGTGATCGCCGACAATGTGACGTTCACAAACATTCGGATGCCGCTCATCCGCACCCCGATGATCGCCCCGACCGACGACTACCAGAGCGTGCGGGCCGCGACGCCGGAGAAGGCGGCGGCGATGGTCATCCGGGGCCTTGTCGAACGGCCCGCCCAGATCGACACCCCGGGCGGGAGCTTCATGGAGCTGTTCCGGATCTTTTTCCCGAAGACCAACGCGCGAATCCTGCACCAGCACTTCCTCATGGAAGACGAGTCGCAGGCCGCCGCCGCCGGGGATGAGACCGGCGACGAGATCGAGCGCCGGGAACGCGAGGCTCCTTCTGCGATTCCCCGCAATGCCAACCCTGTGATGAACCGCCTGCGCCGAGGAGCCCGGCGGCTCCGGCTCGTCCACTATGGGCGCAAAGCCGCCAACCTCGCCCTCCCCGTGCACTGGTAGACGCGATCAGCAGATGGGCGTCGACGTCCGCCGCGCTGGCGACCGGCTGCGCACCGAGCTCGATTGGCTCAACTCGTGGCACAGCTTCTCTTTCGGCGACCACTACGACCCGCAGAACACGCACTTCGGCGTGCTCTTGGCGAACAACGACGACACCCTGCGGCCGTCGGGCGGGTTCGCGACCCATCCGCACCGGGACATGGAAATCGTCACCTGGGTGCTCTCCGGCGCGTTGGAGCACTGGGACTCGGCCGGCCACCGCGGCGTGATCACTCCTGGCGTCGCGCAGCGGATGACCGCTGGCCGAGGTGTTCGGCATGCAGAACGGAACGGCGGCTCCGACAGCGACGTCCGGTTTGTGCAGATGTGGGTTCCGCCCGATGAGACAGGCCTCGAACCTGGCTACGCGCAGGCGGAACTCGCGGATTCGCAGCTCGCCGGACGGTTCGCGGTGATCGCCTCGGGGATGGCCAAGCACCGAGGCGAGACCGCCGTGCGGATCGCGAACTCGCGCGCCGCGCTGCATGCGGCCCGTCTCTCCCCAGGCGAGGCGGTGACATTGCCGGACGCCCCGTTCGCGCATCTCTTCATCGCGAAAGGCACGGTGGAACTGGAAGCGTGCGGGGAACTCGCTGGCGCAGACGCGGCGCGATTGGCCGCAGCAGGGGCGCGGCGGGCCACAGCGACGACGGCGGCAGAAATACTGGTCTGGGAGATGGGCATCGATATGGGGGCCATGAGGATGAGCGGGTCGCCCGCAACGGGATAGCCGGAAAACGTCGCGCAAGAAGACGCCGTGCTCAGGCCCGGACGAAGCCAAGCGCCCCGTTGGGCGCATCGCGAACGAGCTCGGCAAAGATCGGCAGAGGAGAGCGTGAGAAAAGGCTCCGGCCGATCCGGCCCGCCGACCAGTCGCCCCTGGTACCCTGGCGACATGCAATCGGGAGTCGTCCGTCGATGAATGACACCTCGAACAAGTTCGGTGACCCGTTCTCGCCCATGCACGGGGTGTGGTACCTGCTCCTGTTCGTGGTTGCCGCAGTGCTTGCGGGCTATGTCGGCGCACAGATCCTGCGCAGGCGGCGCTACCAGCGTTTCGCGAACACCGAGTTGCTCGACAGCATCGCGCCCACGCGCCCCGGGCTCACCCGGCACATCCCCGCAGCGGTCCTTTTGGCGGGCCTCGTGTTCCTCACCGTCGCGCTGGCAGGCCCCACCGCGGTGTCCCAAGTCGCGAAAAACCAGGCCACTGTGATCTTGGTGCTCGACATATCCAAATCCATGGCCGCCACTGACGTGAAACCCAGCCGGGTGGACGCCGCCCGAGCCGCCGCGATCAAATTCGTGGACGGCATGGCTCCGACGGTGCAGCTTGGCGTGGTGACCTTCGCGGGCAGCGCGCAACCGCTCGTGCGGCCGTCCACCGACCACGAGACCGCGAAAAAAGTCATCGACCAGATGATCCGCGCCGACAAGCTGGAAAAACAGACCGCGACCGGCGAGGGCATCTACACCGCGTTGCAGCAGATCGAGACCATCGCGGGCGCGCTCGGCGGCAAGAACCACACTCCACCGGCGAGGATTGTGCTGGTCTCGGACGGCAAAGAGACCGTTCCAGACGACCTGAACGCCCCGCGCGGCGCCTACGCCGCGGCCCGCACGGCGAAGGAAAAGCACATTCCCGTCTGCACTGTCGCCTTCGGCACCAAGTCAGGAAAGATCACCATCGACAACCAAGTGGACGAAGTGCCGGTGGATCTGGACTCGCTCAAAAAAATATCCGACCTCTCCAACAGCCCCGGCAACAGCTGCCGGTTCTTCCCAGCCGAGTCCCAGGCCGAACTCGCGCAGATCTACCAGTCGCTCAACGAGGACATCGGTTACGAGAACGTCCGCTCGGAGTCCAGCCGGATTTGGGCGCTGTGGGGCACCGTCCTCATCGCAGGCGCGGCGGGCGCAAGCTTCTTCTTGAACCGAGGTTTGCCGTGACGAAGAAATCTGCGCGGCGGAGCCCGGCGAAGTTTTTCGCCCGAACAGCCGAGACCCGTTCCCCATGCGCGAGGGCGACGGCCCCCCGACGGAGCCTATGGCGTGGCGGTTTGCCTCGGCATAGCCTGGCGCGTTAGGTTTTCCGCATGACAGATGCTGCCCCGAGTCGTTCAGTCCTGGTCACCGGAGGGAACCGAGGCATCGGCCTCGCCATAGCCAAACGCCTGAAAGCGGACGGCCACCGTGTCGCGGTCACGCACCGCAGCTCCGGGCCGCCCGAGGGTTCCGGCCTCTTCGGCGTCGAATGCGACGTGACGAGCACCGAGTCCGTCGACCAGGCGTTCACCAAGGTTGAAGAGCACCAGGGCCCCGTCGAGGTGGTGGTCTCCAATGCGGGCATCGTCGCCAACATGCTCATCATCAAGCTCGCCGACGAACAGTTCGAGAAGGTGCTCAACGCGAACCTGATGGGCGCCTACCGGGTCGCCAAGCGCGCCTCGCGCGGGATGATCAAGAACAAGTGGGGACGGCTCGTCTTCATCGGCTCGATCGTCGGCTCCTCCGGTGTGCAGGGCCAGACGAACTACGCAGCTTCCAAAGCCGGCCTCGTCGGCCTCGCGCGGTCCCTCACCTGGGAGCTCAGCTCGCGCAACATCACCTCCAACGTCGTCGCCCCCGGCTTCATCGACACCGACATGACCAACGATCTCGACCCGAAGGTCCTCGAAGTCGCGTTGCCGCGCATCCCGATGGCCAGGATCGGCCAGCCGGAGGAAGTCGCCGCCGTGGTGAGCTTTCTCGCCGGAGAAGACTCCTCCTTCGTCACAGGAGCCGTCATTCCGGTGGACGGCGGCCAAGGCATGGGCCACTGACCGCTCACAAGCAGAGAAAAGGAAAACGACATGGGACTTCTTGACGGCAAAACGATTCTGGTCTCCGGCATCATCCACGACTCGTCGATCGCCTTCTCCATCGCGAAGAAAGCGCAGGAAGAGGGCGCGAAGCTTGTGCTGACAGGTTTCGGCAGGCTCCGGCTCGTGGAGGCGATCGCCAAACGGCTTCCCGAGCCCGCGCCGCTCATCGAGTTGGACGTGCAGAACCGGGAGCATCTCGACGGCCTGGCCGACAAGGTGCGCGAGCACGCCCCGGACGGGCTTGACGGCGCAGTGCATTCCATCGCTTTCGCGCCCCGCCCCACGTTCGAAAGCTTCCTCGGCGCCACCTGGAACGATGTCGGCCCGGCGCTGGAAATCTCCGCGTATTCCTACGCCGCCCTCGCCCAGGCCCTCTTGCCCGTGCTCAACGAGCAGTCCTCGCTCATCGGCCTTGACTTCGACTGCTCGCGCGCGGTGCCGTTCTACAACTGGATGGGCGTGGCGAAGCGCGCTTTGGAGTCCGTGAACGAGTACGTCGCCTACAACGTCGGGCACCAGAAGAAAATCCGCTCGAACCTTGTCTGCGCCGGACCGATCTCCACCATCGCGATGAAGGCGATCGGCAGCGCGGAAGAGAACCTCGGCAAGGGCGTGAAGGATCTCAACGAGGGCTGGAACAACCGCGCGCCGATCGGCTGGGACGTCGAGGACCGCACACCGGTCGCGAAGACCGCCGTCGCCTTGCTCTCCGACTGGCTGCCCGGCACCACGGGGTCGATCATCTACGTTGACGGCGGTGTGCACTCTGTCGCAGGGTAGCAGGGTGTCGGACGAGGAATTCACGCCCGACGCCCTGCTCCTGCTCTCTTTCGGCGGGCCAGAAGGCCCGGATGACGTGATGCCGTTTCTGCGACGAGTCACCAAGGGGCGCAATGTGCCCGACTCGCGCCTCGAACAGGTCGCCGAGCATTATCGGCACCTCGGCGGCGTTTCGCCGATCAATGCGCTCAACCGAGAAATCATCGCGAACCTGGAGCAGGAACTCGCCGCGCAGGGATGGGATCTGCCGGTGTATTTCGGCAATCGAAACTGGTATCCCCTCGTCGAGGACACCGTCGCGCAGATGGCGCGGGACGGTGTGCGCCATGCGCTCGTGTTCGCGACCTCGGCTTGGGGCGGCTACTCGGGCTGCATGCAGTACCGCGAGGACATCGCGCGGGCGCGCGCCTCTGTTGGCGAGAGCGCTCCGGAGCTGGTGAAACTTCCCTTCTTCTTCGACCATCCGCTCTTCGTCGAGGCGTTCGCCGACTCGTTGCGCACTGCGTTCGAAGAGATTCCGGAGAGCATGCGGGAGCAGGCCCGGCTCGTCTTCACCGCGCATTCTGTGCCTTTGGCGAGCGGTGGTCGGACGATCTACGAAGGGCAGGTGCGCCAAGCCGCCGCGCTCGTCGCCCACGCGGCCGAAGCACGATCGTACGACGTGGTGTGGCAATCCCGCTCGGGAGCCCCGTCGACGCCCTGGCTGGAGCCTGATGTCTGCGACCATATCGAAAAGCTCGCGGACAAGGGCGCGAACGCCGTCGTGATCTGTCCGATCGGCTTCGTGTCCGATCATGTGGAGGTCGTCTGGGACCTCGACCACGAGGCGAGAGAACTCGCCGACGCGCTCGGCGTGAAGCTGGCCCGGGCGAAGACGCCCGGACATGATCCTCGGTTCGCCAAAATGATCCTGGCCTTGGCGCAAGGCGAGAAACAACGCGGCGTGGCTTCGTGTTCGCCTGGGTGTTGCGCAACAGCGCGAAGAGAGCCCCCCGCAGAGGCCGCGCAGTCGCGTGAGGGAGCATAACAGACCCCGTCCTTTTATGGTGACCTATAACACTTTATAGTATTTTGTGTTATATGGAACGCAATATCCCCACACGAATCAGCCAACGGCCGATGACTGTCATCGGCGGGGGGACGCTCGGCAGGGCGATCGCCTTCGCCCATGCGGTGAAAGGCACCCGGGTGCGCATCTACGACCCGGACAAAGCCACCCGCGAATCTGCCGCCGCGTTCATTGCCGAACGGCGGCAAAGCCTCTCAGCGAGCCAGGACTCGTCATTTGGCGAAGTGAGCACGACGAGCGAGCTCGACGAGGCGCTTCGGGAAGCCTGGTTCGTCGTGGAAGCGGTTCCGGAACGTCGAGATCTGAAGATCGACGTGCTGGGGGATCTGGACGAGGAAGCGGAGCCCGACGCCATTATCGGCACCAATTCCACAACGCTGCCGAGCCGTATGCTGATCGAAAAAGTGCGGAACCCAGAGCGCTTGCTCAACATCCATTACTACCGCCCGCCCGAGTGCCCGGCAGTGGACCTCATGTCGTGCGGGCGCACGCATCGGTCCGTGATCGACTTCTTGTTGAAGATCCTCCCCCGGTACGGGCTGCGCCCGTTCGAGACGAAAGCGGACAGCAGCGCTTTCATCCCCGTTCGGCTTTGGACCGCGGTGAAGCGCGAGGCCATGTCCATCCTCGCGGAAGGGCTCGCAACACCGGCTGAAATCGACGAGATGACCTATGCGGCAGGTTACGCACCACGAGGAAAAGGCATCTTCCGAAGAATGGACCGCAACGGGCTCGACGTGGCGTTGGACATCGAGAACCAGGCGCTCGAGCGAGACCCCTCGCTGCCTACCGCGGCACGCGATGTGTTGCGGCGCTACGTCAAGGCCGGCAAGCTCGGCAAGAAGAGCGGCGAAGGGTTCTACAAATACTGACGGTCACTCTGTCGCGCGCGTTGCCGACGCGGCACGCCGGGGCCCCTTGTCCGCCCGTGGGCCCAGTTCGCATTGGCGAGCAGCATGAGGACGCTCTTCAAGGAACAGCAGGCTGGGCCGGCTCAGCAGACTCGACCGGCGCGGCGGGCTGGGCCGGAACAGCCGATTCTATTGCCTGCGCGGCCCGCTGAGCGACCTGCGCGCCCGGAATCAACGCCTGGGCGATCGTTTGGGCGCGTTCCACCGTTTTCGCGCTGAGCAGCACACGGAGCGCGTCTTCCAGTTTTTTCTCGGTCAGCTGTTGCACAGGCACATGCGCCCCCACGCCAAGAGCCTGGATCCGCCGGCCCCAGAATGGCTGATCAGCGAGCACAGAGCAAATCAACGAAGGAAGTCCTGCGCGCAGGCAAGCGGCCGTGGTGCCCGCTCCGCCGTGATGCACAGCAGCTTTGCACAGCGGCAAGACTGTCGCGTGCTCAACCGACTCGACCACTTTCACATGGTCTCCGAGGTCGCGGTCCGCGAGGTCGCTCCATCCTGCGACGATCAATCCGCGCTGACCATTGCGACGGCAAACGTCTGCGAACATTCGGGCCAACCCATCAGGGTCGCTGACTCTGATGCTGCCGAACCCCCAGTAGATCGGCGGCTCTCCCGCGCGCATCCACGTCCGCACATCTTCAGCAGCCCGTTCCTGCTCCTCATTGCGCTGCCACGACTTGGGCGCCACTTGCAGGAAGCCGAGCATCGGTTTATCGGCGCCGAATTCCGAGGAAAGTTCTGGAACCAAAGCCTGGTCGTAGAATTGGATGTCAGGGATATTCGCTGTTTCCCGGCTCATATCACGGAAAGACCTGTGCGGTGGCAGGCCCAGGGCGTTCCGATGATAGTTGAGCACCCATCGAATATGCTGCCAGGTGATGTACTCCCCCACGCGCCATGTTGCGCGTTTGACGAATCCCGGAGCGGACTCCAGAATTTGTTGCGCCCAGCCGGCCGGGGTGTATTGCGTCACCGGATACGCGCTGTTCATGGTTCCGGGGAAAAAACGGTACCCCATC
>JGI2924J29684_1077405_pt1 | contig 16660 bp, 15 predicted proteins | sample BenlonsequencITS_FD_29684 | JGI IMG/M metagenome (IMG submission 29684)
GTCTTTAAAGACATTGATTGATATTGGATTAAAAAGTAGATAAAAACCTAAAGTTTGCGGAGAATTCTCCTGCAAACTTTAGGTTTTTTGTGGGCGGTTCTCATTTTGCTGAACGCTGCTTTTACTCGCAGACTTTACCTGGATTGAGAATGTTTTTAGGGTCAAAGGCCAACTTAATGTTTCTCATAAGCTCGACATAGTCTGGTTCATATTGATCAAACATATAGCCCTTTTTGGCATAGCCGATACCATGTTCTCCAGATACCAGTCCATGGAGCTCACGAGACTTTCGATACATTGCTTCAAAAACTTCAGCCAGTTTAATTTTCCAGGCCTCGTCTGACAACTTATCCTTTAACACATAGACGTGCAGATTGCCATCACCGGCATGGCCGAAACTTCGGATTCTAACATTAAACTGTTCCTGAAGAAGATCGGTGTACTTGATGAATTCAGCGACCCGGTTACGGGGCACAACAACGTCACATTCGTCCATGTCCGTGGTAGAGGCTTTTACTGCCTCTAAGAAAGCGCCACGAGCAGACCAAACAGCTTCTTTTCGTTCATCGGTGTCGATGATGAAGGCATCCAAAGCCCCTTCGGCAAGGCAGATATTCGCCACCTTCTCATAATCTTTTTCCAGTTCTTCAGTGCTATTGCCATCGAAAGTCAACAAGAGATAGGCGTCGGAGGAGTTGTCGGGGAATTTTTTGCCGAGAAATTCTTCAGCAGCAAGAATGACTTCTCTCTGCATAAATTCAATGGCTGTAGGAATGGATTTTGATTTGATAATTTTAGGAACCGTACTAATGGCGCTGTCCAGATCGGGAAAGGGGATTAAGAGGGAAATAGCTTTCTTCGGCAGAGGAATAAGTTTTAAAATCACTTTAGTAACAATACCCAGAGTTCCTTCGGAACCACAGATTAAGTCTTTCACACTGTAACCGGAAGAGTTCTTAACGACCTTTCCTCCCACATTAATAACCTTGCCAGTGGGAAGCACTACTTCCAGCCCGCGGATATAATCTCTGGTTACGCCATACTTTACAGCTCTCATGCCACCGGCATTGGTATTAATATTACCTGCGATGGTGGCAGATTTTTCGCCAGGGTCTGGGGGATAGAACAAATCATGTTCCTCTACATATTTACTGATTTCCATTAATAGTACTCCCGGTTCTAGGGTGAGGGTTAGATTTTCTTCATCGAGTTCCAGGATCTTATTCATGCCGCACATATTCAGCATGATCCCGCCAAAGATTGGAACTGATGCTCCGACAAGTCCGGTTCCTGATCCTCTGGCTACTACTGGAATGTTATTTTCATTGGCATAGCTCATAATTTTTGAAACTTCATCCGTGGACAGAACATCCACTAAAACGTCGGGTAATCTACTTATTCCGCCTAATTCATCATGACTAAAATCATCGCTAATAGCCTCTCCGGTATAAACTCGCTCTTCACCTAAAAGCGAAACTAAAAACTCTCTATCTTTAGCATCCAGCGTTTTATAGTTATTCATCTAATCCCCTCCACGATTTTCTATCTGATTCACGACTCCACTCTATAAATTAACGGGCGCAAGCCAGAGGCTTAGAGCTTTTGATATCTTCGATTAGTTGAGGAACGACTTCATAAATGTCTCCGATGATCCCATAATGAGCGATATTAAAGATTGAAGCATGAGGGTCTTTATTAATGGCAAAAATTTGCTCTGAGCTGTTCATTCCCGCAGCAAATTGAACAGCGCCCGAAATTCCCAGGGTTATGATCAGTTTAGGCTTAACGGTTCTCCCAGATAAACCTATTTGCTGCTTGGCATTAATCCAACCGGCCTCCACTAAGGGTCGAGTACCTGCTATTTGAGCGCCTAACAATTGCGCTAATTCCTGGATCATAGCCATGTCTTTCGCGGACTTTAAAGCTCTGCCGACAGCAATGATGACTTCTGCATCAGAGATATTTTCTTCGATCTCTTTGCGGGTTACTTTTAAAACTTTAATAGCAGATACAAGTTTGGCTGGATCTAATTCACAGAGTGTTATCTTACCCCTTGGCTCACACTGTTTTTCAGGAGCATCCATAACTTTATATCTTACCGTCGCCATTTGAGGCCTGGTATTAGGACAAATAATTTGAGCCATAATGTTGCCGCCAAAAGCCGGTCTGATTTGAACCAGGTCGGTATTTTCCTTCATTTCGAGGGTTGTGCAATCAGCAGTTAAGCCAGTTTGGAATCTTGCCGCTACCCTGGGCGCTAAAGAGCGTCCAATGGTTGTAGCTCCGACGAGTAAGGAGGAGGGTTTCATTTTCTGAATAAAGTCTTCGAAGGCAGCGGTATAGGGCTCGATACGAAAATGGTTTAATTCTTCATAATCATAGACAAAGACCTCGTCAACGCCATAATGAAGCAACTCTTGAGCTTTATCTTTAATGTTATTGCCAATAAATACACAATAAACCGGGAAATTGACCACTGCCGCTAGTTCCTTGGCTTTACCGATTAGCTCAAAGGTTACGGGATGTATGTCCCCTTCAACATGGTCAACGTAGACGCCAATACCCTTCCATAAACTTTTATCAACAGTGGTGGACACTTCTTCGATAAATTCCATGACCCCTTTAGGACCCTTTTTAACACAGATTTTGCACATTTTACAGGCTGCTGTGATTTCCAAGGTTCCATTCTTTGCTTCGAGAGCATTAAATGGACAAACCTCCACTAAGGCTTGAATAATGGATTCGTTTAATTTTTCTTGATGACAAATTAACTTACTCATGAATTCTCCCCCTTAAATGAATTTTAATTGTTTGAGTTTATCGGCTATTTGAGAACTAAGCTCTGATGCGGTACCTGTCCAAGTTTCTCGATCCGTATTAACCGAAGGGGGAAAGATTCGTTCAACTTGAGTTGGCGAACCACTAAGTCCATATCTTTTTTCATTTTTATCTTCAAGATCATTGAAGGTGATCGTCTTGATTTCACGATCTTTTGTACTAAGCTTTTTCTTGTAGGAAGGAAGTCGGGGCTGAAAAATGTCTTTTTCCACAGTTAAGAGACAAGGGAATTGGATTTCGGCCATTTCTACAGTGTTGGCCATATCCATTTCCACGAGGATGGAAGTCTCTTTGACTTCGATGATCCTTAAGACATTGGCGATATGAGGTATGCCAAGGTATTCAGCCATTTCAGGCCCCACTTGGGCAGTGTCTCCATCGGTTGTTTGCTTGCCGCAAAGTATTAGGTCCAGGTTGCCCAGTTGGCGAACCCCTTGAGAAATAGCGTAAGAGGTTGCCAGTACATCTGCCCCGGCAAACTTACGATCCGAAACCAATACACCTGCGTCGACACCCATCATGAAGGCTTCTTTAATGACTTCCTTAGCTTGGGGTGGTCCCATAGTAATAACCTTAATCGTTCCGCCCTGTTGCTCTTTGAGCCTCAGGGCAGTTTCTATTGCATATAAATCGTAGGGATTCATCTTGGAATCTACACCGTCTCTTTTTAAGACACCTGTAACCGGATCCACGTCTATCTTTGAGGTTCCCGGAACTTGTTTAATACATACTAGGATTTGCATGACTCAACCTCCTGTAAATGCAATATCATATTTCAAAGAATGACTGATGGTCAGACCGCTTGACCGCTTTTTCATGATAGCATAAGATTCTGAGCCTTTCAAAAATTAATATTCACAAGCGGACAATCGTCAGCATTAGTTTAGAACATGGTAAATAGAATTGAGAAATAGACTGTGAATATAGGACTAACCAGACAAATCTTAGTCAAAAATAGTTATAAAAACATGGAATAATTTAGGTATCAACAAATAATTATCTTAAAACCTTTAAAATAAAGGAGAGCTATGGCACATAGAACTATAAAATCCGGATACCAGCAATTGAGCGAACGTCTAAATCAATTTCCTCAAGGAGCTCCGCCTTCCGATTATTTATTTAAGATCCTTAGTGTCATAATGAATGAAAAAGAAGCCAGGGTTATGTCAGCTTTACCCATAAAACCTTTCTCAATTCAAACTGCCAGCGCAGCTTTAAGAATGAGTAGAGAAGACACTGAAAAGATACTTACCGAACTGGCTTCCCGCGCTTTATTAATAGATATTGAAGGCACAGATGGGGACAGGACTTTCGTTTTGCCACCTCCAATGGCCGGTTTCTTTGAGTTTACCTTGATGCGCATCAGATCAGATCTGGATCAGAAGCTCCTTTCCGAACTGTTTTATCAATACTTAAATGTTGAAGAGGATTTCGTCCGAGACTTGTTTGTCACTGAAACAAAGCTGGGAAGAATCTTTGTAAACGAACAAGCGTTAAGCACAGTAAACAATTTACATATCCTAGATTACGAACGAACGAGCAATGTTATAAAACAAGCCTCCAGTATAGGGATCGGCATGTGTTATTGCAGGCATAAAATGAGCCATCTCGGCAAAGCTTGTAATGCTCCTATGGATATATGCATGACCTTTGGAACTACAGCTTCAAGCCTTATTAAGTATGGTCATGCCCGGGAGGTCAGTGTTTCCGAATGTATGAGCTTGCTTGAAAAGGCTTACGATCACAATCTAGTTCAAATTGGAGAAAATGAACAAGAGGGGTTACCCTTTATTTGTAATTGTTGTGGATGTTGCTGCGAAGCCCTGCTGGCTATTAAGAGATTTGGAACTTTAAATTCAATCAATACTACTAATTTCTTGCCTGAAATTAGGAACGAAAAATGCAATGGCTGTGGTAAGTGTGTCTTGGCTTGCCCAGTTGGAGCCTTAAAGCTGGTTACTCAGGAGACGGGGAACTATAAAGTAATAAAGAGGGCAGTTATAGACGAAGAAGTATGCCTGGGCTGCGGCGTTTGTGTCAGAGCCTGTAATCGTGGGTCAATTACCCTTAAGCATCGGAATCAACGAGTTATTACACCTATAAATTCCGTTCACCGAATTGTGTTGATGAGTATTGAACAAGGGAAACTTCAAAACCTGATTTTCGATAACCAGGCTCATTACAGTCACAGAGCTATGGCCGCAATCCTGGGAGCTGTCTTAAAAATGCCTCTTACCAAGCAAATTATGGCTAGTGAGCAAATGAAGTCGAAGTATTTGCTGGCTCTAGTTAAGAATTATAAGTAGCAGGTGACACGAATTTTATCATCGTGTTCTTTTGGGTCAGAGAATGCCCTTACCCAACTCCCTGAACTAATATCTAAAGCGACAACTCAAAAAAGTATAAACACAAATAGAGCCTGTTCATGAGAATGTAGGCAAGTTCTGGTATGATAATTGGCCATGCCAGAAATGGATTTTCATAATGCCCTTTAGAATTTGCAGAAGCAATATCAGGGTTGTTTTTTTATTGAACTGATTTCAGGTATCTACAATAATTTCAAGATAAGCATTACAGACATTCCGAGTCCCAAGGTTGCAATGATATTGCGGCTCTTATAAGCTACAAAAGCAGCAGTTATGCCGGCAATTAAGTAGTGGTTGTTTAAACTAATATCTAAATATCCTTGAGGTAAAAGTAACGAAGGTATGATTAAGGCCGTCAATATTGCAACTGGGACATACTTTAACCATCTATTTAACCAGGTTGGTATCCCCGTAAACCGAAATAAGGCCAGAGCTCCAAATCTTGTAAAATACGTGACTAAAGCCATCCCGAGAATAATGAACAAAACTTCACTTCGCATGGTTGCTTTCCCCTTCCAATAAACCGCCGATTAAACTGGCTGTGAGGCAGGCCACAATGATGTACCACTTGCCGGGTAGATACAGGGCCCCCAATACCGAGACTACAGCAGCTATGCCAAATACAATAAGACCGATACGGTTAGCCAACATCGGGATCAGTAATACCAGAAAGGTTGCCGGCATGGCGAAATCAAGCCCCCAAGTTAAGGGATCGGATATGTAACTGCCTAAGAATACCCCGGTTACAGTAGCTAGAACCCAAACCAGATAAAGAGTTGTACTCACGGTAACTTGATAGAGCACGCTGTACCCGGTATTAGGAATTCGGCTAATGGTCAGGGCATAGGCTTCATCAGTCAAAAAAAAGGCCATAAATGCTTGAAGGGGGAGGGGTAGTCTAATCATATAGGGTGCCAAGGATGATCCCATGATTAAATGGCGTAAGTTTACCAGTAAGGTAGTCAGTACAATAATTCCCCAGCCTGTTATACCTGCGCCCAACATGGTAATGCCGATAAATTGTGACGCACCGGCGAAAACAAAGACAGACATTAGAATAGTTTCTAATCCTGACATTTGTGCTGTCAGGCCCATTATTCCGCAGGTAATTCCAAAGGGCACTACCCCGAGCACAACAGGCGTACACTCTCGAAGTGCCACCCCCACTTCTTCTGCAAATTGATTCTTTCTTGAGATGAGGTTTAATTGCTGCACGATTACTCCACCTACCTTAAACATTTACTAAATCTTAACGATTAGCTAAAACATTGTAAATATCCAATTGTGACGATATAATAAAAATTGGATACATAATAAGGGGGAGTGATAAATGGACATATCCAAATTTCTGAATAGTGCAGAGTTGGATCCCTTGGATAAGCAACCTCTTTATCTGCAAATTGCCTTACTCATTGCTGATAAAATCCACAAGGAAATCCTGCCTGCAGGAACGAAGCTACCTCCTGAGCGGGAATTGGCTGATCTCTTTTCAGTCAGTCGTACAACCGCTATAAATGCTTATCGTAAGTTGGAGCAAATGGGATTGGTCTGGACAAAAGTCGGCAGCGGAACTTATGTAGCCCAAACCCTTAATGTTGAGTCTTCATCTGAAGTTCCCTGGCCCCAACTGTTTACTGCCTATCCTCAAAATCCCTTAGCGTCAATTCTGAGGGATTTAGTCTCTACTCCTGCCCCAGGAACTATATCTCTCGCGGCAGGTATGGCTGATCCTGCTCTTTATCCTTTGGACATCTTTACCGAGTTATTTAACCGGAATATTGCAACTGCTAATCTTGCTGATTTTGGACATATCCCTACAGAAGGATATACCCCTTTGAGAAAAGCAATTGCGGCAATGTTGAGTGAAAAGGGCATCTCGACTTCGACAGAGAACATCCTAACTCTCTCCGGGTCCCAACAGGGATTATACTTGCTTAGCAAAGTGTTGTTAGAACCGGGTGACTACGTTGTCATGGAAGGGCCAACCTTCATCGGGGCAATACAAGTGTTTCAGGCCGCAGGGGCCAGAGTTTTAAGTCTACCCTGTTCGGGGAAATTATCATTAGAGCTGTTGGAGGACTTTATAGTTCGCTATCGGCCAAAATTGTTTTATAGTATACCGACCTATCAAAATCCCACCGGAAGGGTTATGCCGGCGCAGGAGCGCCAAGATCTGATAAACTTGGCCAAACGTCATCGGCTTGTTATCGTGGAAGATGATCCCTATAGTGATCTGTATTATGACCAAAAGCCCCCTCAGTCTCTTAAAGCTTTAGATTCTTACGGAGGAGTTGTTTATTTAGGGACATTCTCCAAAATTCTCTTCCCCGGCTTACGCACCGGCTATCTGGCAGGCCCGCCTGTTTTGATTAACCGCCTTGCCTTGGAAAAACAGTATATAGACCTCCATTCCAACAACATTGCCCAATGGTTGGTGACGATGTTTTTAAATGAAGGAAAGTTGGCTCCGCATCTGGAAACTGTGCGCAGGGAATATAAAAAACGCCGAAATGCAATGACTAAAGCTCTCCAGCGTTTGTGTGCCAACGATCTTGAATTCACTGTACCCGAAGGTGGATGTTATTTTTGGTGTAAGTTAAAACAAGCGGGCACTTCCCAGCGACTCCTCCATGAAGCAGCCAAGAACCGAATTTCTTTTGTGCCAGGAGAAGCATTCTATACAATGCCCACTCAGGATAAGGAACTTCGCCTTTGTTTTACCGCGCATAATGAAGCGGTTTTACTGGAAAGCGTCCAGCGCTTGGCCAAATCCTTAACCCAAATAACAAAAAAGAATCAAGACAATGATGTATCACCAAGTTCAGTATGGCCGATTATTTAACCTATAGAAATCTATTGTGCATAAATTACAGAATTATGCTGTATCCATCAGCAACAAGATGGGTTAAATACAGAGTGATTTATGTAACTTTTATTGACAAACTAATCAAATTATTCTATCATAAGTCTAATAGAATACATTATTGAATAGGTGCCCGCAAGGGATAATAGGGAACCAGGTTAATAATCCTGGACGGACCCACCACTGTAAGTAGATGTTGAAAATGTACATTTGCCACTGGGTAACTGGGAAGGCGTACATTCTAGTCTATAAGTCAGGAAACCTGCCTATGAAATATTGCAAAAGGACAAAGGTAAAGTTCTAGCTTATTAAGCTGGGACTTTTTTTAATTCAAACTTTAGGAGATGTCATGGAAACGATTGCTAAGATTAAAATTGAAAAACTAGTCTTTCCGCATGAAGAAAAACCAGCACTAAAAAACATCGATTTTGAGATTGTTAGGGGAGATTTCATCGTCATTACCGGAGGAGTAGCTTCTGGAAAATCCATTTTACTACATACTATAACAGGCGCAATCCCTCACTATCATGACGCGGACTTAACGGGAAAAGTCACAATCATGGGGCAAGATATTAAGAATATTCCTCTTAATAGAATGTCGAATTATGTGGGATACATGATGCAGGAGCCCCAAAATCAAATTATTAGTTTGGATGTCTACGAGGATATTGCATTTGGCCTCGGCAATCTGGAAATCCCCTTAGAGCAAATGGATCAGAGGGTTAAAACCGCCTTGCAACTTGTCGGTTTAACGGGCTATGAAAGCCGACAAACGGCTGCTCTTTCAGGTGGTCAAGCCCAACGAGTCGTTCTGGCTGGTGTTTTAGCCCTCAATGCCCCTATTCTAATTCTAGACCAGCCGACGGCTGAACTTGATCCACAAGGCCGCAATGACCTTTATAAGCGGTTAGGTCAGTTGAATAAAACTCAGAATTTAACCATTGTTTTAGTCATGGATCGAATTGAAGAAGTCCTCAACTATGCCAACAGAGTCCTCTATATTCGAGCAGGTGAAATTGTTAAAGAGTATTTACCAGAAGCATACTACATGGAGCAAATGAAGCATCGAAGAGGAAGGATAAAACACCTCTCCTCCTCCAACAAGGATCAAAGTAGGCCCAATGAAATTATTGCAAAAATTTCGAATGTCACCTACCTATACAAAAACAATTTACTAGGTTGTGAAGATATTAATTTAGAAATCTATAAGGGCGATTTTTTATCAGTTATTGGTTTAAATGGTTCCGGAAAATCGACCTTGGCTAAGCTGATTATCGGTCTACTGAAGCCCTCAAAAGGCGAAATTAAAGTGTTTGACCAGCCTTTGAATAAAGGGAAACTGGCAGAGATCCGTTCCCAGGTGGGATTTCTGTTTCAAAACCCTGACTATCAGATCTTTGCAAGCACCGTAGAAGAAGAAGTTGGATTTTCTCTGAAGTTAAGGGGGGAACAAAATGAAGTAATCGGACAAAAGATTGATGAGTCTCTCAAGTTTGTGGGACTACTGGATTATAAGAATATACACCCTCATCGCTTAAGCCGTGGTCAGCGCCAGCTTTTAGCATTGGCCTCCATCCTCGTCAGTGATCCAGAGTTCATTATTGCCGACGAACCAACTTCAGGTCTTGACGAAAACCAAGGGTATATGATCATGGACAAACTCCGTCACTTATCAAAAAATGGTCACACAATCCTACTTATATCCCACGACTTGACCATGGCAAAAGACTATTCCAACAGGCTAGTCGCCCTGCATAAAAATCGTATTCAACTTGATATATCGAGAAGAGATCTCGATCAACATCTTGATACACTTAAAGCCATTGGTTTGAATTTTCATAACCCTATTTCTTTCAGGGAGGTGGAAGATGGGTCTCTCCAAGCTTGATCCCAGAACTAAGCTGGCCTGGTATGTTCTGATGATCAATTTTTCACTGATTAGTGGGACTGCTGTTCAGTTAAGTATTGTTTTATTAGTGGAGGTTATGGCCTCGCTAGTCTGGATGGGTTCCTTAAAGCGGTATAAAGCCATGATTGTGATTTTATTGCTTTTAGGACTTCAGATATTGGTCGTACAGCTGATCTTCTGCCGAGAAGGCGTTCTAATCTACCAATGGGGCATTCTGAAAATATACAGTCAAGCCCTGCCACTAGCAATCACCGGTATACTCAAGGCTAGCATTATTGTTTTGGCAAGTATGCATTTTTTCACATCTTCCTCACCCCAAGAGTTTACCTTGATGCTGATAAAATTTAAGATCCCTTACCGATTTGCTATGTTGGTAGGACTGAGTGCCCGATTCCTTCCACTCATGAAAGCTGAATATATATCAATAATTGATAGCCAACGTGCTCGGGGTCTCAAAATGGAAAGTGCATGGGACAATCTCAAAGGTATTTTTCCAACCTTTCTGCCATTTTTATACCGCTCAGTTCGACGCGCCACTGAAACTGCCTTGGCCATGGAGTTAAGAGGCTACGGACGAACTAAAACCCGCACGTTTACCTCAAGTCTGGAGCTTAAAACCTACGATGTTATTTTAATTTCTGGGATGTTAATAGTAATAATCGTCAGCCTGACAAGCAAGATATCATTAATATAATTTAGAATAATTTTAGGGGGAGAATAAAATGAATGAAAAGTTACAAATGAATGAAAAATTAATCAGAACTGACACAAAGGCACTTGTAGGCTCAGTCATCATAGGAATCGTCATGTTGATCATGATGCAGGTTACAGGACGTATTGACGCAATATTGGATCCAACCCTCTTACTACTTAATGGCACCTGCTGGGCATTCTTTACAGGTCTGATTGTCTTAATGTACAAACAACCGGCGGGTATTATCGCTGGAGTAGTGGAAGCAGTAGTAGCCATGGCAACGGGCTATTCGCCCCTGGGCTTTTTCTTCCTATTCGCCAATGTTATCGGATCCGTTGTCTACACATTAATTTCGGGAAGATTATCCATGGATAAATTAGGCCACCACATATTGGCAATGCTCGGGACTGCTGTTTCCGGCAACCTTTGCGTTATGGTAGGATTAATCTATGTCTTTCATCTTGACTGGAAGATTGCACTTTTATCCTCCTGCCTAACCGCCTGCGTTGGAACGATTGCTGCAGGCATCCTGACAAAGAGTGTCTATGGCTCCTTACAAAAATCTGCATTGCTTTAAAATGTGGTTTCCTATATGAGGAGTAAGCTCCCTACGTTACAGTTGTATTTTTTTAGGGTGTATAGTAAAATGAAAAAATCAACTAGAGATTGGAGATGGAAAGATGCGTAATTTTTCTTGCTAAATACAAGCATAATATGGACAGTCGCAAAACGGCTTGTTTTGTTGTGCTTAGGCAAGAAAGTTACTAATTCTTTTCACTCAAAGGATACATCCTTACCATATCCCTGATAGGGGTCTGGCTTAGCTGTGTATTTAAGAGCTGTAAGAAGTGCTTTCTTGCAGTTCTTATTTTTTCGCACAGGAGGACAAAATTATGTCATTAATAAATGTAACAAATCTGACTTTTGCTTATGATGGGAGCTACGATAACATTTTTGAAAATGTGAGCTTTCAAATAGACACGGATTGGAAACTAGGGTTTACCGGAAGAAATGGCAGAGGTAAGACCACATTTCTTAAGTTGTTGCTTGGAGACTATGAATACAGAGGTAAAATATCGGCACATGTCAGCTTTGCATATTTTCCTTTTCATGTTGAAAACAAGGGAATAAATACCCTTGAAGTAATCAGTGACATTTTTCCCGACTACCTGCACTGGAAACTGATGCGGGAGCTTTCATTGCTTGAAGTTTCAGAGGAGGTTTTATATCGTCCTTTTGCGTCCTTATCCCTGGGTGAACAAACGAAGGTGTTGCTTGCTACTTTGTTTCTCAAGGAGAATAATTTTCTATTGATTGATGAGCCTACTAATCACCTGGATATGACTGCCAGAAAACTTGTCAGCGACTACCTCAAGACAAAAAGTGGCTTTATACTGGTATCTCACGACAGGGCATTCCTGGATAACTGTGTTGACCATATTCTCTCAATTAATAAGACGAATATCGAAATTCAAAAAGGTAACTTTTCAAGCTGGTGGAACAATAAAAAGAGGCAGGATAGTTTTGAACTTGCCGAAAATGAAAAGCTTAAAAAAGATATTAATCGCTTATCGAATTCGGCCAAACGAACGAACAACTGGTCACTGGAAGTGGAAAAGACTAAAAATGGCACAACAAATTCCGGGTCAAAGCTGGATAAGGGTTACGTTGGTCATAAGGCTGCTAAAATGATGAAACGCTCCAAGTCAATCGAAAGCAGGCAGCAATCAGCCATTGATGAAAAGTCTAAACTCCTTAAAAATATTGAAGAAGCGGATAGTTTGAAGATTTCTCAACTTGCTTATCATAAGAATAAACTTGTCGAACTTGAAGCGGTTTCAATTTCTTATGGAGAAACAATGATTTGTAACAATATAAGCTTTACGATCGAGCAAGGTGACCGAATAGCCCTGATCGGTAAAAATGGCTCGGGAAAATCAAGTATTCTTAAGCTTATTTGTGGCGAGGCTATAAACTATACAGGCACCTTTAGGAAAGGGAGTCAGCTTAAAATATCCTCAGTTTCACAGGATACTTCCCATCTACAGGGTAATTTGACAGACTATGCCAAAGATAACGCCATTAATGAAAGCCTTTTTAAATCCATTTTGAGAAAGCTGGCCTTTTCCAGAATTCAATTTGAAAAGGATATGTCAACGTTTAGCGGCGGTCAAAAGAAAAAAGTGCTGATTGCCAAAAGCCTCTGTGAACAAGCACATTTATATATATGGGATGAACCCCTCAACTTTATAGATGTAATTTCTCGTATACAGATCGAAGAACTGTTGCTTGAATACCAACCGACTATTTTGTTTGTGGAGCACGATAAGACATTTAGCGGGAATATCGCGACAAAGATTGTAACTATCTGATTCCCTACTATATCTATGTCACTGGGAAATTTTTCTTATATAGACACCCTTGGCAAGTTTCTGACTTGTCAAGGGTGTTTTAAGTATCAACGACAGTCTTAAGAATAGGTCTGAGATATCTTCTAAATAAGCCTAATCGTTGTCAATGCTATATGAAAAAGGTATAGTGTTGTCAAGTAAATATAACAGCAAATATATCAATTTAAAATAATGATAAGCATTAAGAAGACGGCAATTCGAACGGATGTAGGCACGCTAATATTATTGAGGTCATTAAAAATGTTAGAAAGGTAAAGGTATTATGGCGATAAAGAAAGTATGCATTATTGGCTTAGGGGCATTAGGGATTTTATATGGCCATCATTTGACTAAAAGAATGCCCAAAGGAGATTTGAGAATTATTGCTGATCAAGAAAGAATCCGACGTTATCAAAGCGATTCTGTTTTTTGCAATGGTGAGCGCTGCGAGTTCAATTATCTAGCCCCTGAAGACGTAGAAGAACCAGCGGATCTTATTATTTTTGCAGTTAAATACAGTGGACTTAATGATGCTATTAAAGCAGTCAAGAATCAGGTAGGGGAACATACCATCATTTTATCCGCACTGAATGGAATCACAAGTGAACGGATTATTGGACAGACTTATGGAATAGACAAAATACTCTATTGTGTAGCACAAGGGATGGATGCTGTTAAAGTTGGGAATCGAGCAACTTATGATCATATGGGGATGCTGGTTTTTGGTGAGCAAGAACCAGGGTTTATCTCAGAGCGGGTTCGGGAAGTTGCACGCTTTTTTGAAAGCATGGCTGTCCCTTTTGAAGCAGTTACGGATATGAATAAGCGAATCTGGGGTAAATTCATGCTCAATGTAGGTGTGAACCAAACAGTTGCCGTCTATGAGAGCAATTATGGGGAAATTCAAAAAGAAGGAGCGGCTAGAGATACAATGATTGCAGCGATGAGGGAGGTCATGGTTCTGTCAGAAAAGGAAGGTACTAATCTGACTGAGCTGGATTTAAAGTATTGGCTGAATGTTTTAGATCCGCTGTGCCCGGAAGGCAAACCTTCAATGCGCCAAGATATGGAGGCTAAACGTTTCAGCGAGGTAGATTTATTCTCCGGGGCAGTATTAGAATTGGGAAAAAAATATGGTGTTTCCACACCTGTCAATGAAGAACTCTATCGGCGGATTAAAGAGAAAGAAGCTCAATACCATCTCTTGGCTTAATCATTCGTGAATTTGGCTTTCTCTCTGCAACTTTTTTAGGTTGAAATAATAGGATGTTGTGACCTTAAGACAGAAGAAAGCTACTAAGAAGCTAATAGGGGCTAAATAGGCATTGAAGAAAATACCGTAATCTGGGCCTGTTAGAAGAAGGCCATAGCCTAGATTATATAAACCAATAACAAGATTAATAATTCCAACAATACCAATAAACCAAATAATTCGTTGATAATGTTTAATTTGGGAGGAATAATCTGTGAATAAGTGAAAGGGGCCATCTGCTGATTTTCTGCGAAACCAAGCCCAGCGAAAATAGGTTGATACTAACTCGCCTCCGGTATCTTCCAGGAATTCGATATAGTCTTTACTCTCTGGGGCGGTTGGCAGATGCTTCAGTAATTCTAATCGATAGATGTACTCCCCAGGATTACCTATCTCGAATAGATAACGGCCAGGAAGGCTGAAATCTATAAAATTATAACCTCTAGCAGCCATTTGATTCAGCCATTTTTCTTCTTTTTCGAAGTCGATAAAGAATTTAAAAGTCCGGTATTTCATCAGGCATCCCTCCTAGCAATTTTTTTACCATGGGCTAGTAGTTCCTCTAAACGTTCTATTTCCAAGAGCACTGTTTCCCTGCCCTTTAGAGTAATTTCATATTCTTTTTTTCTACTATTTCCGGGACTTGACAAGGCTTTAATCCAACCCTTTTCGATTAGTGTATTGATAGCTCCATAGAGAGTTCCTGGCCCAAGATTTACGCGATCGTTGCTAAGTTCTTTGACGTACTGCATAATCCCATAACCATGCATGGGAGAATGTAGTGCCAAGAGGATATAGTAAACAGCTTCTGTAAGAGCACCACGTTCTGTACTTTCAGGCATATTATTTGATCTCCTAAACTAAACTTAATAATTTTACTATATCGGCTACCGATACTACCTATTGAGATTATATCGTCTGCCGATATAAGTGTCAATCTTCAGTTTGGGTTCTATCTGTTCAAACACGGTATAAGAATTCGTCGCTGGGCGGGGGCGATGCCCTCTTGCCTTCTTAGTACATTAGTGAGAAGTTATTGTAAGAAGCGTCTATATGGATTAAAATGGGCAGAAAGGATGCTCTTGTATTAAGTGGGATATAAGGGGTGGAGGTAGTTGGATAAAATAGAAATACTAAAAATAGCGAATAGTTTTGTGGAAGAGTCTGAGCAAAATATAATACCCGAGGGGATTGCGCTAAGCGAAGCAGTTGTTGGCATGAGAATTTTTGAAAATCCGATATTTGCCTTTGGTTCGGCTATTGACCCTTACTTTAAGAAATTGACTGAACCATCAGTTATAGGACCACATTTCCTTGCACCTAAACAATGGTTGCCGAAGGCTAAAACAGTGATTTCCTTTTTTTTACCCTTTACTGATGTCGTAAAGAAGGGTAACAGCAGGGAAGGGGTATGGCCCTCGGAGGAATGGCTGCATGGCAGAATAGAAGGCCAGGCGTTTGTTGTAAAGCTCTGTCAACATATATGTGCTGTATTGACAAAAGCCGGTTATAAAAGTCTTTCACCATCTCTGGATGAAAGGTTTTGGGCAAAGGTGGGTAATAATAGTGCTCTAAAATCTATTCCATGTGGAGAGGGAGCAGTATATACAAGTAATTGGTCTGAACGACATATTGCCTATGTATGTGGACTCGGAACTTTCGGACTTTCTAAAGGGTTTATAACTGAAAAAGGAATTGCTGGGAGGTTAGGAAGTATTGTTACAGAGTTAGAGTTATCGCCAGATACTCGTGTATCAGATAACATTTATGAAAATTGTTCTATGTGTGGTGCCTGTGTAAAAAATTGCCCGGCTAATGCTATATCCCTTGAGACGGGTAAAAATCATTTAAGATGTTCGGAATTTGTTAATAAAACTAAGGAAATGTTTCAACCGAGATATGGTTGTGGGAAATGTCAGGTCAGGGTTCCCTGCGAAAGTAGTATTCCAAAAAGATAGGCTATAAGGCTATAAGTATGGCTATAAGGATCTAGCAATATAAAAATAAGTGTTGACAACATAAGTTGCAGATGCTAGTATGTACTTCCGGCCAAGAAACAGGCCGAACACTTAAACAACGAGTTGGAAATTAGTTATTGACAACGAGAGTTGGAAATGCTAAGATACAACTCTGGCCTAAACAGCCAAAGAGAATCACAAAAACCAAAAGTACATAGAGTTTATACTCAGTGCTACACGGCTAAAAAAAGTATTGACAACGCTAGTTGAAAATGTTAAGATGTGATTCCGGCCCAAACGGGTCAAAGCCAAAATCCATGGTCTTTGAAAACTAAACAACAAGGACAGCCAATGAGAGAAACTCGTAAGAGTTTCAAAATAAATCATGAG
>JGI2924J29684_1077403_pt1 | contig 16652 bp, 10 predicted proteins | sample BenlonsequencITS_FD_29684 | JGI IMG/M metagenome (IMG submission 29684)
CCCGCTGATCTCGGGAATCCCCCGGATGATACCAGGGGTGAAAATGCTAAAGCCGCCTCAACCCCGGATTCTACCCCGGTGGTGGTAACCGTAACCCTTGCGGAATCCGGTGATAAAGCCAGTGTAAAAAAACTAATCGAAAGCCTGGAAGGACGGGTGCTGGACGGCGCCGGCGGAGAGGGACGCTATCTGCGGGTGGAGCTGCCCGCCTCCGCGGTTGACCAACTAGCCGGGTCACCCAGGGTACTGTACATAGAAAAATATAATCAGCCCGAGCTATTGAACGACCGGGCCAGAGATATAGTGGGAGCCAGACCGTTGGCCATACCCAAGTTTGTCACCGGTACAGGCCTTACCGGCGAAGGTCAGACCATCGGCCTGGCCGACAGCGGGCTTGATACCGGCTCCATGGGCAACCTCCATCCCGATCTGGAAAGCGCTGCCGGGGAAAAACCCCGGGTAATTATGCTTAAATCCTGGGCCGGTGTGGAGACCCCCGCTGACGTCAGCGGCCATGGCACCCACATGGCCGGCACTCTGGTGGGTAGCGGTAAGGCATCCGACGGCAAATATACCGGTGTTGCCCCCGGGGCCAGCCTCTACTTTCAGGGTATTGTGGATGAGGATGAAAACACCGCGCCACCTCTGGATCTGCGAGAACTATTTGAACCGGCCTATAATGCTAATGTGCGTATCCATATAAATGGCTGGGGCAAAAAACAAAATACCTATGTCAGCACCACAGCCCAGGTTGATGAATATGTGCGCAGCCGTCCCGATTTTCTGGTGATTTTCGGAGCGGGTAACTCCGGTGCCCGGGAGGGTAGTATCACCGCCGAGGCCAACAGCAAAAACGCCCTGGTGGTGGGTGCATCCATAAGCCCCCGGCCTGCCTTTGAAAACAACATCGGGGATAGTGGGGACGTGGCATCCTTTTCCAGCCGGGGACCCACCGGGGACGGGCGCATTAAACCCGAGCTGGTCGCCCCCGGCACATCGGTTATCTCTCCCGCATCCCGGCTGGTAAAAGGGAACCTTGCCGGCAGGCCCGATTACACTGTTAAGCAGGGCACAAGTATGGCCACGGCGGTGACCGGAGGTGCTGCAGCGCTCTTGCGCCAGTATTTTAAGGAATATGGCGGTAATGCCGACCCGTCGGCAGCCCTGATGAAAGCCACTCTAATCAACGGCGCCAGGCGACTGGAGCAGGAACCGGCGGCAGCCGGATTCGGCCTGCTGGATATCGGCAGCACCATCATGGCCCTACAAAACGGGCTGTACGAGGCGGTGGACGATAATACAGGGCTGACCGGGGGCGACAATATAACCTACGAAAAGGAAATTACCCACCCCGGGGCTCCCTTAAAAGCCACCCTGTCCTGGACTGACCCCGCGGCGGCACCGGGCGCCCGGTCGGCGCTGGTCAACGACCTGGACCTGGAAGTGATCGGTCCGGACGGTAAAAAATATTATGGCAATGATTTCGATTATAAAGGCGCACGGGATACCAGCAACAACGTAGAACAGGTATACATACCCGATCCCGCGCCCGGAACATATAAAATTATAGTGCGTGGCAGTTCCATTCAACAGGACGCTTCCCCTGCCAAAGGGGTAAACCAGGACTATGCACTGGTTTATGGTCAGCCGCTGGCCAGGGAAACCATAACCGGCAGCGACCAGGGTATGGTAACCTTAACCGGCGAAAAACAATTGGCTCTGCCGGAGAATACCACTGCCGCTGTGGATGACCGGCTGCTTTCCCCAAATGATAACCTACCGGCAGGTGCCGAGCTTTACCTGATGGGGCTGCCTGATAAACCCGAACGCGCCTACGCGGTGGGCCGCACCTGGCAGGCCAGCGGTGTCAAGACATTGGTCGAGGATAGCCGGACAATTCTAGTGCGCATTAACCAGGAATACCGGGAAGGCGGTTACGCCATCGATGCCGGTGCAAAGAACGTTCTGAGCATCGGCGGTTACACTCTGGGAGAAGGACAGGTCATCCCACCGGGAGCCGGCGTTACGGCCGGGATCAACCCCCGCACGCAGACGCTCTGGCACGCCGACATTACCGGACGGGAAATCACAGGCGTACTTACCGGCGTTGACCGGGATAACCGCCGGTTAAAACTGCTGGATAAGCAGGAAGACTATGTCCTGGCGGAAGAAGCGGTCATCTCCTTTTCGGATGTCATGGTGGACGGAGATACCGCCGACCTGCCCTTTGGGGCTTCCACCACCGCGGAACTGGAAAAGTTGCTTTCGGGCATGCCGGTGCAAATTACTCTGGGCTCCGACGGTAAGATATATCACCTGGCGGTTAACCGGCATATAGCTGTGGGTCGGGTAGTGTCTGTGCAGCTTGCTTCGAGAACCATCAACCTTTCATCCGGCGGCAGCTATCATATTATGCCGGGTATTAACCTGGATAGGGACCAGAAAAGCATCGGGTTGGAGGATATAAAAGAAGGAGAACTGGCCATATTGGATCTGGTTCCCAACAGCACCGAGGTATTAAACCTAGCTGTTTATTCTGATGTAAGTTATGGTCGGGTTATCTATGCCGAGAAGGATACACTTTACCTGATGGACAATGCCCAGGGGTTCATAAACCTGCGAATTGAACCGGAAAGCCAGGTGTTCCGCTGGGGGATGGCCGCGGGAACTTCCATTTTAACCCCGGGCCAGTGGGTGCGGGTGATTACCGATCCCGTTTCCCGGGAAGTGTGGCGGGTAGATGTTGCCGAGGCGGCGGACAAAATTGCCACAAACCTGGAAAAATACGTTCCTGGCAGCGGTATCAGGATAGCCGGCGGAGAGGTTTACCGGCTGAGTGATGTCTCGGTGGTTACCAAAAATAATTGGCCGGTACAGCCACGGGACCTTGTGCCAGGGGAACCGGTAAAGGTAACCCCCTTGTACGGCCCTGCAGGCGAGCAAATTGTTGCTACGCTGGAGGCTCAAACGCGCCAGGGTATCAAGCCCCCTGAACTTACAATATTATCTACAATACCCTTTGAGGATTTTTCATTGATTAGCGGCCATACAACCGCTTCACGGCTGTATTCCGTGTATCCTGGCGGAATTCGCCAGGAGGTTGAAATTAGTAACTCCGGAGATTTTTACTACCCGGTCAAAGCAGGGGAAGCTGAGAACATCAGTCTGGTAGCCGTGGACAGGGATACCGGCGGAGTGACCGGCTTGCAATTGAGCCTGCCGCGCCTGCAAAAAGGTTTTTCGGATATTGACGGTCACTGGGCCGAGGTGGATATTCGCCAGCTGGTGTCCCGGGGAATGCTTAAGGGATACCCGGACGGCTCTTTTAAGCCCGACCAGGCAGTGAACCGGGTGGAATTCACTGCCCTGGTCACCAGGCTGATCGGGGGTGACGGTTCCACCACGAAACTGCCATTTAAAGATGCGGAGGTCATCCCGCGCTGGGCGCGAAGCGCCGTAGCCCTGGCTTACAGCAGAAATTTGGCCATGGGCTATGAAGATAATACCTTCCGCCCTTATGAACGGATCACCAGGGAGGAAGCGGCGGTACTGCTGGTCCGGATTTACGATACCATAAATGGCGTTCCGGAAGGGCTCCCGGCACCGTTACCATATAATGACCAGGGGGGCATTTCGGCCTGGGCGCTCGAAGACGTGCGCAAGGTCCGGACCTTGGGATTGCTGTCCGGTAAACCAGGTAACCTGTTTACGCCTAAAGACTATATCACCCGGGCCGAAACAGCGGCGGCTCTTAATCACTTGCTGTATAAAATTACTCGGGAAAATAAAGAAGGGCAATAGCTTTTCTATGGTGGAAAAGCTATTGCCCTTCTTTTATTAAATGCTTTTTTGATATAACATGTTTTTTTATTGGTCTATCTTAATTTTCCAGCCATAGGATAATAGTGTCTGTATTGGCTTCCCGGTCCCAAGCCCTCAATTGCGCCTCAATGCCGGCCATCTTCACCTGTAGTTGTTTTAATTCTTCTTCTATTTTGGCAGCTTGCGCTTGGGCCTGTAATGAGCGGTACTGTTCAACCTTTTCGTTGTACCTGCTGTTCAGATCATCCCTTTGCGTATCCGTAGTAACGACCTGCCCCAAGGTTTTAAATTCTCCCTGCAATTGGCTTGACAGGTTACTGTTAACCACTACCTTCAAAGTTTCCTGTCCGCCGCCGGGCGCGCTTTCCGACCCGAGCACTTCATACTGGGCGCCGGAGCTATTGACAAAAGACAAAGCTTGCTTGTGGGCGGCATTTATGTCTTCTACCTTAACCCGTACCAAAGTTCGATCGATAACCCGGTTTTGTTCTGTGTTTAAAAATGCGTACTGCTCTGAGGTATCTATTGGAGCCGGCGTATTATTCCCGGTCTGAGCAGTGCTGGGTGTATTATCGGCGATCCCGGCAGGTTCCCGCTGAGTATTATTTGGCTCCACATCGTTATCCACTTTTTCACCGTCAGGCGGCAGATTGTCTGAAACCTCACGATCTATCTTATTATTAGAGTCAACCGGTATAATCCCCGGCTTCCCCACATTGTTATCTGGATTAGGCTCTTTGAGGTTCACATGCCCTGACCGGGTATCGTCGCCTCTGGCCACATGCCAGGCAATGTTGCCGCCCATTTGCATATAAGCACCGACGGAACCCGCTGCCACCAGCAAAAATGTGGCGGCCACCGCTAAATTGCGCTTCCAGCAAGTTATAAAACGGCCCCAACTGGAGCTCCGGTGTTCAGTTAGCTGGGACATTACTGCTGTGGTAAACCCGGGTGGGGCCTTTATGTCTCCCAGATCATCCCGCAATGTAGTGCCCAGCACTTGCCAGAAGGCCTTTTCGTCCTGGCATTCCTGGCAGTTTTCCACATGAGCTGCAATTAAGGCAGCTTCCGCGGGTTCCATTTCATCGTCCAACCACTGGGGTATCATTTGTTTTACTTGGCTGCAGTCCATTTTTTCCCACCCCCCCGTGTTGTTTCTTATTATAAGGAAGTTTTCTTCCGTATCTGTCAGCCAGTTGGGTAATTTTTTCTTTTAACGATTGACGTCCCCGGTTAATACGGGACTTTACCGTACCCAGGGAACAATTCAGCATATCGGCTATTTCATCATATGAATAGCCCTGCACTTCCCTTAAAACCAGTACGGCTCTATGTTCAGGGGATAACTCCCTTAGTGCGGTTTGCACCATGCCGCGAAATTCCTTGTTTTCATAAGCTTCTTCAGGGCTCTCAGCATCCGAGGCCAGCAGACGGGGCATTTCGCCCTCCGCTGTCTGCACCGGGTTGTCAAGATACACATCCGGTTTCTTTTTGCGTCTTTCATTAATAGAAAGATTCACCGTAATGCGGTGCAGCCAGGTGCCGAAATCCGCCTCGTTGCGGAACCCGGGCAAAGCCCGGTAGGCTTTTATGAAAACATTTTGCGCCAGATCCTGGGCATCGGCGTAATTGCCGGTGAGCTGGTAGCAGAGCGCGTAAATTCTATCCTGATACATGATTACCAGCTGCTCAAATGCCCTGGCATCGCCCTTTTGGGACTTCTTTACCAGGAGCTTTGCATCGTCCAAAGGGACTTACCCCCTTCGGGCCTTTTTGCTCCGGACATTTCTTAGACACATATGTAAAGGGAAAAGTTCCGGGGCCGGGCCTGTATTTTTGGAAAAAAATAAATATTAGTCCATTATAAAATAGTTAACTACATAAATAATTTACAGTATTTTGAGCAAGAATTCAAAGGTTTCTGCTGCCTGTATCTCCTGTTATTTCATTATAATATAGTACGTGTATATGAGGAAGTTTCCATATGTATTATACCGCTGGTCTGTCTGGCAGGAAAAAGAATTTGAAATTTTTTTGCCACACCCGGAACTTTTGGAGCAACCCCTGTGTCTAAAGAAACGGATGCAAACAAAGACGTTCCAAAACAACCATTCCGAAGCAAAAAATCCAGAATGAAAAAAAACTATAAATCGGTGGAACTTTTGCATACAATCATGTGTCTAACAAAACGAGCTGGATGCAAAGACAAGCAGATGAAGGAATATGTAACATTCTTGCAGGATTTTAACGATGGAGATATAATAGTCCATGTGCCTAATTTGTAAGCCTACCAATTAGTGAGTTAGCGGTTGAGCCGCTTCTCTATAGAAACCAGTTAATAAATTAACTAGAACCTATCCAAGGGGGGATGTGAAACTAAAGCTAAGGGTTTCATCTTTTTAGGCCGGAAGGGCCAAATAAACATTTTAAGGAGGGAAATTAGTTTTGCGTAAAGCACGTAACAAAAAGTTTTGCCTTTTAATGGCACTGGTATTTGCTTTCACCATGATATTCCCGTTCACAGCATTTGCGACCGATACTGAAGTGCTGAGTGTTCCATCGGTTAATGATGATGCGAGAGCTTCATTGGGCACAGTATTCTTTGAATTTACAGCTGGTCAGCTGGATGATGGTGATACTGTAACAATCAGCCTGCCGGAAGACTTTCAATTTTTGAAGGCCGGTGAGGGTCAAGACAAAGTTATGGTAAATAATGATTGGAAATCAGTTTCAGACGATGTGTACGGCGAAACCAACGGTAACTATTTCAAGATTCCCGATAGTTACCAAGGTGACACAAACGGTTTAAAAGGTGTAGGCCTTGATATTGATATGCTTGACGAAAACGAAATTAAAGTAACCGTTGATGGTAACGTGAATGATTCCTGGGATTCCTATCTTTACCTGTATCTCGGTAACGTATGGATCGACGGCGGTTTTGACGGCGATATTGACTTAAGGCTTAAAGCTCCCAGCACCAGCGGCTTTAAATCCGGTAACATTACCGTTGGTCGCGTAAGCGGCGGTGCAGTGGATATTGAAGTAACTGATCTGGATACCTTTAGTGATTACGGTGATGTGACCATCCGTGTTGAAGAAGATGTACCCGATTCTTTGGACGATACCAATGAAAGCTTACAGTTCACCCTGCCGGATGGATTTGTCTGGAGCAGTGTGGAATCAGTGAAAGTATACTGGGGCAAAGTTGACGGTTATGCCACCAACGATGCTTTAGCAGACTATTTGGAGGATTCTCTGAAGATTGATGACGATGAATTAACCTTAGACCTGTCTAAAGATTTCGATGAAAGCACACAAGCTATTGCATTTGAAATCAAGGCTAAGATTGAAGTAGATGACGAAACCGATGCTAAGCTTGGTGATGTTATAGCCAAGGTTGACGGAGACAGCGACTATAGCCAGTCTGAAATTATAGTCGGCAGATACGGTCAGTACGAAATCAGCATCACTGCCGGTGAAGCTACTGAAATAGTAGCCGGTATGCTGGAACAAGAACTTCCAGATATCACAATTGAAGAATCTATTAAAGAAAGCTTAATTAAAGGCCGTACTGTAACAATGACCCTGCCCTCCAACTTTAAGTGGAATAAAGTTGACGAAGATACCGATAGTAACACCGGTTTGGAATTCGCTGGCTTCCCGGGCAGAGACGGTCAAACCGCCAAATGGATAGTTAAAGACAATTCAACCGATGCAGCCGAAATAGTTTTGGAAGCAATGGAGGTTGCTATCGAGCCCGGTACCACCGGTGACCTGGTAATTGAAGTAGGCGGCACCGCCGGTATTTCTGAAGAACTGTTAGTAGCCAAAGTAGTTGAGCCGGTAACAATCACCTCTTCTGAAAAACTGTCATTGACAATTGGTAAAGCCGATCAGCCCATTGGCGATCTGACTGTAACTGAAAATGTGGCTGGTGCTCTGAGTGAAGATGATGATCTGCTGCTGCAACTACCTGCAGGTTTCAAGTGGACCAATTATAAGGATATTGAGATTACCGAAGGTGATTTGAAGATTGATACCGGTAGCATCACTCTCGGCAACGACGACAGAGACCTGCTAGTTGAGATTGATAACGATAGTAACACTGCTAGCACCATTAAACTAACTAACCTGGAAGTAACCGTTGACCGGACTGCTCCGGAAGGTGATGTAACAGTAAAAGTTAAAGGTGACGCTGTTAACGAAGTTAACAATGCAAGTGAAGTAGAAGACGCCTATACTATAAAAGATGGCTATGCAGAGGTTGACGGTGAACAATGCTTTGACATTGACAGCAACCATAAACTGTTCCCCGAAACTTCTACCGCAGCCAAAACTATTGCCGCTACCGTAGGAACCCCGGCACCGACTGATCAAAAGCTGGTTACCACCATCACCCTTGGTGACAACGGCAGCTACATCTCCGACGGCCGGATCATGGTTCAACTGCGTGATGCCGCCGGCGCTCTGGGCGTAGCACCGCAGAACATCTTATGGGATAACAGCACCAAGACTGCCACCCTTGTGAAAGGTGACCGTGTTGCACAGATCACCGTTGGCAACCCGCAGGTCAAGCTAAACGGCATGGCCCTCCCCACCGACAAAGGTGCAGAGATTAAAGACGGACGGACCTTCGTATCCCTGTCCATGGCAGGTGTTGCCCTGGGTGCAACTGCAGAATGGGATAACAATACCAAAACTGCTACCATCACAGTTAACTAATTAGCTTATAACCTAAAAAGCCTGGGTCCTCGGATCCAGGCTTTTTTAACATCTTATGTTAAAAATTGTGCAGCCTGCTATAATTGACAAGCTGCGCATATTTAGCTATAATTTAACTGTTAAATAATTAACTTATTTAAATATTCTTAGAGGGTGGTGGAAAGTGAAAAAACTAACCATAATTTTCTTGTCTCTAGCGTTGATGATTTTGGGTACAGCGTCTGCTGCTCTGGCCAAGGAGCCTGCTACTCCCGAGTTAACTTTGGAAGATGTAATTAATATGGCTGTAAAGAATAGTCTGGTTTTAAAAAGCAGCGAGTTGGCCAAAGACCAAGCCTGGGAAGCTAGAAAAGATGCTGCGGACGATGTTAGCTTAAGGCCCAGTGGCGGTGGCGGTGCCGTAAACGTAGCAGCAGAGTCATCATTTACGAAGTTGATGCAATCCAGTACTAATTACCTAACGCAAAGTAAATCATTGCAAGAGGCAGAAAAAAATATTAAATTGGATGCCTATCAAAAATACGCTAACATACTGATTGCCCAGGAAAGCCTTAAATATGCTGAAATAGCATTGGAAAAAGAACAAATGGCCGAGCGCCTGGCTAAAATCAGTGCGCAAGTTGGTATTTTGTCCAATCCCGAACTGGTTGGTGCAGAGTCAACTGCACAAGTTTCTGCCGCCGCTTTACAGGAGGCCAAAGAGAACCTGGACAAGGCTTATGTAGAATTAAATAGTTTGATAGGTTTATGGCCTGAAGACAGGCCGGTACTTCAAGATGATATAAACTTTGAAAAATATACGGTACCTAACATCAATACAGAAGCTAGTAGGGCCGAAACAAGCAGCGAAGCATTATGGAAGCTTGAGCAATTAGTTAGCCTGCAAAAAATGGATCTTAAATATTTTAGTTACGGACCTGGCTCAGGCGCGCTGAATTCCTATAACATTGAGAAATTTGATATAGATATAGCCAAATATAATCTTGATGATGCGCGTAGAGAAGTACGCAATGCTGTTTTTACGTTATATAAGGATATACAGGCTAATGAAGAGCAATACAATAAAGTTGACGCGGCAATAAAGGCGAAGGAAGAAACTTTAAGGGTAGCCAGGGCAAAATACGATGTGGGAATGGCTACAGCTATGGATATAAAAACAGTAGAAGCAGAATTGGCATCCTATCAGACAAACTTAGAGTTGTTAAAGTACCAGCATGCTATACTTATAGCTAATTTCAAGAACCTTACCGGCAAAGCATTAATTTAAAACATTGCTAACTATTAAGTTAATAAATTTATGGGAAAAGAGATTTCGTATCGTTACTATAAACCCACGGGTTAAGTCCGTGGGTTTTCTATGGAAGCATACTTTTTTATAATTTTTCTTCTTTTAAAGAACAAAAGTAATTCTGGTAACGTCTAACAATATGAATGCTGATTAGAGGGAGGTAAACGATGCGCAGGTACATAACCTACTTAATCTTAGTTGCCATATTCCTTACCGCAGCTGCTCCGGCGATGGCGGAAGGCGGGGCTGAAACCGCCATCTTGAAAGTCAATGATCTCATGGTGCAGGTGGACGGTGTGCCCTATGAGCTGGAAGTGGCCCCCCGGGTGAGTGACGACACCACCATGGTTCCGCTGCGTTTCGTGCTGGAAGTTTTCGGGGCGGAGGTTGGCTGGGATTCCGAGGCCAGGGAGATTTCCGTGCGGCATAATGATACCGAGATCCGCCTTGAGCCGGGTGTTGCCAAAGCCGTTGTGAACGGTGAAGTGCAAACCATTGCCGGGGCTCCGGTCATTGAAAACGGCATTACGCTGGTTCCCTTGCGTTTTTTGGTGGAAAAACTAAATTATCAGGTGGATTTCTTGCCCGGCACCAAGGAAATAATCATCAAACAGCTGCCGCCGCCGAACCGGCCGCCTGTAGCTGAGTTTGAATTGGAAAAGGATACGGTGGACCAGGGGGAAACGGTCTATTTTAACGAAAAAAGTTATGACCCCGACGGAGATCTGATAGTTGAAACAAAGTGGACGGGCCGGGAGAGAGCGTTTTTTGCTCCGGGAGAATACCCGGTTACCTTAGCGGTAAAGGACAGTCAGGGTAATTGGAGCGAGCCTTTTACCAGGATTATCACAGTAACCGAAGAAGTAAAGATGGATCGGCTTACCTATAATTTGCATAATCCTATTGCCGGAGAACCTCTTGGCAATATATCCAATATTTCTGTGTTGGATTTGGAACAGGTAAGTCCCGCTGTCAGCATGGATAGGTTACAGGTGATGATTAGCAATAGTCCCGAAGTTGTGCGGGATGACGGTATTTTATTTAGTGACGTTTTAAGCGGCGAAACTCGCTTGTATTACCATCATATTAATGGTGCCGGGGAAAATAAAAAAATATATCCGCTGGTAATTAACCAGAGTGATGAACCGGTACTTATGGTTGTTAAAAGAGTTGGTATTGCCGGCCCCGGTGAGGCTATGGCGGTGGGCCGGGCGGCGGCTTACCGGTACCTGGACTTTAATGCCGGCAGCGCTAAGTTCGTAGAGCTGCAGCCGGGTCAAAGATATATTCTTAATGAAGATAAGAATAGTATCGTAAAGCCCGGTGAGGCTGTTCACGGTATATTTGATATAGACGCCCGGGGCGACTTGTCGTTCCAAGTAATCTCCGTTGGGGCACAGGAGCAAATTGAAGATTACAGCCAGCTGGTTATCCTCAACAGGGACGATGTGCATATCCGGGGTACTTTCCCTATGGCTAACCGCTCCCTGTCAGTCCAGTTGGACGGTCAAGAACCTGTCCGGTTGGTGGTGGCAGACGGTAGTGAGGACGGGTTCTTGATCGGTCAGGATACCAATACCAGTCTGATGGGCAATTACCCCCGGCAAAGCAACAACTCCGGTAACTACGGTGTTATTTACAAAATAACCATGCATTCCAAGGAGCGGGTGGGGGTAATATTCTCCCCGCGGGGCGGTGTGTTTGCCGGGGCCGGTAAGTGGGATGGAAAAGCTTTCTACCTGCCCAATAAAGGAATCATGAAGCCCCAGACGGAATTTGCCCTGATCGGCATCCTTGAGCCGGGTAAAGAAAAAGTGCTGGAGTTTATCCCGCCCGCGGGCTCGTATTTGCCGGTTAATCTGATATTCGTACCATTTTAAATTAAGCTCCTACGAGTTGTCTTTTGTAAAGAAACCCCGAACTCGGCTTATGCTATATTCAAAAACTATCATCAGCAGTTACTGCTTTGGTGGATCGGTTGTGTAGCGAAGGAGACGTTTTTTTTGCATTATTGTACATTGTATTGTACAATATAAACGTGAGGTGATTTTATGATAGCAACAAGCTATTCGTCTGTAAGGCAAAATTTTAAAAAATATTGTGACAAGGCTGTAAACGATTTTGAAACAATTATTATTACTCGTGAACGTGGCGAGAATGTAGTTATGCTATCCGAAGCAGAGTATAATAACCTTTTAGAAAATCTCTATGTGAGAAGTAATCCAAAATACTATAACGAACTTTTACAGTCTATAGAGCAATTAAAAAAAGGCAAGGGAAAGAAAAGAGAATTGCTTGATGAATAAAATCTTTTCGGATGTAGCATGGCAGCATTACTTGTATTGGCAATCAGAGGACAAAAAAATATTAAAGAAAGTCAATGAGCTATTACGAGATATTGATAGAAATGGAAATGAAGGATTGGGCAAGCCGGAGCCACTGAAAAATGAATTATCCGGATATTGGAGTCGCCGTATTACTGATGTTCATCGACTAATATATAGTATTGATAATGACAATATTTATATAGCTAGTTGCAGAGGTCACTATTAAAAGAAAACACTTCCTAATACTATTGATGTTTTAGGAAGTGTTTTCCTTTCCCCACCCCCGCCCCTAATTCCCCACCCCCAATTTCCAATTGACACCTTTAAAATTACAAATTATACTTAATCATATAAATAATTCACCACAAAAACAATTGCTAAACAACCCAAGCAAAGGGGGGATGCATAATGACTACTATGACCTTGGATGTTTTTACCCGTTACTGTGACCGTCTGGATGAGATGGCACAGCTTTTTTTGCGCCGGCTTCATCAAGAAATTATTGTTAATTTAGGTAATAAAATAACCGACAAGATAACCGGCCACCAGTTTATGATGATGAAAATAATCGGCGATCGTGGCCGGGCAACGGTGTCCAATGTGGCCGACGACTTAAACGTGTCCCTGAGTGCTGTTACCGCCCAGGTGGACCGGCTGTGCAAAACGGGGATGGTGGCGCGCAGCCGTTCGGAGAAAGACCGTCGTGTAGTATGGTTGACATTAACAAACGCGGGGCAGGAGGTGGTTGATGTTTGCGAGGACGTTAGATTACGGGTCATGCAGCGTTACCTGGGACACTTGGACGAGAGGGATCTGTTACATATAATCAGTATATATGAAAAAATAATTGCTCTTATGAGACAAGAGGAGGAATGTGCAATTAAACCAAAGTAAGTAAAACTGAGCTTTTTGAATGATTTACTGAATTTTAGGGGAGGTCGTTCGTTATTAAACGCAAGGCATTATTTATTGTAGTTGGTTGGTTGATTATGTTAACTCTTGCCGGTTGCGGCAAAGAGAGCCAGCAAACCGGCGAGAAAGAAACCGTCATTCCCATTGAAGCAACCAGGGTGGAAAAAGGTGTGCTTAATGATATTACCGTGGTCACCGGTAAGTTGAAGGCTCTGGCGACTTCGGATGTCGTACCCAGCGGGCAGGGCGGCAAGGTATTGGCGGTTAATGTTGAAGTGGGCAGCCAGGTCAGTCAAGGACAAACATTAATTACCCTGGAGAATACTTCTAAAGCTTCCCTGGCAGCGGCGATAAACCAGGCCGAGGAAGGTGTGGCCCAGGCCCAATCAAGTTTGGAAGTAGCTCGGATTAATTATGAACAGGCTGCCGCCAATTATGAGCGGGGTAAACAGCTGTATGAATCGGGGGCCATACCCGAGGCAGGCCAGGCGGGTTTTGAAACTGCCTATGAAATACCCTATAAGCAAGCCAAAGTGAATTATGAGGAGACGGCCCCCGCGGCGCTGGCTGCTGCCCGGGCTGCCGTGGCTCTGGCCAGGGAAAGATACCAAGAGCAAAATAATAACTCGGTAATTAAATCGCCGATTAGCGGTGTGGTAACTGCCGTTAACGTCAACCCCGGCGAATTGGCCAGTTCCGCCTCTCAAGTACCCGTAGTGACTGTCGTTAACCTGTCCAAGGTGGAGGTCGAAACCACTGTAACTGAGAGCCTGATTAATAAAATCAAGCGTGGTCAGGAAGTGCCGGTGACCATAAGCGCGGTTTCCAATAAACCATTTACAGGGGTGATTGCCAAAATAGCTCTGGCAGCCGATCCCACCAGCAAGGCCTACCCCATTAAAGTGCAGATAAATAATTCCCAGCAAACCCTTAAGCCCGGTATGTTTGCCGAAGTGCAAATTAAAAATGCTTTGCCTGAAACGCTGCTGATACCTAGAGATGCCGTTGTTAAAAAAGGCGATGTAGATATTGTTTGGGTTATTAACAAAGACCGGGTAAAATCCTGCGAGGTTACCGTCGGTGCCAGTGACGGTAAGAAGATTCAAATTCTCAAGGGACTTAAAGAGGGAGAACAAGTGGTTACTTCCGGCCAAAACATGCTCAAAGACGATACTAAAGTGGAAATAAAGAGCCAGGTGAAGTGATTATATGAAAATTACCGATGTTTCTATAAAGCGGCCGATGCTGATTTTGGTATGTGTAACCATAGTGCTCTTGCTGGGGGCGGTATCTTTTTCCCAGTTGAGCATTGACTTGTACCCCGAAATGGAATTACCCGTTGCGCTGGTAATGACCAGTTATACAGGGGTGGGCCCGGAAGAAATTGAAGAACAGATCACTAAACCTATAGAATCGGTACTCAGTGCGGTAAGCGATTTGGATACCATTTCTTCGACAAGTATGACGGGCAGTTCTACGGTAATGGTTATGTTAGACTGGGGAGCGGATATGGATGCCGCTTCGCTGGAAATTCGGGAAAAAATTGATTTGGTTCGCGACGCCCTGCCCGAGGAAGCGGATGCACCGGTTGTTATTAAAGCGGACCTATCTATGATGCCCATATTATATTTGGCAGTAAACAGTTCGGATCCCATGCAGCTCAAGCAAACAGTGGATGACATCATTCAGCCCCGGTTGGAACGGGTAAATGGTGTGGCCAGTGTTTATTATATGGGCGGTTGGGAAAGAGAAATCCAGATTCAGGCAGATCCCGTCAAACTGGATGGTTATGGCCTGAGCTTAAATGCCCTTACCGCTGTCCTGGGCAGTGATAACAGGAATGTTTCCGCAGGTACTGTCCGGGAGGGCCGCAATGATTTACTTTTGCGGGTGACCGGTGAATTTGAAAACCTGGATCAGATTCGCAGTGTAGTGGTGGGTAACTTCGGTGGATCCCCGGTATACTTGAGCGACGTTGCTGAAGTGGTGGACGGGCAGAAAGAAGTTACCCAGATCGGCCGGGTTAATGGCCAACCGGGCATGATGCTGATGATAAACAAACAAAGTGGTGGCAATACGGTGGCAGCGGCCCGGGAAGTCAAGGCGGAACTGGAGAAGCTGGAGCAAGAACTGCCTTCCGTTGACTTTCAAATTGTTATGGATCAGTCGGAATTTATTGAGGAATCCATTAGTAGTTTAGCTGAACACGCAGTAATAGGCGGTACACTGGCTATATTTATGGTTTTAATTTTTTTGCGCAATTTCCGCAGCACTCTGATTATATCAACATCTATACCTATCTCCATTATTGGTGCTTTTGTGCTGTTATATTTTGGCGATATGACCCTCAATGTGATTACTTTAGGCGGTTTGGCTTTAGGTGTGGGCTTAATTGTTGACGATGCCATTGTGGTATTGGAAAATATCGTCCGGCATAACGAGGCTGGGTTGGACCGGGTTACCGCGTCCCGGCAGGCCACGGATGAGGTGGGGTCGGCGGTTATTGCCTCGTCCTTGACGGTGGTAGCGGTGTTTGTACCCTTTATTTTTGCGGAAGGCCTGGCTGCTCAACTTTTTACACCGATGGCGCTGAGCATCAGTTTTTGCATACTGGCTTCGCTGGCGGTAGCTATCACCATAGTGCCTCTGCTGGCTTCCCGCTGGTTAAACACGTCTAAAACCGGCCGGGAGGAGCAGGCAGTCAGCAATCAAGAAAAAACCCGTGGTATGCAGCGTTTGTACCGCGCATCAGAACGGTGGTTTAATCAGCTGGACGATTATTACCGCCGCCTTTTGCAAGTTGCCTTGAAACGACGTAAGCTGACCATACTGGCGGTGGTGGCAATATTTGTCCTGTCTCTTTTTGCCATACCCATTGTAGGGATGGAATTTATGCCCGGTACGGATCAGGGTTATGTGACTATTGACGTGAAAATGCCCAAGGGAACCTCGTTGGATGAAACCAACCGGGTACTCACCGATATTGAGCGTGTGGTGGAAAACAGGCCGGCCATTGATAGTGTCTCCTGTCTTGTTGGCAGCGGCGGATCAATGATCGAAGGAGACAGTTCGGATAAGGGACAAGTGATCTTAAAGTTGGTAGATCAAGCCGAAAGGGAGATAACTTCCGATGATCTGGCCAATCAATTAAGCGCTGAACTAAAAGATATTCCCGGCGCGGACATTAATGTTTCGGCCATGGAATCAGGCATGGGTACCCCCACTGCACCGGTAGAAATTAAAATCAGGGGTGATAACCTGGATGTCCTGGCTCAGCTGGGCGACGAGGTAGCCGCGGTAGTAGAGCAGGTGCCCGGCACCCGTGAGGTGTCCAGCAGTTTGGAAGAGGGGCGTCCCGAACTGCACGTGGTGGTGAACAGGGACCGGGCCTCCATGTACGGTTTAAGCCTGTCCGAGGTATCTTCCGCAGTGCGTACGGCCATTGACGGTACTGTGGCCACTCGTTACCGGGTGGGCGGTGAAGAAGTGGATATTCGGGTGCAGTTGCATAAAACCAATCATGAGTTTAATGAGTTTACCCAAAGTGAACTGTCCGGCTTGAATCTGGCGACGCCGGCGGG
>JGI2924J29684_1077402_pt1 | contig 16647 bp, 14 predicted proteins | sample BenlonsequencITS_FD_29684 | JGI IMG/M metagenome (IMG submission 29684)
CCTCGATCCGCCCGCCGTGGTTCCGCATGATTCTGTAGCAGACCGTCAGTCCGAGGCCCGTGCCGTTCTCCTTCGTCGTGAAGAACGGACTGCCCAGCCGGTCCAGCTTGTCCGGAGGGATGCCGATTCCCTGGTCGGCAATCCGGATTGCGGCGGTCTCCTGATCCGCGGCGGCCTCGATCGAGAGCGTTCCGCCGTTTTCCATCGCTTCAATGCCGTTCTTCACGATGTTGATGAGCACCTGCTTGATCTGATTCTCGTCGCAATAGATATAGGCCGTCTCCGATATCGCGCGCACCGCGATCTCGACGCCGCGCATGACGGCCTGGGGCTGCAGCAGCAACACGACATGGCGGATCAATTGCGCTATGCGGGTCTTGGCGTATTGCACGGAGCTGGGGCGGGAGAGCACGAGCAGTTCGCCGAGAATTTGCTCGATCCGTCCCAATTCCTCCAGCATGATGGTGAAATAGGCGTCGCGCTTGGCTGCCGAAGACGAACCCGATTTGAGCAGCTGCAGAAACCCCTTCAGCGAAGTCAGCGGATTGCGGATCTCGTGCGCAATGCCGGCGGCAAGCTGGCCCGCGGCGGCGAGCTTCTCCGATTGGAGCATGTGCTCCGCCCTGCTCAGCGTGTCCGCATCCCGCTTCAGCCTCCGGATCTCCTCTTCCAGATGAACGGCGGCGGACAAATCTTCCACTTGCAGGATGCCGGCCGCAGGACTCCCTCCGCCGTCTCCTTCTCCGTCATCCAGAAGCGCAAGGTGGACGTGCAGCCACCGTGGTTCTCCGGCGGGCGGTTCATACCGGCATTTGGCCGACAGCGGTTCCAGAGGCTCGCGCCACGGCAGATCCGGGAACAGGTCCGGCACGGTGCGCCCGGCAAGCTCTTCCGGCCCGAGCCTGAGCATGCCGCACAAGGCGGGATTGGCATCCGACAGCCGCCCTTGACGGTCAACGAACGCTTTGCCGATTCGATCGTGCTGATATGCAAGTTTATAGAGCCGGAAATCGTCCCGAAGATTCACCATTCAACTGCAGTCTCCCGTAACAAGATGACCGTCAGCCGGCGACGAATCGTTGCGGGGCCGGCCGGTTTCCGGTCTCGGTACGGATCGTTCCGGATGGCGCATCTTAAGACGTTCGATCCGTCTCCATTATCCATCACCCCGGACTGTTTTTCAATCTTTCACCAAAAAACGGCAACGGACGCCTTCTTGATCCCATCGGAATGTGGCGGCCGCGACGGCCAGACAGACGGCCGTGAATCCGGCGAGCGCCGCGGCAGAGGTCCAGGTGTCGGCCTGCCGGCTTCCGTGCACCGCCGCGGACAGCAGGTCGACGAAATGCGAGAACGGATGGAGGAGGCTTGCAGCCATCGAGCTGATACGCGGCAGCCGGGCGTTCGCGGCAGTTGCCGACCGCAGTCCCGGGTCCGGAGATCAGTCCGTCTTTTCCTCCTGCAGCAGCGCGATCAGACGTTTCAAATAGGCGATGTCCAGTTCCAGCACGCCGATGGCGTTGTCGAAGGCGGCCATGACGATCGGCGACAGACCGTAGCTGCCTTTGATCTCCCGGCCTACGAGCCATTGCTCCCGTGTCCGCTCCACTTGTTCCAGGTTCTGCTTGAGCAGCCAGATCGCCTCTTCCCGCGGTACGGCGTCGATCCAGGCGAGCCCGAGCGCCAGATCGGATTTCATCGAGTGGGGGCTGAGCGTCAACGCTTCGCGGACCATCTCCCGGAATTGCGCCTCGCCGTCTTCCGTAATGGCGTAAATCTTGCGCAGCCGGTTGCCGTTCCGCACTTCCGCCTCGGTGCGGATCAAGCCGTCCTGTTCCAGCTTGCCCAGCGCATAGTAGATGGAACCGGAGAGCAGATTCGCCCAGTCGTCCATGCGGCTCTGCTGAATCAACTGCTGAATTTCATAGCCGTGCATCGGCCGCATGCGGAGAAAGCCGAGCACGATCAGATTCGTTACATTCACAGCGGCATGCTCCTGTCTTGAAGCTGGATATCCAACGTTGGTTATTTGATCTCCACTATACGGTTGAACGGGCCGGGATGTCAAGGTGGACGGGGGATGGATTCGATGGTCGGTCTGCCGAAGGATGCGCTCAAGGTGGTGCATATTTGCACCAAAATCAGGCGATGCAGAGCGCTTCTTGCGAACGTAGTGCAAATGTGCACCAGATCAGGCCGTTCATGCCGGTTGCCGGAAAATTTGGTGCAGAAATGCATCAGATCAAGCCTCACACGCCAATACCCGAATTATTTGGTGCAGATATGCACCAAACCAAGCCGTTCCCGCTCTTCCCGGCAAATATGGCGCGAATGTGCACGACATGGCTTTCACGAATCCCCGGTGCGGCGGAGGCTGCGGAACGGCACGGAAGGCCCCGCGCCATGGCGCGAAGCCTTCCATCCCGGATTGCTGTCAATTGGCGGTCGACTGCTTGCGGCGAAGCGCTTCGAGCTGCTCGTCGACCTGCGCGGCGTCGACGGTGTGCGGTGCGGGAGGGTTCCAGTATCCGCCGCGGGCTTTGCGCGACTCATTTTCCGCCTCCCACTGCAAAATCTTCTCCTCAATCCGCTCGAACCCGCGCGCCGCGGCACGCCCGATTTCGGAGATGCCGTCGATCGCCTTGATGCCGAAACCCCAATGGCCGGTCCTGGCGCCCGCTGCAGCCGCCTTCTCCGCCCGTGCGGTCAGTTCGAGGCGCTTCTCGCGCAGCCGGGCCAGTTCCGCCTTCGCCTGCTCGATCTTCGCTTCCAGTTCGGCGGCGCGCTCGCCGGCTTCCTCATGCCAGGTCAGATATTGCACCGCCTTCTGCTCGAAGGCCAGCTTTCCACAAGGGCCGCTCTCGCTTCGGCTTCCCGGCCGGCGGCCAACGCTTCGGATGCGCGCGTCTCCAGTTCGGCGGCGATCCGGAGGTATTCCTGGTGACGGAGCAGCGCGGTCCGTTCGACCGCCCGCTGGCTGAGCAGCGCTTCCTGCGCGTCGTCCAGCTCCTCTTCCATCTCGCGGATGTAGTGATTCAGCATCATGACGGGGTCTTCCAGTCTGTCCAGCGCTTCATGGGCCGTAGCTTTTGCGACGTCGGCGAGTCGTTTCCAGAGGTTGCTCATCGTTTGTGCTCCTTTCGCAAATCGGTTATGGATGGGAAAATGGGCGGACCAGCGTCCGCCAGCGATACCGGTGGTCGAGGTACGGATCAAAGTGGTGCATGCGCGGCTCGGACGGGACGACCAGACTGCACAGAATATAGATCAGCACCATGGTGCCGAAACTGCACACCGCCGAAATGACGGCTATGAGGCGGACGATCGTCGAATCGATGCCCAGCCACGCCGCGATGCCGCCGCACAGACCGGTCAGCTTGTGGTCCGTCCTGGATCGATAAAGTTTCCGCATGAGCGTATCTCCTTTCCTGAGCGGGCCGGCGCCCGATGCGCCGATCCTTCGGTCGCCTGAATGATCCCTTGTTGATCTTATTGTAGCGTTCGGCGAAAGATGACCGTAACGGTCCCGCGGCGGTTTTCGGGTCTGGACCGGGGTCGGGGTTTTGCCCCACCCGAGGGTGGAATGGCGAAAGGCGGGCGCCTGAGCGAAGGGGATGGATGGGGATGGCGGGAAAAGGGATCAGCGGAACGCAACCCAAGCAAAAAAAAGGCCGCCCGATCCGTCGGGCAGCCTCTTGACTCAACGTCAGCTCGATTGCCGCCCGCCTTCCTTCGGCCTTTCAGGCAGCTGCGAAATGTAACTGTGCGACATGCGGAACAGGTCGAGCGCGCGCCGGTACTCGTCCTCGGTCACAAGCGGCGCGCCGTCCGCTCCGACGCTGTCCGCGCCGCCCGGTTTGCCGCCGTCCAGCGGATACACCGTGCCGTCCCCGAACCCTTCGCCGGGCACGAAGATGGCATGGTCATTGATGAACGATCCCGTGGGCAGATAATAGCGGATCGGCAGCAGGTTGCTGCGGTAATTGAGCAGATCCTGGCCGAAGACGACACTGCCGTCGAGCCGGACGCCGGCCAGGTTCGCGACGGTCGGCATGATGTCGGTGTGGCCGCCGACGGCCTCGATCGTCTGCGGTTCGAGCGCGCCCGGCGCGACGATCAGAAGCGGCACGCGCAGCATGTCGTAATAGCCGTACGTTCTGCCGAGCAGCTCTTTCAGCAGCGACCGGTCTTCCTTCGTCAGCGAGTAGACGGGCATGCCCATATGGTCGCCGTAAATGACGATCAGACTGTTCTCCCACAGTCCCGCCGCTTTCATTTCCTCTATGAACAGGCCGAGCGCCTTGTCCGCATAGTGCTGCGAGCGCAGATAGTCACCGACGAACGTGCCGCGGAACCGCTCGGGCAGATCGAACGTGTCCTTGTGGGCGGGCAGATTGAACGGATGATGCGCGGACATCGAGATGAGATTCGCATACACCTTCTGCCCTTCGTCCGCCAGAGCCTTGAGTTCGGCGACGCTCTTCCGGTACAGCACCTCGTCGGAAGAGCCGAAGTGGACAAAGTCTTCATCCCGGAAGAACTGCTGGTCGTAGTACCGGTCGAAGCCGAGTGCGGGGTACAACGCATCGCGATGCCAGAACTTCACGTCATTCGTGTGGAACGTGACCGTCTCGTATCCCCGCGCATGCAGCAGCTTCGGGAGGCTCGGCAGCGCCTTGCGGCCGTATGTCTCGGAAGCGGCGCCGGCCGGCGGCGTCAGCAGGGATGTGTTCGCCGTATACTCGGCATCGGATGTGTTGCCCGCGCCGACCTGCTGGAAGAACCGGGGGAAATAGACCCCTTCCTCCTTGAGCCGGTTGAGGACCGGCGTGACTTCGACGCCGTCCACTTTCAGGTCGAGCAGGATCGTCTGGAACGCTTCGAGCTGGATGAAAATCACATGCCGCCCGCCCGCTGCACTCCAGTACGCCGGTACGCCCGTCTGCGGAAGCCGCTTCACTTCCCGCACGGCGGCCGGCGTGACGACGGAGGGTTCATGCAGCGCTTCGCGCCTCGACGTCAGCATGATGTCGACCTCATAGTTGATGATGCCCATCCGCTCGGCCCGCGCAAGCTCGTTCACGATGCCCCGGTTCGGCACGACCTGCAGGGCGCAGATGACGAACATGACGAGGAACAGGACGGCCGCTCCCATGCGGTACGCGCGGCTCGGCCGCGGCCGCGACGCCCAGCGCCGGAATCCGCGGTGCCTTGCGGCGAGCAGCGCAATGACGACGAGATCGGCGAAGATGAGCAGGAAGTAGGGATGCATCAGTTGAAAAACGCTTCCCTTCACTTCCTTGACTTGTCCGATCTGCGAAAAGGCGTGGTAGGTGACGATGATGCCGAAATATTTGTAATACATGATGACGGCGAAATAGACGCAGGTATAAATGAGATCGACGATCGCATAGGCGAGTGTCTTGCGTTTGTCCGTCAGCAGCTCGATCAGCGCGAAAGCCGCCCATACCGAAGGCAGCGAGGTGATCAGCGGGTTCCAGACGGAACCGTCGAAGACGACGCTTGATGCCATGTAGAACTTGATGGTCAGCAGTACCGTGAACACCGCGAACGGACTGCGCAGCGCCTCACGTACGCGCTCATTCATTTCATGATCCCCCTATCTCTTCACCATAACATCATAGCGCAACGCGGGCGGCCAAGAGAAGTCCGTGATACAATAGAGGCGAGAATCTGCGGAAACGGAGCGATCTGGCATGGAGAAACAGGACGCTGCCCCGGCCGTTGCCGTTGTCGGAAGCCTGAACATGGATGTCGTCGTGTCGGCGGACCGGATGCCGAAGCCCGTCGTCGACACGACGGGTGCCGGAGACGCGGCGGGCGCCGCGTTCGCCTGTGCGCTTGCGGCCGGACGGCCGCTGGATGCGTGCTGCGCGTTCGCCGTGCGCGCGGCGTCGCGTTCCGTCATGACATTCGGCGCCCAGGCGGGGATGCCGCGGCTCGCCGAACTCGGGACGGACGCGCCGTGATGCGGAGCCGCGGGAAGGCGCGGCCCGGCCGGGCGGAGCGGCTGCATGCGGCGGGCATGGCGGCGGCGCTCGTGCTCTGCGTCCTCGGGCAGCTCGTGTGGCTGCCCGACCCCTTGCCGCTGCCCGGCGGCATGCGCTGGATCGAAGCGCTCGACGCGCTCGTGTACGCGCTCGCGCTGCCGCCGGCGCTCTGGGCGGCGGCAGCGGCCTTCCGCCTTGCGGAAGGGCTCGCGGACGGCGTTCATGCGCGGGCGCTGATTCCGCCCGCGGCAGCCGCCGTCCTCGGCGCGGCCGCCTGCGCGGCCGTCTTCTTGATCAGCCTGGAACCGGCGCGCATGTTCACGGCGCTCGGCGCGCTCGGGCTTTCGTGGCTCGCGGCGCTTACCGACCTGGCGTGCGCCGAGCGGCGTCGGCGGGGCCGCCGCGTGCCGGCGCGCACGCTGCGCGCCTTCGGGGTCATGCTTGCCCTGCTGGCCTTGCTGTTCTGGCCGACGGGCGAGATCGTGACCACCCCCGGCCTGACGTTCGACGTCAGCCGGTACGCCCGCGCCGCGGACGGCGAGCCGAAGGGACGGATCGACGGCGTGCTCGTCATCGGCCGGCCGGCCTTTCTCGCCGACCGGCTGTACGCGAAGCTTTTCCCCCACTACGAATTCGAGCCGATCGAGGGTCTCGGCATGCCGCTCGCCGAATACGACGAGCTCGTCCGCAGCCTGAAGCTCGATGCGGAAGCCGCGGGCGCCGCCATCGCCGGGGAGCGGGCGGGCCGCGGCGAAGGCATCCGCATGCGGGGCGCGCGCATCACCGCCGTGCTGAAGGACAGCCCGGCCGCGGGCGCGCTGCATGCGGGCGACATCATCACGGCGGTGAACGGCCGCGCCGTCCAGTCCATCGCCGAGCTGACCGAGGCGATGCGGCAGATTGCGCCGGGCGAGCCGGCCGGGCTCACCGTGCTGCGGGGCGGGACCGAGACGGTCGTCACGGCGGCGACGCGGCCGGCGGAAGACGAGCCGGAGCGGGCGGTGTTCGGCATCATCGTCGAGAACGCGCTCGACCCGGATGTGCCGGACGGCATCGCCTACCGGCGGTATTTCATGCACGAGGGCGGCCCGTCGCACGGGGCGATGCTGGCGCTCGCGCTGCTTGACCAATGGACGCCGGGCGGCGTCACCGGGGGACTGCACGTCGCGGGCACCGGCACGATCGGCCCGGGCGGCGTCATCGGTCCGGTCGGCGGCGTCCGGCAGAAGGCGTACGCGGTCAGCCGGACGGGCGCGGACGTCTTCTTCGTGCCGGCGGGACAGGAGGAAGAGGCGCGCCGGGGTGCGCCGGACCTGACCATCGTGCCGGTCGAGACGCTGGATGACGTGCTCAATTGGCTGAAAAGCGGCGGATAATGCGGGATAACGGGCCGGTATGACGCGAGGACGCGCCAGAGCCGGCCTTGTTCCGTTTGCTTTCACGGCGGGGGGGTCTACAATAGGGGGCAAGCGGCATTACCGGACAATGGCACCGGAAGGGGAAAGCAGCATGGGCTTATGGTCCCGGATGAAGGCGCTTGCGCGGGCGGGAAGCACCATCGATCCGAGCCGGCGCCTGTCAGCCGAAGCGGTCCTGACGATCGGCATTCACAGCTTGTTCCAGTTCGGCGCTTCGATGGCGGGCCTGTTCCTGAACCTGTATCTGTGGCGTCTGACCGAGGATCTTGCCGTCAACGGCATCTACAACATCATCGTGTTCCTGCTGACCCCCGTCGGCTTTCTGGCCGGAGCCTGGCTCGCGAAGCGGACCGACCGGCTCGTCACGTACCGGATCGGCATCGTGCTGACGGCGGTGTTCTACCTGCTGGTCATCCTCGCCGGCACGGCCGTGGTCAAGTACTACGTATGGTTCGGATTGTTCAACGGCTTCGCTTCCGGCATGTACTGGACGGCCTATCTCGTCCTGATGTACGACGTGTCCACCGGCGCGAACCGGATCCGGTTCCTCGGGCTCAACACGACTTTCTTCAATCTGGCGGGGCTGGCCGGTCCGGCGGTCGCCGGCACGATCATCGGGATTATGGAAGGGCTTACGGGCTACCTGGTCACGTTCTCGCTGTCGCTCGTCCTGTTCGTCGCCGCGGCGCTGATCAGCCTGCGCATCCGGCCGTCCGGCCTGCGCCACAAGGCGTTCTACATGAATCTCGTGCCGCTGGCGCTGCGCCGGCAGCCTGACTGGCTGAAGGCGCTACTCGCGTTCTTCCTGTGGGGGCTGTTCCAGGGCATCACGCTGTTTTTGCCGAACATCATGCTGTACAACACGGTCGGGCGGGAGGATTGGGTCGGCTATTTGACGATCTTTTTCTCCGGGCTCGTCATCCTGTCCAGCTTCATCATCTCGCGCTTCGCCCGCGAGAATCTCGGAAAGTTGTACGTCCTGCTTTCGTCGGTCGGCGTCACCCTGGGCGCCGCTTTCTTGTTCATCGATTTCACGTTCTGGACCGTCGCCGTATTCATGATCCTGTTCTCGCTCAGCAATCCGCTGATGCACAATACCTTGTCGAACTATTACTATCGCCAAATCGCGCTGCTGCCGCTGAAAGGCCAGCTTCGCAACGAAGCCGTCGTCATGCGGGAGACGTTCCTGAACGCCGGCCGCGTCCTGTCCATCGTGGCGCTGCTCGCGTTCGCGGGCGACCTCGAGTCCGCGCAGCTGCCGGTCGTCCTGTTCGGAGCGGCGTTCACGCAGACGCTGATTTTCTTCCTTGTCGAAAAGCCGGAGCGGCAGCCGGCAGAAAGCAGGTGAGCATCCGGTTGGGTAAACCTGGGCTAATCATCGCGCAGATCCGAAAGTATTGGTTCTACTATTTGCTGGCGGCGCTCTCCATCACGCTGGCGAACATGGTCCATGCGCTGTATCCGGCCGTGCTCGGCGACTTCGCCGATCAGGTGGAAGCGGCCGGCCTGACCGCCGAAGCGGTGCGCCGCAGCAGCCTGGAGCTGCTCGCGATCGGCGCCGGCTACTGCGTCCTGTTCGGCGTCGGCCAGTACATCAACCATCGGCTCGGCCGCTATTTCGAGTTTGCGACGCGCCAGAAGCTGTTCCGGCATTTCACGGGCTTAAGCGAAGCCTGGTTCTCGAAGAACGGCATCGGAAAACTGCTCAGCTACGTGATGAACGACGTGACGACGGTGCGGGAGTCGATCGCCAACGGCCTCAACCAGTTGACGAACGCCGTCGTGCTGCTGTGTTCCTCCGTAACCATCATGCTGCTGAGCGGCATTCCGCTGCATGTGCTGGCCGTCAGCATCCTGCCGCTCGGCGCCATTCCGTTCCTCGTCGTCTGGTTCGGCCCGCGCATCCGCAATCAGTCGCTCAAGGTGCAGGAATCGCTGGCGGCGATGACCGAATCGGCGGAGGAGCAGTTCGGCGGCATCAAGGTGACGAAGACGTTCGCCGCGGAAGACGTCGCGCGGTCGCGGTTCGGGGAGACAGTCGACCGGATCCGCGAGAACCAGTACAAGCTCGTGAGGCTCAGCGGCAAGTTCCAGGCGTCGCTGCCGCTGGCCGGCGCCATGGCGCTCGTGGTGGCGATGACCTGGGGCGGCGTGCTCGTGCTGCAGGGCAGGCTGTCGCTCGGCCATTTCGTCGAGCTGACGCTGTATCTGCGCATGATCGCGAACCCGCTGCAGCAGATCGGCAACGTGATCAACATGGTGCAGCGCGCCCGCGCCTCGCTCGAGCGGCTGAACCGGCTGCTCGCGATCCGGCCGGACATCGCCGACGCGGAAGGCGCCCGGCCGCTGCCGAAGAACGCCGCGGCCATCGAGATCCGCGGCCTGACCTTCACCTATCCGGGCGCCGGTCGGCCGGCGCTGTCGGACATTACGCTGGACATCAAGCCGGGGATGACGGTCGGCATCGTCGGCCGGACCGGCAGCGGCAAGACGACGCTCGTCAAGCTGCTGCTGCGCGTCTACGACCCGCCGCGCGGGAGCGTGTTCATCGCCGGGCAGGACATCCGCGAGGCGACGCTCGAGAGTCTGCGCACCGTCATCGGATACGTGCCGCAGGACGGCTTCCTGTTCAGCACGACGATCGCGGACAACATCGCGTTCCACAACCGCGCCGAATCGCGGGAGCGGATCGAGGACGCGGCGCGGCTGGCGGACATTTACGACAATATTGCAGGGTTCCCGGACGGCTTCGACACGAAGCTCGGGGAGCGGGGCCTCACGCTGTCCGGCGGCCAGCGGCAGCGGACCAGCCTCGCCCGCGGGCTGATCAAGGAGGCGCCGATCCTCATTCTGGACGACAGCGTCAGCGCGGTCGACACCGTGACCGAATCGCGCATCCTGCATAACTTGCGGAAGACCCGCCGCGGCAAGACGACGCTGATGATCGCCCACCGGATCAGCGCGGTCATGCATGCGGACCTGATCGTCGTCATGGACGGCGGACGGATCGTCGAGCGGGGGACGCACCGCGAGCTGATGCGTATGGGCGGCCATTACGCGGCGATGGCCCGGCTGCAGGGAGAGGAGGCGGTCGTCCATGGCTGACGAGAAACGCCGAAATCCGGTGCAGGCCGAAAGCACGCGGCCCGGCGGGCCGGCGGCGCGACCGGGCGGCGATCGGCGATCCGACGGACCGGCTGCGAGGGCGCGGCCAGACGGCGCGCGTCAGTCCGGCGAGCCGCCGCAGCCGACGCTGCACCGCCGGCGGGCGATCCGGGCGCTGCTCGACTACGCGCGGCCGCACCGCCGGAAGTTCCTGCTCGGCTTCCTGTGCACGTTCCTGGCGATCGCGGCCGATCTGCTGCAGCCGGTCATCGTCAAGACGGCGATCGACGACACGATCCCGCTCGGCTCGTCCGGCATTCCCGTGCTTGCAGGGCTCGGGGCGGCGTACGGACTGCTCGCGGTTGTCGGATTCGTTTTCTCCTATCTGCAGAGCAATCTGCTCCAGCGGGCGGGGCAGGCAATCGTCGCGCAGCTGCGCAAAGACCTGTTCCGCCACATCACGAACCAGTCGATGTCGTTCTTCGACCGGCACCCGATCGGCAGCCTGGTGACGAACGAATCGAGCGACACGGAGACGATCAACCAGTTTTTCACCCAGGTGCTGCTCAGCCTCGTCCGGGACGGCCTGATGATCCTCATGATCATCGGCTTCATGTTCTGGCTGGACGCCGAGCTGGCGGTCTGGGCGCTGATCCTGATCCCGTTCATCGGGGCCATCGCACTGCTGTTCCGCCGCATGCTGCGCAGCGCGTATCACCGCTCGCGGGCGCAGCTGTCGCGGCTGATCGCGTTCACCGCGGAGAACCTGTCCGGCATGAGCCTGATCCAGGCGTTCCATCAGGAGGAGGAGCAGAACCGGCGGTTCACCGAATCGAACCGGACCTATCTTCGGGAAAATCTGCGCGAAGTGCGCGCAACGATCCTGTTCAACCGCTCCTTCGACCTGCTCGGCAACGCCGCGGTGGCGGCGGCCGTCTGGCTCGGCGGCTACGCCGTGCTGCACCAGAAGTTCGAATTCGGGGTGCTCTACGCGTTCATCACGTACATCCGGCAGTTCTTCCAGCCGATCAACGCGCTGACCCAGCAATGGAACACGCTGCAGTCGACGATGGTGTCGATGGAGCGGCTGTGGCGGATTTTCTCCGTCGAGCCCGAGGTGCGCGATCCCGCACCGGAGACGGCGGCCAAGCTCGACAGGGAGGACGTGCGCGGCCGAATCGATTTCAACCGGATCCGGTTCTCGTACGTCGACGGCCAGGAGGTGCTGCACGGCCTCGACCTGCATATCCGGCCCGGCGAGTTCATCGGCATCGTCGGCGTGACCGGAGCGGGCAAAAGTTCGCTCGTCAGCCTGCTCGCCCGTTTCTATGACGTGAATCAGGGGAGCGTGGAGATCGACGGCGTCGACATCCGGCGCCTGCCGCTCGATACCTTGCACCGGATCGTCGGGCTCGTGCAGCAGGAACCGTTCCTCTATTCGGGGACGATCGTCGACAACGTCCGCCTGTTCCGGGAAGAGATCAGCCGGGAGCGGGTGATCGAGGCGTGCCGGTTCGTCGGAGCGGACGAGATGATCATGCGGCTTGCGGACGGCTATGATACGCGGCTGTCGGAGCGGGGAAGCGGTCTGTCCGCCGGCGAGCGGCAGCTGATTTCGTTCGCGCGCGTCATTGTTTTTCAGCCGAAAATCCTCATCCTCGACGAAGCGACCGCCAATCTGGACTCGCATACGGAACGGCTCGTGCAGCAGGCGCTGGACCGCGTCGCGCAGGGACGGACGACGCTGGTCATCGCGCACCGGCTGTCGACGATCCGGCACGCGGACCGCATCATTGTCATGCGCGCCGGGCGCATCGTCGAGGAAGGCAACCACGAGTCGCTGCTCGCCAAGAAAGGGTATTATGCCGAGCTGTACCGCCATTCCCGGCAGCAGGCGCAGACCGCCACGGTCGGGTGAGCCGGCAAACAACATATTGTGATGAAGGGATCATGGTTCCGGTGGGAGATAAAAAGAAGAAAAAATTGCTCGTGATCTGCGTAACGGGGATTGTGCTGCTGATTCTTCTGCTCCTCGGTTATCCCGCTGCAATATTGGAAGTCATCAGCAGGCATTATCAATTGTACGGTTCCTATATTATCCTGCAAACTCACGAACGTGTTGTATTATCCCGGGCTGCAGCAGCTGGCTTTCGGCTATATCTTCCGCGATGACGAGCAGGAGAAGTATGAAATCGCGCTGCTTGATGCCGATGGAGAGAACGTACCGGGCCGGCTGCTGGTTTCCGGCAGCGAGCGGTTCTATGCCCGGGGTCTGCAAAAACTCAACTTTTTGCCGGAAGAACCGCTCGCGCAGCAAGCAGCGTACACGATCTTGATCAAGGATGAACATGGCGAACGCATCGGCGCTTTGGATTTTTATTATGAATGATCGCGATCGCCGCCCGCCTCCGCTGACGGAGGACGGGCGGCGATTTCTTGTGCGTTGTGAGATTGAACATTTATCAGCGCGCCGGAAGCGATTATACTGAAAGTAATTGACAATAACTTGGAAATATTTCCTTGTTGATCGGCAGGGGAGGGGTTCCATGCGCACGAAACTGTGGTCCTGGCTTGCGCCGGGCCTGCTGATCGGCATTTCGCTCGGCGCCTTCTTCGCGATTGACAAACTTTCGCACCCGCATGCGAAGCTGGAGCACCCGGTCGGCCACTTCTACATCGTAGCCATCGTATCGCTGCTGGCGATGCTGGTGTCGATAGCCGTCGGGGTGGCCGGAATCAAGCTTCGCAACGTGAATATTACCTTCCTGTCCATCGGGTTTATTTCCCTGGCGGGATTGTTCATGCTGCACGGCCTGTCGACGCCGGGGTTCGTCGTGTCCGAAGGCCGTGCATTGCCCGCCCTGGCGGGAAGTCTCAGCGTCGTCATCGCCTCGGCTTGGGTGTTCCTGTCGGCGCTGCCGACCGACCTGGCCGTCGTGCGCTGGCTGTCGCGCCTGCAGCGCGCGCTCTTGCCGGCATGGAGCGCCGTCCTCGCGCTCGGCATCCTGCTGGCCGTCGCGAATGCCGGGCGCATGGAACGGCTGTTGTCCCATCCCGCCGCGCCTCACTGGGTGCCCTGCGCGCTTACGGCGGCGTTCTGCCTGTTCGCCATGTACCGTTACCGCAAGCTGTATGTCATGACCCGCTTTCCGATTCATCTCGGCATCGTCTGCAGCTCCGGCCTGCTGATCGTCTCGATCATGATCATGGTGTACGGAACCGTGTGGGAAGCAAGCTGGTGGCTGTACCATTTCACCCTGTTCGGGTCGGTGCTCATCATGGTCGGGGGCGTCGTGGTGCAATATATCGGGCAGCCGTCCGTCGCGGGATTGTTCAAGACGCTGTTCCGACCCGATCCCCGCGGCCTGATCGAATCGTCCATTTCGCCGAGCGTCCGGTCGCTCATCGCGCAGACCGAGAACAAGGACGCCTACACGGCGGGGCACAACTACCGGGTGGCGATGTACGCGCTGCGGCTCGCCGAGCATATGGGCGTGCAGCCGCGGATGGCTGCGGGCGCTGGCGCAGGGCGGCATCGTGCACGATGTCGGCAAGCTGTTCATTCCCGACGAAGTGCTGAACAAGCCCGGCAAGCTGACGCCGGAGGAGCGGGCGGTCATCGAGCTGCATCCCGTCTACGGGTACAATCTGTGCAAGCAGCTCGGCTTCATGTCCGAGGAGCTGGAGATCATCCGCTCGCACCATGAACGGTGGGACGGAACCGGCTACCCGGACCGGCTGAAGGGCGAAGCGATTCCGATGCTGGCGCGGATCGCCGCGGTGGCGGACGTCTATGACGCGCTGACTTCCTCGCGCGCCTATCGGGCCGCGATGAGCCATGAAGATGCGATGAGGATCATCGTGAAGGAGAGCGGCAGACAGTTCGATCCAAGGTGTGTGGACGCCTGGGTGGCGCTGGCCGAGGATGATCCGGAATTTTTCCGCGCCATGCGCGGCAAGGCTGCCGCTGTCAAAGCCGCGGCCGTCCCGGCTGCGGGGGCGACGTGAGCGGCGAGCGCGGATAAGCGAAGAAATTTCTTCTATTTTGCCGGATTTGGCTGCGAGGGGCGGAATAGGCGAAATCAATTCGTTTATTTCTTCGAAATCGACCGAAATTGGATGAAATCAGAAAAATAAGCGAAGAGATTTCCGCTATTCCGGAGAAAATTCCCGGATTCCCCGAAATAGAAGAAAAATCTTCGCTTATTGCTCGCCGGACGCGGCCTGCAAGCATGTATGCTGCCCGCTTGCAGCAAGCCGCCGCTCCCGTCCAACCTTATGTGGCAACCGACCGCCAAGTCACCGCTCCTCCGCGGCCAGATCGAGCCAGTCCAGCTCTTCCCGCGTCAGCTTGATGTCCATGCCCTCGCGGCAGGAGCGCAGCTCCTCCGCGTTGCGGGCACCGATCAGGGCGCAGGTCGGGAACGGCTGGTTCAGTACCCAGGCCAGCGCGATCTGCACGACCGACGCGCCTTTCTCGCGCGCGAGCTGCTCCGCCCGGCGCAGCCGCTCCCAGTTCGCGTCGCTGTAGAACACCCGGACGATGTCCGGATCATCCTTCACATCGGGCGAGAATCGGCCCGAGAAGAAGCCGCGCGCGAGCGACGACCAGGACAGGAGCGGCATCTGCGCTTCCTCATGCCACCGGAGCGTCTCCCGATCGGCCGAAACGCAGCCGGGCCAGAACGGCTCGTTCGCCTTGGCCAGGCTGAGGTTGGGGCTGCTGAACGCGAACCCGACGAGTCCGTGCGCCTCCGCCCAGGCGTTGGCTTCCCGAAGCCGCTGCCACGTCCAGTTGGAGCCGCCGATCGCCCCGATCCGGCCCGCTTCGATATGCTCGTTGAGCGCTTCGATGATTTCCCCGACCGGCACGTTCGGATCGTCCCGGTGCAAGGCGTACAATTCCACATGATCGGTCCTGAGCTTCTCCAGGCTGGTGAGCAGATCTTCCCGGATCGCTTCCCGGTTGACCCGGGGGCCGCGCTCATCGTGATGCGCGCCTTTCGTCAGGATGACGAAGCGGTCCCGCGCCTTCCGCTCCTCCATGTACCGCCCGAGCACTTCCTCGCTCTCGCCGCCGCAGTAGATGCGCGCGGTATCGACCGTGTTGCCGCCGATCGCCAGGAATGCGTCGAGATTGGCGGCCGCCGTCTCGTAATCGCTGTGCCGGAAATAGTCGGTTCCCTTGATCAGCCGCGAAACCGGCTTCTCCACTCCCGCGATGCGAATTGTCTCCATTGGCGCATGCTCCTCCCGTATTCCGCATGGAAATGATGTCCTTGTTGTGATTATAGTGGATCGGACGAACGGAAGATACCGTCATAATCCGACCTATAATCTTGCAACCCGTTTGAAAAAAAGCGACCTTATCTCCCGCAGCCCGCCGCTTTAAAATGGTTGTACGGCCCCGCCCGGCGAAATGCCGACACCCGGCGGGCGCGGCCGCACTCGGGAGGGATTCACGATTGGACATGGAGCTTGAGGCTAACCTTCAGCGAGCATCCTTGACGCGCCGGCAGCAATTCGTCAAGCTGCTGCGCAAGCTGGCCGCCCAGCGGTATTTGCAGCTCATGGCGCTGGCCGGAGCGGCGTGGATGTTCATCTTCAACTACATCCCGATGTACGGCATCATCATCGCGTTCAAGGATTACGACATCATCCGTTCGATCGCCGAATCGCCGTGGGTCGGCCTGGAACATTTCCGGGACGTGCTCGAGGATGACGAGCTGCCGCGCGTGCTCCGCAACACGCTCGGCATCAGCCTGATCCGGCTGGCGGTCGGCTTCCCGCTGCCGATCCTGTTCGCGCTCCTGCTGAACGAGCTTCGTTCGCTCAGGCTCAAGAAAGCGGTGCAGACGATCTCCTATCTGCCGCACTTCCTGTCCTGGGTGATCCTCGGCGGCATCCTGGCGACATGGCTGGCGGATGTGGGACTCATCAACAAGCTGCTGATGGCGCTCGGCATTCTGGACGAGCCGATCTACTTCCTCGCCGAGCCGTCCTGGTTCTGGACGATCGTCATCACCTCGGACATCTGGAAGGAGCTCGGCTGGTCGGCGATCATCTACCTGGCCGCGATCACGGGCGTATCGCCGGAACTGTACGAAGCGGCA
>JGI2924J29684_1077401_pt1 | contig 16637 bp, 14 predicted proteins | sample BenlonsequencITS_FD_29684 | JGI IMG/M metagenome (IMG submission 29684)
CGTTGCCAACCCAGGTGTCCTGATGCAGAAACTCACTTTCAACAATTAATACTTTCATCATCTTTTACCCGGTTGTGGAGGCCGTGCAATTTACGCCTTGCCGACCCGCCGTATGAATGTGACGTGGGCAAGTATTACCCCGTCAAATAGGGGGTGTAAAGTGATTGAATAATGGTCAGTTATTGATATTATATTTTAATAAACAATGAGTTAATTATTGATATTGAGCGATTTCACCTGCCGTTTATCGACAGGTGAATTATTTTTTTGGCTGATAGTGGTATCAGTTTTTAGCCGGACATCGTCTGGCGTCGTTGCTGGCTTAGCTTGCGGTATTGTTGTGGCGACATGCCGACAAATTTGCTGAAAGTACTGTAAAAACGGCTGCTGGATCGGAATCCGGCGGTCAGAGCGACATCGAGGATCGTTTTGTCAGTATCGCTCAATAAGGCACGTACGTGATTGATGCGCATCGCCGTGATGTACTGCTTCATCGTCAATTGCATAACCCGCTGGAATATCCCCATCGCGTAGTTAGCATTGAGTTTGACATGCTCCGCGACGTCGTTAATGGTTAGCGCCTGATCGTAGTTATCGGCAATAAATCCCAGCATCTGGCTTACGTAAAACTGCGCATGGCGTGAGACGCTATTCTTGTGGGTGCGTGATGTTTTATTGAGCAAAATGGGCTGCCAGCCGGAAAGGCTAAAGCGTTTAAGCATCAGGCCGATTTCATCGATCGCCAACTGGCGAATTTGCTCATTCGGGCTGCTTGTTTCCTGCTGCCAGCGCAACACTTCAAAGGTGCTAAGCTGCTGGGTCGCCAGTGATTTAACCACCATCCCGTGCGTGACATGGTTGATAAGATCGCGATCCAGCGGCCAGGAGAGAAACAGGTGCATCGGCAAACTGAAAATCGCCATCTGGCGGCAGTTGCCGGGGCGGGTAAGCTGGTGTGGCGTACAGGCCCAAAACAGGGTGATATGCCCCTGCTTTATCTGTACGACTTCATTGTTGATTAAATACTCCACATCGCCGTCAAACGGAACATTCACTTCTACTTGCCCATGCCAGTGACTGCTGGCCATTCTGTGCGGCGGCCTCAGCTCAACGTCCAGTCGTTGGTATTCAGAATAGAGCGACAGCGGGCTACGGGTTTGCTTTTCATCGCCGTTGCACATGTGCGGGTCGGGCGGGAGGAGGGATATTGCTTGCGTACTCATCGTCACTCCATTTCCTGAATTATCAGAATTATGCCCCTTTAGCCGGGAGGAAACCGGGAATCCGGACACAGAATCCGTCGATATTGTAGAGCGTAGCCTGACTTTCAGGCCGAATACTCTGCTTTTTACGCCATTTTGTCCCAAAAACTCAGATCTTCCGCGCGTCAGCATACGATCTGAGTTTTCGGGAATGCTCATCGGGGAAGACGGAGGTTTTCACCGGGAACGCGTGCCACCATGAAGGTGTTCACTACTGTTCTGGAGAGTCATGATGACGGCACCCAAAATTACCTTTATCGGCGCAGGTTCGACGATTTTCGTCAAAAATATCCTCGGCGATGTGTTTCACCGCGAGGCGCTAAAATCAGCGCATGTCGCCCTGATGGATATTGACGAAACCCGGCTGGAAGAGTCGCACATTGTGGTACGAAAACTGATGGACTCGGCGGGCGCTTCTGGCCGGATTACCTGCCATACCAACCAGAAAGCGGCGCTGCAGGATGCGGATTTCGTGGTGGTCGCCTTTCAGATTGGCGGCTATGAACCCTGCACCGTGACCGATTTTGAGGTCTGTAAACGTCATGGCCTGGAACAGACGATCGCCGATACGCTGGGGCCGGGCGGCATTATGCGCGCGTTGCGGACCATCCCGCATCTGTGGCGGATTTGCGAAGACATGACGGAAGTCTGTCCGAAGGCCACCATGCTCAATTACGTCAACCCGATGGCGATGAACACCTGGGCGATGTATGCCCGCTATCCGCATATCAAACAGGTCGGCCTGTGCCACTCTGTACAGGGAACGGCGGAAGAACTGGCGCGCGACCTGAATATCGATCCCGCCTCGCTGCGTTACCGCTGCGCCGGAATTAACCACATGGCGTTTTACCTGGAACTGGAGCGCAAAACGGCTGACGGAACTTATGTCAATCTCTATCCTGAATTGCTGGCGGCTTATGACGCCGGACAGGCGCCGAAGCCCAATATTCACGGCAATGAACGCTGCCAGAACATTGTGCGCTACGAGATGTTCAAAAAGCTGGGTTACTTCGTCACCGAGTCATCAGAGCATTTTGCCGAGTACACACCGTGGTTTATTAAACCGGGACGCGAGGATCTGATTGCGCGCTACAAGGTGCCGCTGGATGAATACCCGAAACGCTGCGTAGAACAACTGGCGAACTGGCATAAAGAGCTGGAGGAGTATAAAACCGCCGAGCGTATCGACATCAAACCGTCCCGCGAGTACGCCAGCACCATTATGAACGCTCTGTGGACTGGCGAGCCGAGCGTGATTTACGGCAATGTGCGTAATGAGGGGCTGATTGATAACCTGCCGCAGGGAAGCTGCGTGGAAGTGGCTTGTCTGGTGGATGCCAACGGCATCCAGCCGACGAAGGTGGGGACGATCCCTTCTCATCTGGCGGCGATGATGCAGACCAACATCAACGTGCAAACGCTGTTGACCGAAGCCATCCTCACGGAAAACCGCGATCGCGTGTATCACGCGGCGATGATGGACCCTCATACCGCGGCGGTGCTGGGTATAGAAGAAATCTATGCGTTGGTTGACGATTTGATCGCCGCGCATGGCGACTGGCTTCCGGCCTGGTTACGCCGTTAATCTCCAGCCGCGCTGGACGGCAGATCCGGCGTTTAACCTCTACTAACAGAAGGCGGGCGCTGGTAACAGCGACCCGGTACCCTATGGGCATCTCTCTGACAACAAAGCTAAGTTACGGGTTCGGTGCGTTTGGTAAGGATTTCGCCATCGGCATTGTGTATATGTACTTGATGTATTACTACACCGATGTGGTGGGACTCTCGGTCGGCCTCGTCGGCACCCTCTTTCTGATCGCGCGAATCTGGGATGCGATAAACGATCCCATTATGGGCTGGATTGTCAACGCCACGCGTTCGCGGTGGGGGAAATTTAAGCCGTGGATATTGATCGGCACTTTAACCAATTCGCTGGTGCTTTTCCTGCTGTTCAGCGCCCATCTTTTTGAAGGGACCGCGCAAATGGTTTTTGTCTGCGTGACCTACATCCTGTGGGGCATGACGTATACCATTATGGATATCCCATTTTGGTCACTGGTGCCGACCATTACGCTTGACAAGCGCGAGCGCGAACAACTGGTGCCGTTCCCGCGTTTTTTCGCCAGTCTGGCTGGCTTCGTCACTGCGGGTATGACGCTGCCGTTTGTGAAATACATTGGTGGCGCGGATCGCGGGTTCGGCTTTCAGATGTTCACGCTGGTGCTGATTGCGTTCTTTATTGCGTCGACCATCGTGACATTACGCAACGTACATGAGGTGTACTCTTCCGACAACGGCGTAACGGCGGGCCGCCCACACTTGACGTTAAAAACGATCGTTGGATTGATATACAAAAACGATCAACTCTCCTGTCTGTTGGGAATGGCGCTGGCGTATAACATTGCCTCCAATATTATCAATGGCTTTGCTATCTACTACTTCACCTATGTGATTGGCGATGCCGATCTTTTTCCCTATTACCTTTCTTATGCCGGCGCGGCGAATCTACTGACGCTGGTTGTCTTCCCCCGGCTGGTGAAAATGTTATCGCGGCGGATATTGTGGGCGGGCGCCTCTGTGATGCCCGTTCTGAGTTGCGCAGGGCTCTTTGCGATGGCGTTGGCGGACATCCATAATGCCGCGTTAATCGTGGCGGCGGGTATTTTCCTTAATATCGGGACCGCGCTCTTTTGGGTGCTGCAGGTGATCATGGTGGCGGATACGGTCGATTATGGGGAATTTAAGCTCAATATTCGCTGCGAGAGTATCGCTTATTCCGTACAGACGATGGTCGTGAAGGGCGGCTCGGCGTTTGCGGCGTTCTTTATCGCTCTGGTGCTGGGGCTGATTGGCTACACGCCGAATGTGGCGCAGTCTGCGCAAACCTTGCAGGGGATGCAGTTTATTATGATTGTCCTGCCGGTACTGTTTTTCATGATGACGTTGGTTCTCTACTTCCGGTACTACCGTTTGAATGGCGATATGCTGCGCAAGATTCAGATCCATCTGCTGGATAAATACCGGAAAGCGCCGTCATTCGTCGAACAGTCGGATAACCCGACGATTTCTACGGTAGCGACTGGCGATGTAAAGGCGTAATCATGACGTGGATTTCCTTGATTGCCTACCTGGCGGCAACCTTGACTAACGCTGCCATTTTTGCCCCTGGCGATTGAGGTTATTACCACTCGTACCACAGGGAATTTCTGTTCTGATGTACGTGATGTTTGTCTGCGGGCTGGTGATGTGACTGATTTATAGCGTATTGATTGACGATATGGCCATCAGCGTGGCGAACCGTGTTCGTCAATTCTGTGGACATAGAAATCCTCTTTTACAAAATCGATGCCGATAGTCTTAACGTTCATGATGTCCGCTCCGCTCAAGTATTGACGATTTATCGCCCCACTGTGGCACAAGATATAGGGGGCGACCATTTCATTAAAAAAGCCATTAATTTCTCTTGAGTACTTCGGTTTATTAATCAATAACCAATGATTTTTTGTGAATTCAGTCACACTTACATAAGAATAAAATAACATAAATTTACATACTGCATTACTTTTAAATCGCAAGTGACATTTACTTAACTTTTTTTAAATTAATTGAAGATCACTGCGTTTGAATTTTTGTTTAACAACAATCCAAGTCAAATTACAGGAGCACTAACCATGAATGATTTCGAAAGCAAAGAGTTTCGTTCTTATGTATCTCCAACTGAGACTCAAGATTTTGATGTTGAATTCAAAATTGAAAATGTACAGCTGGCTGAGATTGAACTGGATAATGAACTGTTATTAGCAACTCACCGCTGCTAATAAGATCATCGGGTTCTGGGGGTAACCCCAGAACTTAAATTTAGAACTTATCGTGAGAATTCTCTATGAGCGTATTCCGGCCATATGTCGAAAATGTCGAAAATGTCGAAAATGTTGAAAACAATCATTTTGAAGAAACATTTTTCAATAAAACCCAACCCGTGCAGTATGCAAACTTGAACAGCGACATGCCTGCCTATAAAAAATGGAGTTTTGAATTTTTTAAAGCTCGCTGTAGCGAGATATTATGTCAGGTAAGTGATAACTTAGAGGATCCGGCAAATATCACCAGAAAGATTTCAATATCTGAATATATTGATCTTATGAAAAATGGCGAACATTGCCCCTATATGACAGGCTGGAGTTATCAAAAAATCTTGCCTGAGTTGGACGACGATATCTTTTTTCCAAAATTCCATCCGGATGATTTCATCGATCGTTTGCCAAAAAGAATGCAATTCCGCAGACGATGGGTGTTTTTTGGAAAAAAAGGAATAAATTGCGATCTTCACATTGACTGTTTTTCAACCAGCGCATGGTTATTGATGATTGAAGGTCAAAAAACATTCCGTGCTATATCTCCACTTCATCGTCATCACATTGAGATGGGGTCTTCATTATTTAATGAAGGCATCGTATCACATCTGGATAAATTAAATGTTGAGATTTTTGAATTTACCCTTACTCCCGGGACTATTCTCTACGTGCCGACTGGATGGGTACATGAAATCCGTAATGACACGGATAATATTATGGTGACAGGTGGTTTTACTTCCAGACAGCATGCCATAAGATTTTATAAAAATTATCACTCCTATATCTCCAGAGATTCAAATGAGAGTGACATTGCTTTCAATGATTATCTCGAAGCGCTTACAGAAGATAAATTTAAAATCTCGGATGAAGTCAGGGATTCTATTATAGAGGAGGTCGCTTACACCAAAGAAAAAATAGAGATCTTGCTTAGAAAAAATAAAGTGTATGAAGAGATTATTAAGAAAACTGCTTAGGTAACTGGCCTGAACATCATGAATAATTTAAATGTCGCTATTGATGTTTTCCCTTATAAAGAAGATATCTGGTCGATCTGTGATTACAGTGGAGAGCAAATTTACAGCAAACTTGCGCTTCCGTTGTTCTCTTTGGAAAAGGACGAAATTAAGCCCTTAGGTGCCGAATCCTTCCAACAGACAGTTGACTCATTCCGAATAAATATCAGAAAAGATTTATTCTGGAGTAATGGTGATAATGTGAAAGCTGTGGATTATGTGCGGGCGATCAAACACATCTGTTATGATGAGAATAATCGTTATAATAAGCTCCTTGCATCTGTAGCAAAACTGGGTGTAGAAACAGAAATCCATAATGACCATAGCTTTACTATTCAAACTTCATGGTATGATCCATTTATTACTCAATATTTGTCTTTATTAAATTTTTCTCCCAAACACGAGCATGATGATGACGTTTTCGCCGGACCTTATGTTCTAGTAAAAAAACAGGATAACCTTTATCAACTGATTGCTAATAAATATTTTATGCTTGATAAGAACTTTCCCGCTGTGGAAAAAATCAATTACCTTCTGGTTGAAAAAGATCCGAACGGCGAGGCCTTTTTTGATGGTAAAGTGCATGTCAGTTGTAACACTGCCGTCAACTTGAAAAATTATCGCATCTTTACGGCTAAGAAAAATTTTGTGGCTGCTGAAGGTAACTTAATGATGATGCTCTCTCCCGGAATAAAATTTGATAAACTGCCAAACCACGTCAAAGAAATTTTAACTTCTAAAATTAATCGCAATACAATTTCGGCACGTTACGATAATATATTAAAGCCGGTTGCATCATGGATGTCTATGTATTTTGATGGTTCTTATTATCCGCTTAGGGATGCTATCGCCTACAAAAAAAGTAGTTTTATTATCGACATATCTTATGAAGATTTCTATCCAAATGATGAAATTCTTGAAGATATTTCTAAACAACTCTCTGGTTTTAATATTGAAGTCCGCAAACATCAGGACAAATATGGCTACTGGCTTTCTGAATCCCATCTACGCTTTGAGATTCGCAAAATTCCTCAGCGAAATCCTGTGCAAATCATTCGATCTGATTTGAGTAATATATCTACGAGTCATGCGAAATTTGAGAAAATAAAAAAACTGTATTCAATGCTCTTCACTGAAGCGCTATCATCTCAGCAACCAGAAATATTCAAGGTTATTGATTTTTATTTGCGAGATTATTGCCTTAGTCTCCCTTTATTTATTTTTCCTACTGGTTTTTTTTGTCACAGTTCAATTCTGGAAAACACCTTATATGCTCCGGGACGTAAGGTTCTCATAAAGGAAGCGGTGAGTGAAAATTAAACTAAATGCCTCGATCATAAGAACAGAAGATAAAATCATATTTTTGGGTAAAAAAAATTACCAGATGACCGATATTATTGGCCCTGAGGCGGACAATTTTTTAACCAAATTTGAAACTGGTCTGGACGAGACAGAATTGCAGTCGTGGCTTAAAGATGATAGCTGTTATGCACTTTATAAAAAAATGTCCGAGTTGAATTTGCTGGTACTGTCAGAAAATAAATATGGAGGAACCGTTTTAGAAAAAACCTATGATTTCCTAAATTTTCATTTAGGAACATTACACTCACCGTTTAGCTTTGAGAATGATATCCACATCGCCCTTATTGGATGTGGTGGAACAGGATCAAATATAGGGCTGTGTCTGGCCTCATCGGGGATCAAAAAATTCACTTTAATCGACTATGATAGAATTCAGATAAGTAATCTGAACCGCCAGTTTGCCTATGATTCCGCTGATATTGGCAAAAGTAAGGCACAGTGCTTAAAAGATAAATTGCTTAGAATAAATTCTGATGTCAACATTTCTTTATATGAACGTAAAATTACCTGTTCAGAAGATCTGCATTGCCTTTCTAATGATGTTAGTTTACTGGTATCAGCTATTGATACTCCGGCCGTTAAGTCATCTCTCTACATCGTTGAATATGCTATGCGCCACAAAGTCCCGGTTATCTTTGGAGCTGCAGGATACGATACTATTACAGCAGGTCCTTTGTTAACCACTGAGACGGCCAAAGCCACATTCCATCGCCTTTTGCAGAGGAGTTCTTATGCAGTAACAAAACCTATAACAGGGTCTATCGCATCCACTAATTTACTGCTAAGTGCAATATTGGCTAACAATATTACCAGCTTTTTTTATCCTTTTAGCAAACCCGACTTGATTAATGTGAGAAAAATATACAATCCTGTCAGCATGATTACAATGAGGGAAATATACTATGACAATAACTAATAAAGATATTTTTTCCATATTTTTAAACAGGGAAGTCATAGAACAAGAGTGTGCACTATGGCGGCAATTTGTTGCCTGTAATAAAAAACAAACAATTCTTAATTTCCTCACAGAAAACCATTCCTACGCTTCCTGGCCAGAAAAAGTTGTTTGCTATCAGCCCGATAATCGTGAGGATTATCAGGCAGTTCTGAAATCAGTCGCTGTGGAAATGCAACGTCAAAATGAAGATTTTTCAGAAATACATTACTCTGTAATGAACAGTTATAGAGAAAATATTCTGGAAGCAATTGAGTTGCTCTCAACAAACAGTGCTGTGATGGATTACACCTTGAGGAATATTATTGGGCGTATTGTTATCGTCAGTTGTGACTCACTTATAGCAACCAGTTCCGTGCTTTTTTTAGGACTTATCGTTATCTCGCCTAAAGAAAACTGGACTCTATTTGATTATATCGAAAATATTATTCATGAGATGTCTCACATTGAACTCTATATTAAGCAACTACTCGATCCCCTTGTATCGACAGGAATTTACCTGAAAAGTCCTTTTCGTGATCAACCCCGTCCTGCAAATGGGGTCTTTCATGCTGCTTTTGTTTTAAGTCGCATTATTTTTTATATGCACAACCTTACTTTCTCAGGAGTATATAAGCTGCCTGCTGCTGTCAATCTTAATAAGGCATCTCTGTTATTGAAGGAGACACTGGCGCAGTTTGACCATAAGAATTGCCTTACGGTACAAGGCAGTAGCATGGCAGAAGAAATGAGTTTGGTCTTATCTCAATTTCAAAAAGAGGATTCAGTCAGTGCAATTATTTAAAAATGAGCAAGCATTTTTGGAATACTGCCGTGTTAATGATTTGACGGGTACATGTTTTCTTATTCATGGATATTGCTTTCAGTGGCCATTGTTTACGCAGGGAAATTTTTATTCCATTGAGGAAAATTTCGGTAGCGATAAGATATTTATTGAGGAAGGAATAAATAAATCGGGCAGAGTGGAAGTTACGGTGAGTGATTATATTAAGCGCATTCAGTCTGGCGTTAAAGGCATGGGTAACTGGTCATGGCAGCCGCATCTTTCCCACGCAAAATCACTTAACAATAGTTTCACTGTACCCGAAGCTATTACATTAAATAATATTGAGAAATCGTTAGTAGGCGAACTGGTTCTTGCACCCTGGATTTTGATGTCTGCAACTGAAACAGTCACCAACATGCATCAGGATATGCTCAGCGTGAACGGTATTGTTGGGCAGTTGCAGGGCGTGAAAGAATTTACGTTAGTTGCACCGCAGTATGCGCTTGAAGAGGGTAAATTTTACAGCACATACGAGCTCGAAACACTTGGTATCCCTTTTGAGTGCGTGGTGCTTCATCCAGGTGATTTTCTTTACTTTCCTGCGCACTGGTGGCATCAGGCAAAAACGATTGAGTGCTCGGTGAGCTTCATTCATAGTACAGTAAATCTGTACAATATGACCGCTTTTTTGGATGATGCCATTTCTCAAATGCCAGCCTTGATACAAAGAGTGCAGTCAGCGGCGAAAAAACGGGGCTATTTCGGCTACAGAATTAAGTGGTTGTGTAATGGATTCAGGTCATTGGGATAAGAGAATGTTTAGAGCAGAAGTAAAGGAACGGCTGGCACTGTTTGAAAACAAGAATTTTTTTCTTTTCACCGTGAGTGGTCTTTTTGCCACTTTTGGTAATGGATTAAATTATATTGCGCTTTCCTGGTTGGCCTATAACAAAACCGATTCAGTTAAAGGTGTAGCGATAATGATGTTTTGCATCTGGATGCCCAGTATCCTTTTCGCTCCTTTATTTGGCCTGCTTGCCGATCGTTACAATCGTAAAGCACAAATCATTATCTCAAATCTGGTCAGGGGGATAGTTATCGTTGCATGGGTACTGATGTGGGAAATGAATATTGAGCCAGACCTGATGATTCTGTGCTCTCTACTTGGGGTATTTATTTCATTTTACATGCCTTCCGCGGTGCCTTTTATTCAAAGTATCGTGTCTGAAGAGGATCTTGTTAGCGCGAATGCAACCATTGATATGGTTTACGAATTCGGCACTATTGTGGGAATGGGATTAAGTGGCTTCATACTGGCTGTAGTAGGTATCAAAGGCACGCTACTTATCGGTGGTATACTTTTTATTATCGCTGGCCTTTTCAACCTTGCCATGCGTACGGTAGTAACGTCAGAAAATGCAAATAAACAAAGTGGAAGTTGGTGGTACAACTATACCTCTTCGCTGAGATACTTTAAAAGTAAGCCTGCACTTTTTATGCCTTATATGAGCCAGATGATAATCATGGTTCTTTTGATGACTATTCCTATTATTTTAGTCCCTTATACACGTGAAGTGTTGCATGCGAGCACCCGGGTATTTGCGCTTTATGAAGCTCTGTATTCATTGGGGGTTTTAGCAGGTGGCTTTTTATCACCTGTGCTTTGTAAAAAAATCAGCATCAGGAAAACGCTTGCCTTGCTTTTATTGGTTATGGCTGGCGGTTTATATATACTCTCTGTTAATGATGCTGTTATTTTGGTATTCCCGATTTATTTTCTTATTGGTTTTGGTATTTCCAGTTGGGCCCTGTCGATATCTCTTTCACAACTTCATTGTGCGCCTGAGTATCAGGGAAGACTTCAGGCTACTTTTAACGGCCTGTCGGGAATATTTATTCTTGCCATATATCTTCTTATGGCAAAAGAAGGGAATGGCTTATCCTCTCAGGGAGTTTACCTGGCTCAGTCGGTTCTTGCGCTAGCGGGCATTGTTATTGTGCTTTTTTATCGTAAAGGGGAACATCGTGAATCGTAAAGATCAAGTTTTTCTCTCAACTAATCAATTGAGTTACCATAATACAACAAATCTGTTGTTTAACGATGTTTCTCTTTCATTAAACTCCACTGAAAAGGTGGGCTTAGTTGGATTCAACGGTGCCGGTAAGTCCACCCTGCTACAACTGTTGACTAAGAATCTGGAGCCAAGTTCAGGTCTGGTTACTCACCCCAAATCGTTACGTTATTACCTTGTGGAACAGCGTTTTCCAGAGCACTTATTATCTTTAACGCCAGAAGAGGCTCTTCTCGATATTTTAGAAACAGATGAGCGCATAAGTGAAAGCTGGCGCGCTGAAGTTATTCTTGAAAATATTGGTATAGGGTTTACCCAGCATGATACTCCATGTTCAGAACTTAGCGGTGGCCAGCAGACGCGCCTGTTACTGGGTAGAGCGCAGCTCTCTACTCCCAATGTTCTTTTACTTGATGAGCCTTCAAACCATCTTGATTTGCCGACGTTAATCTGGCTTGAAGCATTTTTAGCAGACTGGCGTGGAAGCTTAATTCTGGTTTCCCATGATACCCGCTTGCTCGATACTGTCACCAACAGTACTTGGATTATCGCTAATGGCGGCGTGCATCAATATCGACTCCCCTGCACGCAAGCTTTAGTGCAGCACGAACAAAGCGATCTTGCCTGCCAGCAGCAATATCAGGATCAGGCAAACGAAATTGAGCGCATCGAAGCCAGCGCGCGTCAGTTGGCGGTGTGGGGTAAAGATCAGCATAGTAAAAGCTCGGCAAGAAAAGCGCAGTCCATGTTCAAACGTGTAGATAAACTCAAGCTTGAGCAAAATACCTTACCAGAACCTTATCCCTGGAATCTTTCCTTTCCCGGCCAAATGCTGCCGGCAAAACGACTTCTGTTTTGCAACGAGGTTGTGGTCAGGGCACCGAGGCAGACTAATATCCTGTACACAATAGATGAGCTGTTGATTCAGCCAGGAGAAAAAATTGCTTTAATCGGTGCTAATGGCATGGGTAAGTCGACTCTGCTGCAGCTTATCTGGAAGAGTTATCGGGATCGGGATCGGGCCATTACACTGCATGACTCGACGGTAATGGCCTATTACGATCAGCTACAAAATGGTGTGAATAGCGAGCTGGATATTATGAATGCATTATCCAGTTTTTGCAGTACGTCGCGCGTGAATGCCAATAATGAGCAGTTGAAGCAGGCGTTACTTAAAGCCGGATTCCCCTGGGAACGTCTGCAGAGTAAAGTCAAAACATTGAGTGGGGGAGAAAGAGCAAGATTATTATTTGCAGGTATATCCCTCATCAACAGTCATCTGCTTTTGCTGGATGAGCCCACTAACCATCTGGATATATCAGGTAAAAAGGCCCTTGAACGTCAGTTAGAAGAGTTTAACGGCACTGTGCTTCTGGTATCGCACGATCGTAGTCTTATTGAAAAGGTCTGCAAACGTTTTTTGGTAATAAGCGATGGAAAGCTGCACTCTTTCAACGACTATCGCCAGGCTTATAGCGCCTCACAAATGACAGTTGAAGGTCATCTGCTGAGTAACGCGTCATGACATATTGGGCTTTGTTAATGAAATAGTAGCCCTCAATATCTTGTGCCACAGGGGGACGATATCAATATTGTAGCCAGATGAGGTTCACCTCATTAGCATGACAGTGTTACTTGCAATTCCACATAATTGCCGATGCTGGTGATGAAATATCACCAGGGGTGAATTACCTGGTCGCTTATCTGACCTGCAATGTGTTTATTTTCCCTTCTTTGCAGGCCAGTTAAGCCAATATTATCAGTCAATTAACTGGTAGTGCTCTAATTGTCTGGAATGCGCGCGCGCCAGTAAAATGACCGTGGTTAACGCGCCGAGCAGGGCGCAGAACATATCTGACTGCGTATCCCACGGATCGCCCTGTGTGCCCAGAAAATCGTCTGCACCTTGGCCCATTGCCAGGGCCGCCCACCACTCGATCAGCTCATAAGTTGCGCTAATCGCCAGCGCCACGCAGCAGACCAGAAAAGCCAGCATTTTTCGTCCACGGACGATTTGCCCGCGTGCGAGGATCTCACGCGCGGCTAGTGCCGGCACCAGCCCCTGAAAGAAGTGTCCCAGTTTGTCATATGGATTGCGGCTTAGCTCCAGCCACTCCTGGACCTCAAAACCGATGGGCACTTTGGCGTAGGTATACATCCCGCCAACCATCAAAATGATGGCATGAAAGAAAATCAACGTGTAGAGCAGCGGCGTCAACGGATAGCGTCTGGCGGTGACTAACAACAGTGGCGCCACAATGATCACCGGCGTCACTTCCATCAGCCAGGTTATTTTGTCGCCCGACATCAAGCCAGTATAAAACAGAAGGAGCGACAGAATTAGCGCGCCAGAGTTCAGTAGTGAAGGGGGCAGTGTACGGATCATGGTGATGATAAAAGTTATGGAAAAGATGACTATTCACTACGCACGATAAAAATTCAACGTCTGGATCGGAACGGCCCAGTAAGATCACTGGGCCGGAGAGGTTATTTCTCGCAGTTAGCGCACTGTTTGCTGACAATCTGCTGGAAGAAATCGTTGCCTTTGTCATCCACCAGGATAAAGGCCGGGAAATCTTCTACTTCAATTTTCCAGATAGCTTCCATGCCGAGTTCCGGATACTCAACGCATTCCAGATGCTTAATGCTCTGTTGCGCCAGTACCGCCGCCGGGCCGCCGATACTGCCCAAATAAAAGCCGCCGTGTTTTTTACAGGCATCCGTGACCTGCTGGCTACGGTTGCCTTTCGCCAGCATGATCATACTACCGCCGTGGGATTGCAGCAGATCGACGTAAGAATCCATGCGGCCTGCGGTGGTCGGGCCCAGTGAACCGGAGGGATAGCCCGCTGGCGTTTTCGCCGGACCCGCGTAATAGATCGGATGATCTTTAATGTACTGCGGCAGTCCTTTGCCGGATTCGATACGCTCTTTTAGCTTCGCATGGGCGATATCGCGACCCACGATAATGGTGCCCGTCAGCGACAGGCGAGTCGAGACCGGATACTGTGATAGCTGAGCGAGGATCTCTTTCATCGGGCGGTTAAGATCGACTTTTACCGCGTCGCCTTCGCCCGCCTGACGCAGCGCTGACGGAATATACTGGCCCGGATTATGTTCCAGTTTTTCAATCCAGATGCCTTCACGGTTGATTTTCGCTTTTATGTTACGGTCTGCCGAGCAGGAAACGCCCATTCCTACCGGACAGGAAGCGCCGTGACGCGGCAGACGAATCACGCGAATATCGTGGGCGAAATATTTCCCGCCGAACTGCGCGCCGAGGCCCAGTTTTTGCGCTTCTTCCAGCAGCTCCTGTTCCAACTGGAGATCGCGGAATGCCTGGCCGTGTTCGTTACCTTCTGTCGGCAGCGTGTCGTAATAGTGGGTGCTGGCGAGTTTAACGGTTTTCAGCGTGGTTTCCGCCGAAGTGCCGCCAATCACAAATGCGATATGGTATGGTGGGCAGGCCGCGGTGCCCAACGTGCGCATTTTCTCAACGAGAAAGTTTTTCAGCTTGCCTGGGGTGAGTAGCGCTTTGGTCTCCTGATAGAGATACGTTTTGTTCGCTGAACCGCCGCCTTTTGCCACGCAGAGAAACTTGTACTCGTCGCCATCGACGGCATAAAGATCGATTTGCGCTGGCAGGTTGCTGCCGGTATTGACCTCTTTGTACATATCCAGCGGCGCGTTCTGCGAGTAGCGCAGGTTATCTTCAATATAGGTGTTAAACACGCCTTTGGAGAGCGCCGCTTCATCGCCGCCGCCGGTCCAGACGCGTTGGCCTTTTTTACCCATGATAATCGCCGTGCCGGTATCCTGACAGGTCGGCAGAACGCCTTTGGCGGCGATATCGGAGTTTCTTAAAAATTGCAGCGCCACGTATTTATCGTTTTCGCTGGCTTCGGGGTCATGGAGAATAGAGGCGACTTGCTGCTGGTGTTCAGGGCGGAGCATGAAAGATGCATCGTGGAAGGCTTGCTGCGCCAGCAGCGTTAGCGCCTGCGGCTCGACTTTCAGAATTGATTCGCCTTCGAAACTACCGACGCTGACATAATCGGACGTGAGCAGGTAATACTCGGTTTTGTCCTCTCCCATCGGGAAAGGCGCCTGATAGATAAACTCTTTTTTCGACATATGCTTCCAGCCTACGAGTAAATAGATGTATTAAGGCGCGCGCCGCTCGTAAACGGGCGCGCGCTGCTCTTACAGAAATCCGTACATTGCGGCAAAGATCCAGCCAAAGACGCAGGAGACGCTCACGCCAATCAAACCCGGCAGAATGAAGCTGTGGTTAATGACGAAGCGGCCAATATGGGTCGTGCCGGAACGGTCAAACTGAATCGCCGCCAGATCGCTTGGGTAAGTTGGCAGGATGTAGTAGCCATAACATGCCGGCGCGGAGGCTACGATATAGGCCGGATCGACGCCAATAGCCAGCGCGACGGGGACAATCGCCGCCAGCGCCGCTGCCTGGGAGTTAACAAACTTAGAGACCAGCAGCAAAACGATGGCGTAAGCCCACGGATACTCTTTAACCATTTCGCCCAGCACGCCCTGAATTTCTGACATGTGCGCGCCGAACATGGTTTCCGCCATCCAGGCGATCCCGTATACCGCGACAATCGCAATCATACCGGAGCGAAAGACTTCGTTTTTTGAGATAGATGCAGGATTGGTTTTGGTCAGAATGATAATGAGCGCCCCGGTCAGCAGCATGAACATCTGAATGACCAGCACCATCGACAGCGGCTTGCCGCCGAAAGTAGGACGCAGACTGGAATCCGCCCCCAGGATAGCGACCACGGCGATAGCCGCCAGGAAGATCCACATCGCCAGCCAGTTGCTTTTCGGCAGTTTTTTATCCAGCAGCGTCGCGGTATCGCCGTACACGTACTGACGGTTTTCCGGCACGGAAATAAATTTCTGAAATGCTTCGTCTTTATCCAGATCTTTACCGCGGAACCAGCTAAAAATACCGATTGCCAGGATGCCGAGCAGGGTAGACGGGATGGTGATAGACAGCAGATCGAGGAATTCCAGATGTCTTCCGTCAAATGTTACATTGCCCAGCATCGCCACCAGAGAAACAACGGCGACGGAAACCGGACTGGCGATGATCCCCATTTGCGCGCCAATAGAACTGGCCGCCATTGGACGTTCCGGACGGATATTATTCTTGATTGCTACGTCGTAGATGATCGGCAGAATGGTATAGACCACATGGCCCGTACCACACAGAATCGTCAGGGTACAGGTGACGAACGGCGCCACAATAGAGACATATTTTGGATTGCGGCGCAGCAGTTTTTCGGCAATCTGCAACATCACATCCAGACCGCCTGAAGCCTGTAAC